>ERZ773055.513-NODE-513-length-22337-cov-6.624540_pt1 | contig 22337 bp, 23 predicted proteins | sample MGYA00580515_ERZ773055 | MGnify/ENA primary metagenome ERZ773055 (study PRJEB29015, sample SAMEA2737993) | human oral metagenome | biome: human oral; feature: human-associated habitat; material: dental | place: China | collected 2064 ...
TCTTCCATTGTCCTCTCAACCACTCCCGCAGTTGACAAAAATTATTCTATCAAATATTACCCCCTCTTGTCAATAACTTTTTTCAATTTTTTTTATAAATAACAGTTATCGTCACTTGAATATCATTATTTTAAATAGTTAGAATGTTGTTAAATAATTTTAAATTGTTACATTTTTATTGAAGTACTACTTAGTCACTCTCCTTTTGTTGAAATAGCATCTACCTTGTAGTTATCTTCTGTATTATCTAAATACATCCCTTTATTTTTCAGTTCATAATATGCTGCACAACCTATCATTGCTGCATTATCTGTACAATATTCCAATTTTGGGAAGATAACTTTTACATTTTCTTTTTCAGATATTTCCCTGAATTTCTCCCTTAACCTTCCATTTGCAGAAACTCCTCCGGAAACTAATATTGTATTAACTTTCATATTTTTCATTACTTTCAGTACTTTTTCACTTAATACTTCTGATACTATTTCCTGAAGCGATTTAGCCACATTTTCTTTCGATATTGTATTACCTTTCATCTTTTCATTATTTACATAATTTGTTATATAGGTTTTTATCCCGCTGAAACTGAAATTATATTCTTCAACTTTAGGCTTTTTTATTTGCAGTATATCTTTTCCATTCTTGGAAAGCCTGTCTATTTCAGGTCCTCCTGGATATGGCAACCCGAGAACACGTGCTATTTTATCATATGTTTCCCCTACTGCATCGTCTAAAGTTTCTCCTAACAATGTTATTTTTATTTCTTTATCAATTTCATCTATATAGTATAAGTTTGTATGTCCTCCAGAAACAACAAGGGAAACTGCCGGTAACTCTATATCATTTTCAATAAAATTTGAAAATATATGACCATTTATATGATTTATCGGCAATAAAGGAATTTTATTTGCCCAGCTGAGGGATTTTGCAAACATTAATCCTACAAGTAAAGAACCTATCAGTCCAGGAGTATTTGTGACCGCTATATAATCAATATCATCTAAACTGCATTTTGCCTGTCTCATAGCTTCTGTAAAAACAGGCATTATATTTTCTATATGATGTCTGGAGGCTATTTCAGGAACTACCCCTCCATATTCCCTATGTATATCAATCTGTGTAGAAATGACATTACTTAATACATTTTTTCCATTTTCAACTACTGCCACTGAAGTTTCATCACATGAAGTTTCAAATGCCAGTATTTTTATGCTTTCCATATTTTTCTCCTTATTTTCTGTATTTTTCCATAATTTTGTTAAATACATAATCCACACTTATATTTTTCATGCAATCTTCATATTTTTTTGGAAATTTATCATCTCCGTATAATGAATGCGGTGGACAATCAGGATTATTCAGCAAATGTGTCTTTTTTTCAAAAGAGAATAATTTAGGATCAGTAGGTCCGAAAAATACAAACGTTTCACTTCCAACAGCTCTTGCTATGTGAAAAGGTCCCGAGTCATTAACTATAGCTATTTTAGAATATTTTAGAATTATACCGCTTTCCTTGAAGGATATTTTTCCACATAAATCTGTTATTCTACCTTCTTCATCAGCTTTCACAACTCCAAAATCTTCTTTTCCTCCTATTACAAATATTTTACTATTTGTATTTTGAAGTATTTTTTTAGACAGTTCATCATAAAAAGGCCATTTTTTAGTAAACTTTGATGCTCCAGGAGCCAGTACAAAATAATCTACATTTTTTAAATTGTATTTTTTTACAAATTCCTCTTCTTTTCCTTTGTCTATGTAAAATTCTAAAGCGTCACCTTTTCCTGATTCTATATTGTTTCTATCAAAGTATAGGTTAAGTTTTTTCAGTGCAGTAAAATAGCTTTCTACAATAGTGCAATCTGCATTGTATGTTATCATCCTAGCTTTTACAAGTAATGTCTTCCACCATTTTCTTTTGTTATATCTTAAATATTCCGTCTTACTGTCTGATAAACTTTTTCCTATTATTCTTGATAAAATTTTGGAATGAAGATCTATAACAAAATCATATTTTTCCTTTTTCAAATTTTCTATTACTTCATTTATATATTTTTTATCCTTGCTTTTTTTTCTGTCAAATAATATTAAATTTCTAATTTCCGGATTTAGCGAAACCGCTTCTGAAAAACCTTCATAAACTATAAAATCTATTTCTGAATCCGGATATTTTTCTTTTATTTTTCTTATTACAGGAGTTGTTAAAAGAACATCTCCAAAAGAACTAAACCTAATTATCAATATTTTCATTTATTTTCCTCGTCAATTAATTTTTCAAACTTAATTTATAAAACTATGATTTACAAAAATTTGCTTTAACCTTTATCTTTTATTTCCTTAAGTTTCAATTTTGCATCCATTCTACCATTTTTAAGTGCCTTTAAATACCATTTTTGGGCTAATCCCATATCATTAAAATCCTGCTGATATAATTGGGCTAAAAGGTACATTGCTCTACTTTCATTTAAAGTTGCCGCCTTTTCATACCATTCTGCCGCTTTTTCTTTGTCTTTTCCACCTTTTATTTTATCATAAAAAATCCCTAAATTTAACATGGATTCTATGTTTCCCTGGTTCGCTCCAATTAAGTACCACTTTTCTGCTTCTTCATAATTTTTTTTATATTCTTCTGCTTTTCCAATTAGGTTTATTCTGTCAATAGCACCTAATTCATAAAGTTTTTTATCAATTTTTTCTGCTTCTTCATAATTCTTTTCGTTATGATATTTTTCTGATAAACTCAGCATTCCAAAAAAATCATTCTTTTCAGAAAGTTTAATCAGTAATTTTTCACTTTCCTCTGAATTTCCTTCTTTCTCATATAACAGGGCCAAATTTTTTATAGCTCCCCTGTTATCATTTTGAACACCTTTTTTATACCATTTTTCCGCTTCTTTATAATCCCCTTTTTTTTCGTAAATATTTCCAAGTCTTGATAAAGGAATCATATAATTTTTTCCCAATGCTTTTTTATACCATTTTTCTGCTTCTTCATAATTCTTTTCTTCTTCATAAAGTTGCCCTAAATCATACATCGAAGAAACTTCTCCACGTTCAGCCGCATTTTCCAGCCATTTTTTTGTATTTTCAGCATCAAATTTATCCATATAATATTCAGCAAGATAAGCTGCCGCCAGTCTTTTATGTTTTTCTATTTTTTCTAGATACGTCTTTGCTTTTTCAGGATTTGAAAATAACATCTTCTGAGCTTCATTAAAAATTATTTCCACATCTGATTTTTCAAGATTTTTATCCTGTTCCATTATTTTTTTTTCTGCCATTTCGCCTTTATTTTCATTCTTTAAAATTTCCTTAATATCAGATAATCTATCTGACGCTTTTATTATTCCATAATCCTTAAGTTTAGTAAACAATTCTTCAGCCTTTACGTATTCTCCTTTTTTTATATATAGTTTTCCCAGTTCATACATGTAAGCTGTTCTCTTCTGATTTGAAAGTACTGACAGTTTTTCCTCTCTCTTTACATCATTTTTTTCAATATTGTAAATTTCCGTCAATCTTTCTGTCGCCTGCAACTCTCCCTGTTTTTCTGATTGAAGAAACCATTTTTCCGCTTCACTGTAATTCTTTTTTAACATGTAAATTTTACCTAGTTCGTACATTGCCTTTGTAAATCCCAGCTTTACAGCCTTCTGCATTTTTTCAAGTGACGTGTCAACTTTTCCTTCAACAAAATCACCCATACCAAGATAATAAGCAGCTTCACCTCTATAATCCTGAATTCTTTCAAACAATGGCTTTGCCTGTGCATAGGAATCTTTCATTTTCTCTTTTGCTTCCAGTAAAATTTTATCGATTTCCGCATCACTCAGCTTTTCTTCCTCTATTTTTGCAATTTCATCTTCAACCTGCGGTTCTTTTACAACTTTCTGCGATTGCTTAACCTGATTCTTTTCTATTTCTTTATAAACTATCGTTCCCACAAGAAAGATAAAACTGGCTACAACCAGGGAAGTTGCTATAAATGTATCCCTTTTCCTGTCCCATTCTCTTTTATTTTTTTCTGTTTCAGACATTCGCCTCAATCCTTTTCATTAGCATTATTTCTATTTAGTCTCTGATATTATTAACCATTAAAATTTCATAATCTTTTGAAACCTGCGTTGCGGTTATCTATTTTTTTCTATAGATTTATATTTTTAAATGTATATATTAATTTATATCCTAAAGAGCACTCTAAGTCAAGCATTTTCAGTTAAAAATTATTATTAAAAAAACTGCCTTCAAACAGATATAATCTGGAAAAATTCACTTTCAACTTTTTGATGATTATACACTGTTAAAGACAGGTTTATTACAGTAATATTAAACTATATTATTAAATGTTTCGATAGTCGGAGCTTTTTCACATAATTCAACCAACATTGGAACAATTTTAGTAAAATGTTCAGTAGCATTGTGGATTTCAATAGCTTTTTCTGATTCCCAATGCTCAACAAAAACCAAATGATTATCTTTTTCTCTGTTTTGCTGTAAATTATAGGAAATACATCCTTCTTCCTGACGGCTTTCTTTTACAAGTTCTTTACATAATTCAATAAATTCAGGTACTTTGTCTTCCTTAACTGAAAACTGTGCTAATATGTGAATCATAACTCAACTTCCTTTCTTTTTCCTAAAATAAAATATATTCACTATTGAAACAACCGTGAATACATCTTTAATAATTTATTTAGTTGGTGCCTAGAAAAGGATTCGAACCTTCGACCCTGCGGGTATGAACCGCATGCTCTAGCCAACTGAGCTATCTAGGCATTTGGTGGCGGGAGCCGGATTTGAACCAACGACCTTCGGGTTATGAGCCCGACGAGCTACCAGACTGCTCTATCCCGCGACAATATTTTTTAGATAATAGTTTCAAGTGGTGCCTCGGGCCGGACTTGAACCGGCACGGAAAAAAATTCCACAGGATTTTAAGTCCTGTGCGTCTACCGATTTCGCCACCAAGGCACAAAAACTTATTATCTTTAACACGAATTAGATTATATAACAATCGGTTTAATTTGTCAAGTGTTTTTTCAAGTTTTTTTAACTGATTTATTTTTCTGACCTATACATTTCTCTTTTCTGCTTCTTCTAATGACTTATATCCCTTGTGTTTCACTATATTTTCAAGATTTTTTTCTGCCAGATTTTTATTTTCAAATTTACAGTTTTTTATATAGTCGTAATAAAGCTGTAAAGTTTTTTCTGAATATGAAAGAAGTTCTCCCCTTAAATATGTTTCTATCGAAGTATACTCTGGAGTATCAGACTCAGAGTATAATTTTCTTCCTTTATTTGTAATCCCGGGATACTTTTCCATTATTTCCAATTCCCATTCTAAATAAATTTTCACAATTTTTTCGACAATTTCTCCTTTTTGTTCAGATATTACAGGCAAAAATTCTTTTATTCCTTCATATTCTTCAGGTGCACTATATTTCATCATGTAGGCATATTTTTCCATAACAGGATTTCTATCTCTGTGCCCTGCCAAAATCAAATCATCAAGATAGCTGCGCAATACTGGTAAAGAAAATATTGCCCACTGGCTGCTTCTCATAATGTTAAATTCCTCATAATTATCCTGGCACGAAGCTCTTCCACCTGTATTGTGTACAGACTGAAAAAATTCCCATTCCCTTGCTATAATTTTACTCACTGTATTCTGTTTAATTTCCTTTTCCTCATCTTCAATATTTTCTCTCATTCAGCTTACCTCCTAATCAAGCCATGGACTCCAGTTCCTAAGTTTTTCATCTGTTATACTTTTTTGTATTTCCGAACCATAATCAAGTAGAAAATCACTTTTTATAACTTCTATAATTCCCTGTTTTTTCATTTCTGTAATTATATTTGCACATATTTTTTCAATTATTTCTACTTTTCTATATGTTTCATTAAATGGAAGTTTTACAAGCTTCCCTATCATTACATGTGTTTCTTCCCCTAAAATTGGCAGTTCTTTCAACCTTCTATGGAACCATTTATAGAAGGGTTTATATACCCTGTTCAATAAATAAATCATATGTACAGCTTCATCTATAAATTCTGTTTCAGCCATTCTTGCTGCAACAATTTCATCCCTTTTCATGCATCTTGGTAAGTTATATTGTCCTGACTGTGCAATTTTCATACATCTTGTAGCTATTTTATTCAATCGTATGTCTTCAGGAAAATATTCAGATAATTTATTTCTTATTTCAGTAAATTCTCCCAGATTGTCAACGAATACTTTTCCGTTAGTTACCGCAGCAAGGGCAGTTTCCGGTATGAGTCTCCAGTCATATAGATTTGAAGGATATGTTTCCATTCCTAAAAATTTATAATACCAGTCATTCATATTTAAAACTCCACGTCTATCATTTCCCCAATTACTTATATTTAAAGCCCTGAATCCCATAAATTCCTTTGGAAGAGATTCCAGTACATCAGATAACTTTCTTCCATATTTTTCATAATCTTCCTGTGTCAGCCATACACAGCATGAAGGCCCAAAATCATGATCCTGTGATATTTCATCATCATATCCGAAACATTCAGAACCTTCCCCTGCAAGACCTATCGCCATTCTTTCATATAAATCTGAAAAATCCTTTTCCAGAACTGGTAAATATACATTTTCAAAATATAATTCTGACAGTTCCATACCTTTTATTTTATTGTTCATTTTTTCCCAATCTTTCCTTTACAATTTCAATATTCTGTAATAAACTCTTATAGTTTCCACTGTTTTCTCCAAATGATTTTTTACATATTTCAGCACTTTCTTCAAAATATTTAAGAGCCTTTTCAAATTCTCCCTCATTATAATACTGAATTGCCATATTATTCAGTGATGCAGAATAAAGACCATGTTCTTTACCAACAGTATTTTCTATTAACTTCAACGATTTATCTAACACCTCTTCCGACTTTTCCTTTTCTCCTGTTTTTAAATAGGGAAGTACCATATTGCTGAGGGTTGTGGCATACTGAAGTTTATATTCAGGTAATTTTTCCAGTATTTCCAGACTTTTCTTATGCAAATCAAGGGCATCCTGAAATCTTCCTGTATCCTGATAAAATAGACCAAGATTATTACATACACTTGCATAGAGGTAATCATTATGTAAATTGTTCTTCCAGTATATCTCCATTGTTTCCAGATAAAGCTCCTCAATTTCATCAAACTTTTTCATAAATCTGTAAACTTCAGCAAGATTTAAGTTACACGTGGCATAAGGAACTATTTCCTTCCCATAGTTTTTTTCTATTATTTTTTTTGCCTTTATTATTGCATTGACAGCTGTTTCAAATTCACCTGTATATTTTAAAATTCCACCAAGTTCATTTAAAATTTGTATGTTTTCATTACTTTCTTCTCCATAAACCTTTTCAGTAAGTTCTGCAAGTTCCTTTAAAACCTTCACTTCTTCAAGTGTTTTTCCCTGCTGCATATACTCATTTCTCTGTTTTGTAAGTTCATAAATTCTATCTTTATTTTTATCGGTAGTCATATTTCCCCCATTATTAATAATTTGTATAGAAAATCATAACATTTTTAATATTTATTGTCAAAAAAAGAATATCCCAGCGTTCTATTTCTTCTGAGACATTCTCACTCCTGATATAATATCCTGTAAAACTTCTATTTACAGTATCTTTCCCTTAAAATATGTGAAGCTTCCACCATCGAAGACATTTTTTGCTTTATTATTTCATATGAATTTAGAGGTCTTTTAGAAAATGTTGCAAAACCACAGTCAGGATTTAGCCATATTTTTTCAGGCGGAAGAAAATCCAGAACCTTTTCAGTTGCTTTTACTATCTGTTCAGGAGTTTCCACAATTGTATTTCTAGGATTTAGACATCCAAATCCAAGCATTATCTTTTTATCCAGAAAATTATTTGAAAAAAGCTGTTTTACTTCACCTGCACGGGATGTTGAAAATTCAAGCGCCAGCATATCCACATCCAGCGAATCAAAAAACTGCCCAAGCCTGTCATAGGCTCCTTCCAGCAACACAGTTTCATCGCAAGTCCAGTTTCCACGGCATACATGCATTGCCCCCAGTACATTTTCATGTTTACGGAGCTCTGCAAATACAGGAGCAAGCAACTCATTTACAAATTTAAGTTCTCGATCAACCTTGATCTTCTCTGACAGGGCACCTCAGTAAAACGAATTATCCCCTTTTTTCCTTGTAAAAACAACTTCCGATAAAATCGGCTCATCAATCTGAATAATACCTGCTCCCATCTCAACTAGCCGTCTTATTTCATTAATTAGAAGCTTTACTACATCATTTCCAAGCTCTTTACGGTCACTATATACTCTCCCTGTAATTTCCTTCATCCACATGGAACGTGTTAACAGATACGGACTTGGCAACGTCATTTTAAAAGGTTTTTTTGAAAATTTTTTTATCATATCAACTTCTTCTGTATTGAGCTCTATATCTGTAGAAATTCTGTCTACACACACAGGACTGTTCATTGTATTGTCTGCCGCATCCATTTCCTCAAGACTTTTATTGAATTCTTCCGTATTTCCTGTAATTTCCTTTATATCTTCCATTGTCATAAGCTTTACTCCAGGAACGTGTTCTGCAATATAACTCATATAGTTATCTCTCGCCAATTCCCCACTTACAACCACATCAATTCCTACTTCTTCAGACATTTGAATAATCTTTTCTGTTTCTGAATATACTTTTTCCTTATATTCCTCAGCATATTTATCATCTTTTATGTTTTTTTCTTTTAAATCAAGTAATTCTTTACTTCTTGGCATACTGCCCATTAAAGTGGTTGAAAATGGCTTAAATCTGTTATTATTCATGTCATCCTCCTTTACTGATTTCATTTTATATAAATCTATCTTAATTTTACTACATCTTATATTTAAATTCAAAATTATATTTAATTTTTTCAATTTCTTTATATTTTTAAATAACAATAAGCAGACATCAGCTATCCATGCCTGCTTATATTTTTCAGTTATATTATTTTAAGGTTCGACAATTAAATTACTGTTAGTCAATATTTCAACAACTTCTGCCATTGTAGTTGTTCCACCTACTTCAAGGTGAGCAGTAAGTTCATAATAATCAACACAGATACCACATGAAAGTATTTTTACACCTTTTTTCTCAAGTTCCTTTAAGTCTTCAAGACAAGGTGACCCTTTAGTAGTAAGTTTAGCTCCTTCTCCATAAAAAATAATATGAGCAGGTAAATTTTCCCTTTGAGCAAGAGTATGAATAAATCCATTCATAAGATTATCAATCAGAGCCTGCTCTCCAATTCCCATTCCAGTTCCTTTAATTACAACATCATAAGTTTGTGCCATAATATATTCCTCCTATTTAAAATATATGTTATCAACTACTTTATAATTAAAGTTTATTATATTAATTTTATTTTAAAGATAATTATTAACTGGTATAATTCATTTCATTTTAGGTATAACACATAAAACTTTGATTGTCAAATTAGTATTGAAAATTCAAATATTGAATTAGTTTTTTATATGGCAGAAATCATTTCAATTATTGCATCTCCTAATTTTTTCAGTTATTCCAGCTATTTTCTATTTTTTTGTATTCTTTTACGTAGTAAGACCTCAAATAAATTTCCTTCATTACTTTTTTCTTCCTATTTTTTATGTAAATATGATTACTCATATTCCAAAGATGTAGCATGTTCCTTCATTATAAAATCACTCTATTTTGAAGTTTTATTTTCCTGTTTTTGAGAAAAAGTGATTTTTTAACACAATTATTTTTTTTAATATGGAGTTTTTCTCCAACAAATAAATAGTACATCTAATTTTTAGCTTTTGTTAAGTTATTTTTTTCTCTATTTTTTTATATATATTGGGGTATTTTTTTAAATCTTAAAATTTTAAAAAATACCATTCCTAAAAATTCCCAATTGCAACATTTCTGTTATTCTGATACAATAAAAATCAATAAATTTAAAGGAGTTCCATACTTATGACAAAAAAAGAAATTCGACAAAATATGATTTTACAGAGAAATCAGCTTTCCAGGGAAACTGTTCAAAAAAATAGTAATTCCATTATTGAAAATCTCCATACTTATATTCAGAAAGCTGAAAATATAATGATTTTTATGAATATGAGAAGTGAAGTTGAAATTACAAGGTTAATAGAACTTTATCCCGATAAAAAATTTTATATTCCAAAAACTTTTCCTGAAAGAAATATGAAAATCAATCTTTACAATAAAAATGAGCTAGTTTTACATAAATTTGGATATTATGAATCTTCATCTGATATTTTTTATGATGAAAAAATTCTTGATTTAATTATTGTTCCTGCAACAGCTTTTGATTATTCAAAAAATCGTATTGGATTTGGTGGAGGATATTATGATACTTTTTTAAGTAAAGTTATTTTTAATAATAAGGCCAATAGAAAAAATCGCAACAAACCCTTAATTATAGGAGTATGCTACGATTTCCAGCTAATTGATTTTATTCCTTCAGAAGACCATGATGTAAAAATGGACTGTATCATTACTGAAAAGAATATTGTTATTTAAGTTTTATTATTTTACTGATTTTTCTATGATTATTTCATTTTTATAAGTATCTATTTTAGCGTTGGCACCAATCGGAACTGTAATGAAAGGTCTTACATGCCCTGACTTGAACCCTTTTATTATTGGAATTTTCATATCTCCAAAGTTATCTATAAAAACATCTTCTAAAGACATATCGTCAAGTTCTGATCTCTTGGCACCCTTAAAGTCTCCTAAAATAATACCTTTTATATTTTTCAGCTTTCCGGCAAGTTTTAATTGCTTAAGCATTCTGTCCACCCTGTAGGTAGCTTCATTTACTTCTTCTATAAACAGTATTTTCCCGTCTGTATTTATTTCATACTCTGTTCCAAGGGAAGCCACTACAAGCGAAAGATTTCCACCTGTTATTTTTCCTTCTCCTCTACCACTTTTCATTATTGAATAACTGTCATCAAATTCAAGAAGATTGTAGGATTGTTTGTCTGTAAACGCTTTATTAAACCCATTTTCAGTAGTTTCAGGTATTTTGTCAAAATTTGAACTCATAGGCCCATGAAAAGTGACAAGCCCTGTTTTTTCATTGATTGCAAGCAATAATGTTGTCAAATCACTAAATCCTGAAAATATTTTAGGATTTTTTCTTATCAGGTCATAATCAAGTTTGTCTACAATTCTTATAGTCCCGTATCCTCCCCTTATGGCAAAAATTGCCTTTATGTCTTTATTTGCGAACATATCATTTATATCTTTAGCCCTTATGTAGTCAGTTCCTCCAAATCCATACCATCTTGAATCATAGGAACGGCCGTATACAACGTTAAATCCTCTGCTAAGAAGATATTCCACTTCTGCATCAGCAGATGTCCCCTTGTAATTTGCAGGAGCGATAAGACCAATTGTATCTCCAGGCTTTAACGCTTCAGGAATAATAATTTGATGATTTTCCGCCTGTAATGTAAAAGCTGATACCAGCACAAAAACAAATATTAAAAATATTTTTTTTATACCTGAAACTTTTCCAGCAATATCAATTAAATTTTTCATTTTAAAAATTCCTCCAGTTTTTGCTCAAGTTCCGTATAATCAGGAAGATGTATCCCTCTTATTCCTTCTTTTTCACAGGCTTCGATATTTACTTTTGTATCATCGATAAAAACCGTTTCTTCAGGAATAAGATTAAATTTTTCTATAAGAGTGTCATAAATTTCCTTTTCAGGCTTTAAAAGATAGTAGTAGCATGAAACTGTATGCCCGTCAAACAACCTGAAAAAGTCATACTTTTTAAAAATATGCTCAAAGGCAGGCTGATGGAAGTTTGATAGAATATACAGATTATATTTTTTCTTCAGTTCCGGCAATAACTTAACATTTTCTTCTATTGGCTGCAGTATTTCAAAAAGATCCGCATCAAAAAGCCTGTCGATCTCTTTATCTACTCCGGAAACTCTTTCCTTAAATATCTTTTTTGCCTCTTCATAAGAAAGGGTACCTCTGTCCAGCATCTGCCATTCATCACTACCGAATATTCCATTGTAAAAGGCTTCCCTTTTTTCCTCAGGAATATTTTTTTCAGTATATTCCTTAGGCTCAAACTTTATAAGGACTCTTCCTAGATCAAATACTATATTTTTTATTGACATTCTTTTCTCCATTCTTTATAGTTAAGATTCTCTTTAACATCTGTAATAATAACATACTGCTTTCTGAACTTTATAATATCGCACTTTTTCCATGTTTCTGCATATTTTTTAAGATTTTCTTCTGCTTCAGGATACTCTTCCCCATTAATTCTGCAATCTGCCCTCAAATCTCCATTGACATCTTTTAAGGCAAACAATCTTATTGCATAATTTTTCCCTGTATTATTCATCTGCTTAGAAAAAGATTCTATTGATTTAGTAAACAGACAGCATGGACAAAATTCATCAATATACTGTTCTGCATCAATTCCCTTTTTTTTAGCATCTTCTTCACTAATATTTGGATAGGCAATAACATTTCCAAAAAATAGATGTCTTTTTACAGGTGGCTTGTCGTCAAAAGTCATTTCTACTATCTGATTCATATTTTTGGCATTTTCAGGATCAGCTGCATCTACAAGGGCATTCCAGTCTAAAATTACCCAGCTATAAAAAGCACTCTTAATACCTTTAGCAAGACCATCACAAAACTCACCATACTGATATTCAAAAATACCATTTGGAAAAAGTTCCTTATGATGAATCTGAATTGTTGCAGCTACCTGAAGCAATCCTTCATGACTTTCCTGATCTACCCAGTTCAGTAATGGAAGAAGATAATAGCCAGTTTCAGGAACATACAGCCATTTCATTCCTTCCTCATCATTTATCATGTGGACTTTCCAGCCTTTTTCCGTCAGTAAATCATACAGAAAGTCTACTATAATAATATCATGATTCTTTCCGGAAGGACTTTGAAACATACTTACTTTTGAAGGATTATCAGGCAATATTCCCCAGTTAAGTTTTTCTGTATACTCGATTCTATCCGTACTGCTATCATGCTCTACTTCTTTATTTTTAGATTTGAACAGCTTTTTTAATTTGTCAAACATTATAATTTTCTCCTTTAATTACATAAAGATTTTTTCTAGTCTTTCATAAAATCCTTTACAAACTGTAATACGTCTTCTGCTTTGACTTCTGTACTTTCTCCTGTTCTTCTATCCTTAATTTCAACTTTACCTTCAGCCGCACTTTTCCCAGCAACTATTTTCAAAGGGAATCCAATAAGATCGGCATCTTTAAACTTAAATCCTGCTCTTTCATTTCTATCATCTAAAACTACTTCTATTCCATTGGCAAGCAGTTCTTCGTATATTTTTTCCCCTAATGCTGACTGTGCTTCATCCTTAACATTGGCAATTATTACATCAACTAAGTAAGGGGCAATATTTTTTGGCCAGATAATACCAAACTCATCATTATTCTGCTCTATCGCCGCTGCCATAACCCTTGAAATTCCAATACCGTAGCATCCCATTTTCATTATCTGCTGTTTTCCATTTTCATCAAGAACTGCAGCATTCAATGCCTTTGAATACTTATCTCCCAATTTAAATATGTGACCTACTTCTATTCCTTTTGCAAGTTTCAAAGTACCCTTTCCGTCAGGTGCAGTATCTCCCTCTCTTGCATTTCTTATATCTGAAACCATATCGTAAACTATATCTTCAAGATTTACATTTATATAATGGTGTTCTTCCTTGTTTGCACCTAATGCAAAGTTTCTTACATATTTAACTGTTTCATCTATTACTACTTTCAGCCCTTCTTTTTTCTCATAAGAGCCTGCATATCCGGGAACTATTCCAAATTTTTCACAATCTTCAACTGTCATCATTTCAAGCTCAGTTTTTGCACCGATTGCATTTTTAAGTTTTACAGAATTCACATCTAAATCCCCTCTTATTAATGCCATTACAAAATTTTCCCCATCTTCTGTAATTTCTTTCAGCATTACTGCTTTTACTGTTTTTTCTTTTGGAATATTTAAGAAATTTGCCAAATCTTCTATTGTTTTTGCATGTGGAGTTTTTACTAATTCCTTAGGTAATTTTTCTTCATCGCTTTCCTTCAGCTCAATAATACTTTGAGCCTTTTCAATATTTGCGGCATAATTTGAAGAGTCATCATATAGGATGTCATCTTCTCCGCTTTCTGCAAGTACCATGAATTCATTTGAAGAATCTCCTCCTATTGAACCTGAATCTGCCTCTACTGCCCTGAAATTAAGTCCACATCTTGTAAATATTCTTTCATATGCAGATTTCATATTCTGATATTCTTCATCCAGCGATTCCTGATTAATATGGAAACTGTAAGCATCCTTCATTACAAATTCTCTTCCTCTCATAAGCCCAAATCTAGGTCTTATTTCATCTCTGAATTTTGTCTGAATCTGATAAAGGTTAAAAGGTAAATCTTTGTATGAAGACACCATATTTCTTACTATATCTGTTACAACTTCTTCGTGAGTAGGCCCTAAAGCAAACTCTCTTTCATTTCTGTCCTTAATTCTCATAAGTTCCGGACCATAAGCAAACCATCTTCCTGATTCTTCCCAAAGTGAAGCAGGCTGTAATACAGGCATGTGTATTTCCTGAGCTCCTGCTCTGTTCATTTCTTCCCTTGTAATGTTTTCTATTTTTCTTAAAACCCTGTATCCTAAAGGCAGGTAGCTGTATACTCCTCTTGTAAGCTGTTTTATCATGGATGTTCTCAACATTAGCTGATGACTTGCCAGTTCGGCCTCCTTAGGAGACTCCTTATACGTTTTTAAAAATACTTTTGATAATCTCATATCTATTTCCTTTCATTTTTTTGATTTTAATTTATACGAATTATTTTTTATATTTTCATAAATTCCAAATTAGGAATTTTTGAGTTTTTATAATAATTCAATTTATATTATACAAAAAAGACTGAAACTAGTCCAGTCTTTTAAAATATTTATTTGAAATTTTATAATTCAACTCTCACTTTCAATTTCTAATTTAAAATTTTTCTGTATTAACTTTTTCTATTTTTTATTATTTTCAAGTAAATTATACAATTTTATTAAATCCTCGTTCAAAGAATAGTAATAAGTATCTAGAAACCAATCTTCAAAATATACTTCTTTAGAAAAATTTAAATATTCGCTTAAATCTGAATAAATACTAAAATTAGAATTGAAATTAATTATAGTTTTATATTCTTCTTTCTTAGAATAAATATATTCTGCTACTTCTTCTATTTTTTTTAATTTATCTTGAAAATCATCTATTTTTTCCATCTTTTTTTTCATTTTTTCATATTCATGCAAATCTAAATAATAATTAAAATCTTTTGATAAATATATTATTACTTCTGAATCAATTATCTTATTAAAAAATGTTGTTTCAGGAAGATAAGTATTTCTAAATGGAATAACTGATATACCCTTTGATAAATACATTTTTTTATCTAATTGTTTTACTAAATTTTTAATTTCATCACTATAATTTTTTAATTCATCTTCTTTTATAGTAAATTCTTTTATTTTATCTTTATCTATCAAAAGGGAGCAACTTGAAACCAAAAAATTTGATAAATTATATTTTTTAAGACATAAAGATAATTTTTGTTTCGTTTTTAATATTTTTATTTTTTCATCTTTCTCTATTTCCATACTTAACCAATTTTTATCATCTCTTACATTATTATTTATTCTAGTTATTTCTTCACAATTTACACTGATACCAATCAGAAAAAAAATAATTATTTTTTTTAAATAGTTCATTAGTATACACCTCTTTTTAAATTTTCTTTACCATGATTTATCATAATTTTAACTTCAGTAGAGTTTGGAGTGGATGATTTTTCATATTTACTACCTTTTATTCCCGTTGTGTTAATTTCTTCTTTATTAGTTGGATAATCAAAAAACGGAATATTCAAATTCACAGTAGTTTGTGAATTTTTTTTTGCTTTATTCATTTTTTCTTCAAGTTCAATTCTAAAAAAGAAGCTATTCTTTTCTTTATAACTGATTGTATTAAAAGTTGCTGTTTGCCATACTGATATTCCTTTCTTTTTTATTATTTTAGCATTAATTATTTAGAATGTATGAAGTACGAGAGAGAAATTACACTTCTTATCTTGTTTGTATCCAAAATTTCAAGTACAGTATATTTTATAAAGAAAAATATTTGTAGAACTCTATTTTAAATAATTTTTTTAAATTACTGACAAGTTCTTTTCTATTCTCTGAAGTAAAAATTAAATCTTCATGAATTATTTTATTAGGAGTATAAATTGTATATACTTCAAAATATATTGGAACACGATAAAATCCTTTTTGTTCTTGTTCATTATCAATTTTTTTTATAAGTTTTTCTAATTTTATCGAATTTTTTTTTACAAATTTTTTCTTTATTATTTTTTCTTCATCATTGATACTATATAATTCTAATTTTACACTATTATCTTCAATAGTATATTTTCCAAATAAAAATCTTTTATCATTTTTTAGCCTTCTTAAATTTTCGACATCTCTACTACAAAGTTTATTAGAATAATATTTTTCAATATTTGATAATTCAAAGAATTTTAAAACTTTATTTTCATCATCATATTCTTTTATTTTTAAACATTCTTTTTGTCTATATTTATCAGAGAATCTATCAAACTTAAAATATATTATAATTTTTTCTTTTTCAAAGTTTCTATTTTTCAATATATAATAATAATCGTTATAATAGCGTCCACCATCGTAATATTTATAAATTTTATGTAAATCTGAAAAAAAATCATCAGGATTTCTAATTACTTGATATTCTTTTGCGGGGAATTCCTTTCTAATAGTTTGTCTATGATTATCCATTCTAGTTGACAACATGATAAATGAAAAATTCAAATAAATTATAAACAGATAGTACTTTTTATTCACTTTTTTTACCACCTCCATAATTGACATTACAATTATAATTCTTTTTTACTTCTCCAAAAATTAAAAAATTTACTCCCCTTAACCTCTCCTCTTTTTATTTTAACATACAGAAATTCAATACGAAAGAAAAAATAATTATTATTTTTTTAGCATTTGTTTTATTTTAAATTTTGGAAAATTTCATCTTTTTCTATTAATTTCTCATAATTGCAAACTTCATTATATTTTTTATACCAATTTTTTACCTCTTCTTCCACTGTATTCCCAATATAATTATATTTGGTTTTTAAAATTTTTGAAATATTATTTAATGTATTTATATTTCCAAATAAGGCATAATCCTTAATTTTCAAAAAATATAAATTTTCATAGTTAAAATTTATATCATTACAATTTATTTTTTTTCTTCGTTCTGGAAACATATCATATAAAAAGTCCTGAAAATTTTTATTATAGGATTCGTTTGTCTCATGATGTTCATAACTTATGAAAATTTCAGGCAACAAATTAGATTCACGCTCAATATAGTTATTATAGGGATTACTTTTCTGACTAACCTTATTTGTATTTACAACTTCCTTTGAGGCTGCATTTTCAATTTTTTCCAGCTTATTTACTATATTGTCAATAGATTTATCTTGGTTAGTTATTAGGATGTAAGGATTTATAGAATTATAGTAAATTTTATATATTGTTGGATTTTCAATTTTTTCATTATTATACAATACAAAAATTTTTGAATTATTTTCTCTTTTTTCAGTAATTTCATCTAATGAATTTTTTTTGTACGAATACTCTAAGTTCTTTTTTGATATTTTATTCAAATCTTGAAAAAATTCTATTTCAAAATAATTACTTAAATCATCTCCTAATTTATATCTCTCTTCTTTCAAATTTAACTGATTTATCATTTCAGTTTTTTCAAAACTTTCTTTTATTACTTCCCTGTTATCTAGTAAAGTATATTTTGAATAATCGTAGTGAGAACTATCTAAAAATTTTATTTTTTCAATCTGAACATGCGGTATAATCTTTTTTTCACTAGAAACCTTTAATGGAATTTTTTTTATTTCCTTTTCATTATACAAAATGAATAACGGTTTTGATATTATTTCTATTAATTTTTTAATCTCACTATCTTCATAACTATCTTTAAAATTTGAAATCATAAAAACTTTATCTTTATATTTAATTTCATAAAAATATACATTATTTTCTAAAAAAGAAAGTTCTTTATTTTCAACTAGTTGAGTATAGTTTATGTTCATTTTTTCTTTGTTAAACACTGCTGTATTTTCTATATTTCCATAGTATTCTTTTTCTTGATAACCTTTAATTTCAAATTTATCTTTCTTACCTAATTTCAGTTCTATATTTTTATAATTTTGAATATATTCGATTTTATCATTTCCAACACTATTTATAGCTTTTAAAGAAATATTATTTAAGAAATCTATATCTTTTTTTACATTAATCTTAAATTTTTCAATAAAAAAAGTCCCATCGTCTTCAAATGAAATATCTTCAATCTCTCCGTTGTCATAGAAATAAATTCTTCTTCTTTCTCCAATTCCGTTTATATCAATTTTTTTTACCTCTATTATTTTATTTTTTGTAAATTTTTCATAATCCAAGATTATATCATTATTTTGAATTGGAAACACCAATTTCAAAACTAGCAAATTAATAAATAGTAATATCTTTTTATTTTCCAGCATTTTTATTCATCAACTCCTGAAAAGACTTGTTCATATCCATATTTTTCTTATATGGTACTGTCATCTGATTTTCTTTTAACAAACTTTCTTCATTATACAATGCTCTAACAGGGCGATTCATTCTTTTCTGTAACTGACTTTCCACAGTCACTGTATTAAATTCATCCTTTCTTATTCCAAAAAATATAACCTGTTCATTTCTTTCATCTACCCAATAATTATCTGAAGAATAGATTATTCCATTTTTTTCAAATGTTTCTGTAATAGAATTTTTAAAAAACTCTTGTACCTTTTTATTTTTATCATTTTTCACAATTTTCACAGCCATCCAAAGAAATTTCTGTTGTCATCTCCTCTATCATTGATCGATTCCTTTATTGCTGTTGTTACATCTGCTATCTCTTTTTTTGCTTTTCCAATATCCTCTTTCAGATTACCAGGATTAGTCGCATACTCAATAGTCTGGCTCTCCACATTAATATTTGTTCTGCTATGAGTGTCCTTCATTATTTCATTAGCTTTTCCTAAGTCCCTGTTTATTGGACTTTCTTCAGCTTCTGCTATCTCAACATCTCCGACTACTGTTGAAACTTCGTATCTTCTTTGCATGGCAAGTTCTCCTATGACTTTTCTTTTCTTGTAGTAGATATTGTGGCAATATTTAAACTGAGTATGAGTATTTTATTTGATAATCATTAAAAATATCACTGATTTCAGGGTTTTCAGACACGCCCTAAAGAAAATTAGTTTTCAAATTATTTGTCCAAGATTTCAGATATACTTCAATGATATATACAGTCTTTTAAATTAAGACTTTCGATTCATTCTTAAATTTAGCAAATAAAATATTACAGCCCTTAAAATTATTATAAAAAAAATTATTATTAATGTTTGTAAAAATATTCCAATTATTATTGCTTCCTCTACTGGTGCTAAATTCCCTTCTCCATATTCATTCAAAAATTTTCTAGCTTTTAAATATTTTATTTGAGACGAAAATTTATTTTTTATTTCTTTTTCAGTTAAATTAAATTTTGCATCATTCTTATTATCAAAATTTATATAAAAATAGCCTTTGTATTTCAATTCTTCTTCACAATCAAGATAATCATAATTTTCTATTCCTACTTTTCCTACAACATATTTGTCTTCATAATTAAAAAGATCTTGTACAATAATACAACTATTATAAGTTTTTTTATTTACTATTTTTAAAAAAACTGAATTTGACTCTTCATCCCAACCAAAACTACTTAATAAATAATACTCATTTATATGCATATAGGTATTTCGAATATTTTCTTCTCTTATTACAATTTTATAAATATATAAACTACAATATATTAAAACAAACAAAAAAAGAAATCTTATATATTTTTTTATCATCTTTTACCTTTTTTTATTCTCCCTCTCTTTCATATTTTTCAAATAGTGTTTATATTCCCAGGCATCTATCTTGTTTAAATTATTAATTGCATTATTTTTCCCTATATTCATAGAATTTTTCAATTCATTTTTTATTTTCTCAGGAGACTTCCCTTTTCCAACATATCTTAAGTTTTTAAATATATCATGGTCTTCATATTCACTCATTAAACCATATTTATTTCCTAACTCAAATGGACTTGGAAGTCCCCATTTTAAATTATATGGCTCTGAAAACTCATCAGCTATTCTCGTATATCTAGTTATTGTTACAAATTGCTCCCCTTTTTTATTTGGTTCGGAAACTATAATCCGAATATGCCCTACTATGGTTGCTTCTCTTAAAGTTATATTTAATCCATCTGCATCAGTAATTGCTTGTCCTATTCCCAATCTAGTTTTTAAATGCATTATTTCACTTTGAGAGACAAAATTTTGAGAAAATCTCTTATTATTTACATAAAAAGTTCCTGGTTTTAATCCATTTTTTTCAAAATGTTCATATGCACTTTCAAGTGAAACTAAATTAGCTTTATGCATTGCAATTGTATATTCTTTTGAATTTATTAATTTTTCATATCCTTTTGGATCAAATTTATTCATTATTAAACCTTCTGCAACATTTCCATCTTTATCTTCCACTCTCCCAAAATATTTTTTTTGAATTTCTTTTGGTAAAAAATAAAATCCAAAATATGGAGATATTATAGGTCCAATTAAATAAGGACTATCTTTTGAATAATTTCTTAAATTTTTAAGAAATTCATCGTTACCTAATATATAATTTTGACTTTTTAATTTATTAAACGCTTCTGCAGCTTCTTGTATATTTTTAGCAGCTCTTTCTTCAGACTGTGGATAATAATCCCCCACATTCTCCCCAAAATCAACATTGGAATAATCCTTCCCATCTGAATGAATACTGATAGCTGGATTGTCATCCTTGTATTTTTCAGAAAAGTACTCATTTGAAGCTCTTCCTGTGCTTTCAAGTCCTTTTTCTTCAGTTCCAGTTGCTATCTGTCCTCCTGCAACTCCATTTACAATATGGCTTGCCTCTTCTACAAGTGTTCCAATTAACCCTGCCTTTGTTGAATTTTCTTTTGCATTTATGTTGATTATTATCGTATGAACACCATCTTTTGAAACGTAAGCTGTTCCTGCCTTGTCTTTCATTTCAGGAGTATCTTCAATAGCTTTTTTATTATCTATTCAAAAAGAGAATAATTTTTTATTCTTAAAATTTCTATTTCAGAAATTTCGATTCTTATTTTTTCAATAAAATGGTAATTTTCATTTAATGTGTTTAATTCTAAAATTCTATTGTTCAATATTTTTTCAATAATTCCTACTTTAGTTTCAGAAAACTTTTTATTATCTATAAAAATTATAAATTTAAAATTCAAACAAATTTCAAGAAGAAATAATAATGTAATATTTTTTATATCTTGAATATATTTATTTATACTATTGTATTTTATATTTTCTTCTTTGTATAATTCGGATATTTCTTCAATATCTTCTTTTTTTAATATCAATATTCGACTATTTTCCGAAAATTCTACAATTTCTTTAAAAATAATTATTTCTTTCCTATCAAACAATATATTACCAATATATATATTATTCGAATATAATTTAATTATATTTAATGGAACATTTTTATTAATCTTATCATTAGTATCTATTTGTATTTCTTCTATATAATGTTCATCAAAAATTTCAGTAGATATTATTTTAAATTCATCATTTAATATTTCAAAATAGTAATATTTTTCAATTTTTTTTGTTAAATATCCTTTTTCTATATCATCATTTTTCAATTTTAATGTCACTATACACTTTTTTTCTATTATTTTTTGACATACATCATCAAACGAATTTATTTTATTATCTTTTAAAAAAGAAAAAGATTCTATATAATTTTTTTTATTTTCTAATTTTTCAATATAATCGCTTTTTAAAATAACTCTTTTTATTTCACTTATTAAAAAAACTTTTATACCTTCTTTTTTATTATTTGAATCGTAAGAATCCAAAAATAAATACTTACCTGAAATTTTTAATATTTTTCCAATTGAAATTGCATCATCCTCCAAATGATAAATTCCAATTTTATTTTTTATATTTTTTAAAAATTCAATCATTATTTTTTCTTACCTCCTCTTTGTATCCTTTTCTCCACCTTGATCTCTTTGTTTTCTAGCCTTCCCTTTTTCATGCTTAT
>ERZ773055.514-NODE-514-length-22336-cov-10.320901_pt1 | contig 22336 bp, 30 predicted proteins | sample MGYA00580515_ERZ773055 | MGnify/ENA primary metagenome ERZ773055 (study PRJEB29015, sample SAMEA2737993) | human oral metagenome | biome: human oral; feature: human-associated habitat; material: dental | place: China | collected 2064 ...
GGTAATTAAACTATTTATTTTATAATTTAATTATATCATAATATATAAGATATGTCAATGTAAATTATTTCAATATAAATAAGAGAAAAAATCGGACTATTTAAAATTGTTAAAAAATTGTTTTTATATTTAAAATCGAAGTTGTTTTAATGTAAAATTACTATTTTTCTTTGATTTTATTAAAAACGTAATATATTGTTCATAAATAATATTTTTATTCTAGGAATTTGATTTCCCAATAAAAAAATAAAGTCAAAAGACTTTATTTTTCATTTTAAAGATTAAACATTTTTTTAAGAAAGAATGTATTGTTTTCTTTTTCTTCTTGTTCATTGAAAAATGTTTCAAGTTTGTTATTAAGTTCTTTTTGTAATGTGAAGAGTGCGGTTTTAGGGACAATATAACCATAACCACGTTCTGTATCTTCAATCTTTTGTTCTTCATAATAACCCCAAAGATAGAAGTAATCAGCATATTCTTTTAAAGGAGTATTCTTAATTTTAAATTCATAACAAAAGTCTGAAAATAGACTATTTTTCAAGTAGTTTAATCCAAGACGTTGAGATACCCATTCTGTATAGAGGTCATAGATATAACCTACAATCATTTTTTCATTTGTTGTTAATTCTTTATATTGTTTTTCTTTCATTTTATTTTTCTCTCTTTCTTCTTTATGATTTAATTATATATCATTTAAAACAATTTGTCAATTATAAAGTTTTAAAGAAAAGTTATTTACTTCATAATTTCTTCAAAAAATAAAAAAAATGCGGAAGATTTAATCTTCCGCACATCACTCGATAAGGTTTTTAATGTCTCTTATCCGACATTTTTATTATTTTAAGACTTTGATATAAAATATCTATTTATTAAGGAATTCTTTTAATTAAATATTTAACCAGTGAAAGAGTTTCATCTTTATCTTTAGGATAAGCTGTTAAAGTTTCAATATCTTTATTAAAATTATATTCAAAATTCGGTTCATCAAAATCAGAATCATAATTAGCTTCATAACAAGTAGAAACAATTTTATGATTTAGATATACATCAATGCCCTTTTTCCAATAAGAATCATAAAATGTAAAAGATTTTTCTTTTGGAGAATATTTAAAATCCAACATTTCTAATTCATTTTTTAATTTTTCATAGTTTTCAGCTTCGTTCTTTGAAAAGAAATAGAAACCATCTTCAACAATATAAACTTCAGCTTTTTTCATTTTTTATTACTCTCTTTCTTTTTTATATTTCAATTGTATATCATTAAAAATAATTTGTCAAGCAGAAATAATTATTTTTAATAAAATTTATTCACTATAATTTAAATAAAAATAGGAATATTGATATTAATTAAAACTTATTTAAAATAAGAGGTGATTAGACTTGACAATAACATATTTTGAATTTAATTCAACTGTAAAGATTACACTAAATCAAATTATAAAAACAATAGACCAAAAGAATGTATTAAAAGAAGATTATCAGCTTAGAGTAGGTAGTATCTTCTTTGAAGAAAATCTCAAAAATGAAATTAATAAGAAGAATGAAGAAATCATTAAAAATGTTAATAAATTATTAAAATCAATTTATTATCAATTAAGATTAGAATCAATTACAGCAGAATTAAATGAAACTGAAACATCTAACAGAACTTACTATGATTTATTGTTAAATTTTAAAGATGAAGATAGTGAGGAACTTATTCAAGTTCCTGTAAATATTAAAATAACATTAGGTAAATCAAAAGACAATGTTTGTGGATGGCAAGGATTAGCTTCAGCATTATATCCTAATATTACATTAGATAATATTAAGAAAAAAGAATTTTATCAACTTGTAAAAAACAATAAAATGAAAGATGATATAATGGATTATTTCATTTGGTCATTTAATAAAAATGATGGTTCTGAATTATTAAATAATCATAAATGTTTATCTTTATTAACAATAAATAAAGATGATATGAGTATAAATATTAATCAAGCTATGCCTTTACAAATAAATACTAGGACTTGTAAATCATTAAAAAATATAGATTTATTAAATGAAAGAAAATTGTTAGTGTCTAAAATTCTTAAAGGAATTCTTGATTCTTATAACCAAGAAACTATTCTTTTAAAGGAGGCTTTGAACAATGTCCATTGAAAATAAATCAAAGTATGGACAATTTTTTACTAAAAATAATGAAGTTTTAGAGATTTTAACTAGTTTGATTTCTCCTGATAAAAAAAATAAAAAAATATTAGAGCCTTCTTGTGGAGAAGGTTTTATATTAAAAAAATTAGAAGAATTAGAATATGAGAATGTATTAGGAATAGAAATAGATAATACACTACAAAAAATAAATAATTCTATTCCTATTAATTATCAAAGTTTTTTTACTTATAATAATAAAGTTGATGTTATTATAGGAAATCCACCGTTTGTTCAATATAAAAATATAGAAAATAACACTAAAAAAGAAATTGAAGTTTTTTCTGAGTATTCAAAATTAGGAAATCTATATTATATGTTTATTCATCATTCTATTAATTTATTAAATGATGATGGAGAATTGATTTTCATTGTTCCTAAAGAATGGGTATTTACTACTTCAGCAAGACCATTAAGAAAACATATTTATGAGAATGGAATAATTTCTCATTTTATAGATTTAGGAGAGCAAAGAGTTTTTGATGATGCAAATTTACCATCATTATGTATATTTAAATTTGTAAAACAAAAACAAAACACTAATTATTATAAGATAGATTATTCAAGTCATATTCTTGGAGAATTATTATCATATCAAAACAAACAATTATATATTGATGATGATTTTAATATTTTAATTGGAAATAAATTAGATATTGATAAGATTAAAAATTGTTCTAAGAAAGTTAAAGATGTTTTTAATGTTAAAGTAGGACTAGTAACTGGAGCAGATAATATTTTTAATATTACAAATAATTTAAATTTTTCAAAAATTAAAGATAATAATATTATTGATATATTAACAACAAAAGGAATTCAAAAATATATTTATATTCCTAATAATTATCAGAAAAATGAGATTAATCCAAAAATACTTCTTTATTTAGATAAAAATAAAGATTATTTAAAAAATAAAAAAGATTTATATAAATATACTGCATACAGAAATATTAAAACTATGGAAGAGTATATCAACTATAATAAAATATTTGTATATCAAAAAACTAGAAAGATAAATCCTTTCTTTATTGATAGTTCAATATATTTTAATGGTGCTTTATTAGGTCTTTTTCCAATAGATAAAGAAATAGATTTAGATAGATATTTAGACTATTTTAATTCTAGAGATTTCTTGGAAATTTTGAAAATATATAATCTATATTCAAATAATAAGATTACCATTCAACAAGCTACACTTGAAAAGCTTCCTATATTAATTTAAAAAAAAAATAAGACTTATAATTTCTTTATAAGTCTTATTTTTATAGTTTATTTATTGTATATAAAGTCTAGAATTTCTTTTCTAGTTAAACTTACTAATCTTTCTCTTAATGAATCATTTGAATAATCATAAGTTCCCATATAAAACTTTTCTCCATTTATTTTAAAAGCTGGTTCACCTAGTTCACTTTTAAATTTTTTCAGAAGAGGTTTTAATGTTTTAGAATTGTTTTCAAAACTCCTATAAAAATCTTTTCCAACTCTTCCTCTATATGCCATATCTTTAAGAGTAATGTCTATTGTTCTTTCTGGAATAATCATAACATCTTCATTATCATTATTATCAAGTATATCTTTCATTTTGTTAATTAAAGGATCCTCTGAACCTTCATTTTCTAAAATTTCCCTAATAGATTTTCTTGTAAAATAACCCGTTGATTCTCCAGGACTATCCCCATTATCTCTATTTACATTAGAAAATTCTCTATTAGTATAATAATCTATATTATCTTGGACATCTTTTCTTGTTTGATTTGCAAGTTTAAAGTTTGATATATTAGTTTTAGGCATTTTATCAGGTTGAATTTCTTTAGTAGATGAACTATATCCACCATCTCTATCTGAAATTTCAGCATCAACATTTGCTTTTAATTGTTTAATTCCTGAATGTTTAGCTCTTTTCTCCATCATTTGAATGACTTTATCTGTTGCAATATCTTTTCTTTCTACTAATTTTTTAAAAGATTTTTGATTTTCTATTGTAATTGCAGAAGCTTTTTTATATTCATCATTCATAATCTTTAAAGCTTCTTTGTAATCAGCATAAGCAGATTTTTTATCTTCCTTTTTAGAATTTCTCCATTTATCTCTTAATTCATTGACTCTATCAATATTTTCAGCTAAATTTTATAAAATCTCATTATCATTATTAATAATGTCTTTCATTTGATTTTGAGATTTTGTCCGAACTTCTTTTTGCCATTTTATTTGATTTTTATAAGCACTATAATTATCATTTTCTTCTGCTTTATTTAAAATGTCTTTTTGGATATAAATTAATTCAACATTACTTAATTTATGAATATCATTATCTGTTAAACCATTATAATTATATCCCTCTGCTTTTAATTCATTTAATTTATCAGCAAATTCTTGAGCTTTCTCTGGTTTTGTAAAATGTCCTAAATTTGGGGCTAATGGACAATTTCCATCTTCAGCTATGCAATTTCTAGGTGTTCCATCATATCCAATATGTAATTTTACCATTTTTTTATTACCACACTCTTTTTTATTATATTTATTTGAAATATCTATCATATAAAAATTTTGAATTAAATAAATCTTTTAATTGTTGATTTGAAATCTCTAAGAAGCTCAGGAATCAATTTTAAATAGTTGGTAGTATATTTATATTAAAATGTAATTCAAAACGAGTGGAGAGCTTCCTGTAAGCTTCTAGACTATATATAATAAATAAAATAAAAAAAGAATAAGTTTTAAACTTATTCTTTTTATTGTATAAATGTTTTTGCTTGATTAAGAACTTCTTCATCAACAGTAATTCCTTTGTTGAAATTAAGAAATGTTTGAGCAAGAATTTTAATATCAGGTCTAGTATAAGCACCATCTCCAGATGTTTGAGTCAATAGAAGTCCTGTAATTTGCTTATGAAGAATTGCCATTTTTTCATATTCTAGCAAGTCTTTATAAAATAGATTATTTACAGTAATTTTATTAGACAGAAATTCATAAACTGTTTGAAGACGTTGCTTCCCATCAAGAACTTCATAGATATGCTTATCTTCTTTGTAATAACTTACCAAATAAGGATTAATAATAACTTTACCATTAATCCAATCAATAAGAAATTCTTCTTTGTGTTCTTGTGTCCAAACAAATCCTCGTTGATATTCTGGTTCCAAGAACAATTCACCTTTCTCAACCATACGAACAATAGTTCTTGGTTCAATAGTAACAGAGTTTTTAATTTCCAATTGATTAAATTCTGAATCAGGTTCAATCAAAGTATTCTTTTTTGAAGTGAGACTAACAATAAGTTTAATCTCTGTAGAAGGTTTTCCAGTCCAAGAAACTCGATATGAGTAAGCATCTAGAATCATAACTTTGAAATCATTATTCTTGGGAACTTCTCCATAAAACTCTACTGAATGAAGAACAAGACCATCTTCTTTTGTCTTTTTTCCTAGAGTTTTAGTTGCAGAAGTTACATTGTAAGAAGTTTTATACTTATTTGTTTCAATTACGGATAGATATTTTGTTTCAATTTTCATTTTGATTTCTCTCTTTAGCTTTATGATTTAATTATATAATAATAAAAAAGATTTGTCAATACAAAAATTGAAAAATTTTTATTATTTTAGTTATTTAAAATAAAAAAGCATATTTCAATTAGTATGCTTTTTTAATTTCATAAATATTATTTTCAGGAGATTCTTTTATAATTTAAGAACAAAATTTTTTAAAATTCAATAATAAAATCATCCCACCAATCAGAATCAAATTTAATTCTATTTGATTTGAAAGAATATTGTTCAAGACCGCCTTTAAACCAAGTGATATTTAGATATTTTTTACCATCTACAATTCTTATTTTAGAGTTTTTATTTTCATCTAGTTCATCTTCATCTAGTTCAAAATGTTCAACAGGTAGCCAAAGCTCTTTAATTTCAATACTTTTCATTTATAGTCTCCTTATTTATCTAAAATCTTATTGTAGTTTCCATTTACTAGAATTCCTGACTCAGAATGAAAATTACAATTAGTTAGTAAATCTTCAATTCGCTTTTTAACAATTTTTTTAGTTGTTTCTTTATGAAGTGTCGTCAACTCTTTAAGTTCTTCTTTTGAAAAACAATATTTCAATTTATGTGAGATTTCAGAGATGGAATAAGTTCGTAAAGATTTTTCCCAATTATCTGTAATTTGTAGTCGGGTCATAGCTGGTTGGAAATCTTCATCAGTCAAAGTGAAAACATCTTTAAATAAATCTTTGATTTCATCAATTGTTTTAAGTCGCTCTTTGGTAGATTTATTTTTTAGAATAACATCAAATTCATTTTGTAAATGATAAATGAAGTTAGCTTCATCATCTAGGTCCATACCTTTTAACAACATTTCAATTTCATCATCTGAGTCATTGAAATAAATCTTTGAATAAAGACTGTATTTATCTTTAATTTTTTCAGCTTTTTCAAGAGCAATTTTATTTTCTTTATAGGCTTCAATTAAGTTATTGATAGTTCGTAAATCTTCAACTTCCAAATTGTTCAAATCATTAAAAGAAGAAATATTATTAAGATAATTTTCTTTTTCAATTGTTCGTGAATCTTCAATTTTTTTCATTAGTTCAGTTTTCATATTTTATTCTCCTAAAATTTAAACTTATATTTATAAATCTATTTCAATTTTATTTACTAGAATTAGAAAAAGTTCCTTTAATAATAGAAATAATTAAAAAGATGATAAACAAGAAATATGTTGCATTATATCCCATAATTTCATGAATATCTAAAAATCCAAGTAAAAAAGAGATAATTGAAGCTAGTGCAAATGATTGTAGTAAAAATAGTGCAAAGACAAATAGAATAGAACCAATAGCAATAATAAAATTTTTCATTTTAATAATTTCCTTCTAAAAGATAAACTTCATAAGTTTTTGTTATATTTTCTAATAGTATTAGATTACATGAGGAGAAATTTGTCAAGCGTTAAATTAAAAATAAATAAGAGAATTTAAATTCTCTTATTTATTTTCTTTTGAAATTAGTTAACCATCCCTTTTGATTAATTGCAGAAATCTTTTGTCCTACTTCAATAAATGCAAGTTCAGAAATATTATCTTCATTTAATTCAACTTTATAAATCTTATCAGAAATTTGAAGAATATACACGGTATTTCCTTTAATTACAGAAGTTGTTACTTTTGAAATTTCTCCTGAAATTTTATCTTCTTCTTTTACTGTTTCAATATCTTGTCCTTTAAGACCATTAATATCTTTATTAGTAAATTTAGAAATTAAATTAGAAACATTATTGTCAACAGTTACTTCCTGATAATCTTTTGCATTAACTAGAGCATAAGATTTAACTAAACCAGAGTTATCTTTTAATGAAACTAAATAATAAGGTTCTCCATTCAACTTAATTAGGATTGGTGCAATTGCATTATATCCTTTTTCTTGAACTTCACCTTTAGCTGAGGACATAGCAGAGCTTTCAGTAGCAGAAGGAACTTTATAGAAAGTTGTTTCTCTTGTTCTCATATTAACAAGAATAAATCCAAGGTTTGAAGTGTCAGCATTTACTGAAGAAATTCCACTGTAAAAGTAAATGTCTGAACCAATTGAAATATAGTTATATTCAGATGTTGTTTTCTTCACATCTTTTTTACCAAAGATTGTATTCAAAAATCCATTTTGATACATATAATAATCATCAATACGGCTTGAAACATTTTCAGCAGAATAAACTCTATCTACCCATTCAGGAACATTATCTAAAGAATATTCCGTAGTTTCTCCTGTAATAGGATTAACAATAATAACACCATTAGGGTCTAATGAATTAAATATAAATTTTGTTTCATAAGTTGTTGCAACATAATATGGATTACCTTCATCATCTACTTCAAAAGAAGGATCTTGGAAAATTTTAGTAGGATATTTAAATCGAAGATAACGTGAAATATCTTGATTGAAATATGAAGAACTTGTATACTTCATTCCTTCTTGTAGATTAATTAATTCAGCTTTACCAGTAGTCTGATTAACTTTAACATAATAATGAATTCCATCTTCTTTATTGTTCAACCATTGAAAAACACCTGAATACTCTAAAGGTGAAACTCTATAAGGTTGGTCCTTAATTGTAATTTGTCTATATTCATTTGAAACTTTAAATTGAGATACTTTATCAATATTTCCAAGATAAGAATTTCCAATATTTGTAGCAGATTCTCTATCTAGTAAAGATAGTTTATTTAAATCACTTTCTGGCAATTCATTAAAATCTTTTTCTTGAATCTGCATTACATTAGCATAACTTTTAGCATTAAAGATTTTTGTTCCTGCTATAGAAATAAGAAATGTTCCTGTAATAATAAATATAGCTATAATAACTGAAATATTTCCAATACTAAATTTATTATAATCATAGTTTTCTTTTAAAGAATCTAAGAAAATATTAATAATTCCAAATGATAAAAGAATAAAGAATACAAATATATAAAATGATAAAGTGGTCAAATTAATAGGGGGCAGGAAAAAGTAAAAATATAACCAGCTCAAAATACTTGTTCCTAAAATTGAAATAATAATATTCTTAATATTTTTCATATTTTTTTTAAACCTCATCTTTAAATAAAATAGTTGTTATCCACTTTTTGTGGAAGTTTTGTGTCATCTTAAATTTATAATTGTTATTTATAAAATCTTTAACCTTTTCAAAGATTTCTTTTGATTTACTATAATCAAAATCTAACAGATTTCCAAGAGATGTTTGTTTTCTAATATGATAATTAAATTCATATTCTTCCATATCAATTAAAGGACTTGAAATAAAGTTATCTTTATCATTTAAATTAATAATAAAGGGATAAAAACTTACATCTTCAACTTGCTCTACTTTTGCTTCTTTTATATTATTTTTAAGAGAAGTGTAATAATCTACATTTGCTTTAAATTTATATTTTTTACTTACTTTAGAAGTATTAATAGGAACAATTTTAAATGTGTATGAATTTTTAGAACTAATTGAATTTAATTCTAAATCATTATCATCTAATATTTTTAGTCCATATTCATGTAAAATATAATTCATCTTAAGATACATATCTTCAAGAGGATTAGAACTTAAATTAAAATCAACCATTTTACTAATTGTTTCACTCGGAATAAATTCTAATTTTTTATCATATATTAACTCATAAGATTTATTAACTAAATCCCAATGGTAATTATTTATAATTAAAAATTTTTTCTTTTCATAATTTATAATAACAACTTTATCTTCATTTAATTTTACTACTTCTATATTTTTCATATTTATTTTATTCCTTTAAGTTTAGATTAAGAATTAGTTGAGGAACCTCTGTATTATCTGGTAATGATTTTACAAAATCTTTTAATTCTCCAATTGTTTTTATATTATTAAAATAATTAATATTATCTTTTGTTGATAATGGACTAAGTTTGGATTTATATATATCTCCATCTCCGCCCATTAATCTTGAATATAGATATAAACCTAAACTTGTTTCAATAATTTTAATTTCAATAAAACCAAACCAGCATTTAGACTCACAAACATAAGAATAATAATAAGGATATGCAAGATGATTTAAAAGTTCTATAAATTGATTTAAAGTTAAATATTTTGCAATCTTTAATAAACTTTCCATTGATAAATGAGTTTCAGGACTACCCCATTCTGATAGTTCAACAGAAATAGCTTTTAACAATTCAGGAATTAAGTCAACTGAAGGACTACATAAATCAATTTTATATATTTTATATTTTAAATCATTATTGTAATCAAACCAATCAGCTCTATCTAAAGTATAATATTCATTGTAATTTTCATCTACTTTAATAGGTTCTTTAAGACCTTTTTTATCATAAAAACTCATTAAATCTTTAAAGATATAAACTAAATCATTTACCGTTAAATATTTTAATTTATTATTATGAAAATTCATTCCATAATAATATTCATCATTGAAATCTAATTCAATTTTTATTTCTTTTTGCATATTAGTTCCTTAATTGTAATATTTTTATTAGTTTAATTATATCAAATTAGCTAGTTAAAATCAAGCTAAAATCAAATTCCTAGGATAAAAATGCTAATTATGAACAATATTACGTTTTTAAGAAAAATAGCTATTTTTAATAAAAAATTATGCAAATAACTTCATATTTGCATAATTAAATAAGTTTCTATAAAATTTAGAAATGTTATTTTTTTGTTGATTTACCTGTCATATAATCAAAATCATATTTATCATCAATATTGAATAAGTATTGATTAAAATTGACTGAACCATCTTCTGAAATAGCTTGAACATGAACACCTCTTGCCATAAGTTCATCATCTCTAAAAATAGGAGTTACTTCATAGATAACTTTTTTATCTTGTTTTAAAGCTTCACGGACAATCTCTTCATAATCTTGCATGATACCACGATTAGATTGGCTTGTTTGAGTAAATAAATTTTTAGGATTATCAATTGAGCCTAGTTGTCCTTCTGAATAGTTTCCATCATTATCAAAATTAAATGATAGAGTATAAGCAATCAGATGTCCTCTGTCTTTATTTTTTTGTTGATTATTTAACCATCCAGTTGGTTTCCATGTTTGACCTTCTCTTCCTGCTGATTTACCATAATTTAGTTTTGATAAATAAGCTGTTGCTTTTCCTGCTCTATTAAGATTATCTAAATTACTATAAATAATCTTATTTGTATCCCAATTCCAAGTTAGAGTAGATTTTCCATTATTTACTGAAATTGATTTTTGACCATTATAATCAAGAGTTGCAAGTCCTTCATCATCAACAGATTGTTCTTTTTTAGGAGCATCTTTAAATCCAAAGAATTTTTTAATTTCTGAAAATGTGTTACTCGTTTCCACTTCTTTTTTAATGTCACTATTTTCCCAGTTTTTTTTCACTTCTTCAGAAGCTTCTTTAACTTTATTTACACCTTCATCAATTTTATTTGTTGATGAAGAAATAGTGGTTTTAGGTTCATGATTATGTTTCTTATAACTTAAAGATTTTTCAGCTTGACAACTGAGAAATGAAGTGAGAATTAGAATTCCCATAAATAATAGTAATAATTTCTTAATATTTTTTTCTTTTTTCATTAGTTGCTTTATTCTTTCTTTTAATCTTAATAAATATATTTAATATCTGTAATAATTTTTGTTTCTGTCTCAAAAGTAATTTTACAGATATAAACATCATTTATAATATTTGTTTCAAAATTATAAACTGTAAATTCTTCATTTTCTAATTCTGAAAAATAAGTATCTTCTAAAACTTGTGGAAACTTATTTCCAATATTAACTTCATTAATCTTTGCAGAAATTAAATTTTGTAACAAATAAAGTTTTTCTTTATTGTCACAAGTCGAAATTAACATATCAATAAAATCTTCAATATTAGGATTATTAAAAACTAGTTTTTTATTTTCTAATGTTTCAAGATAATTTGTAATTTCTTTTAATGAGCTAATTTTTTCTTTTAATGATGATAACATTTTAATTTCTCTCTTTCTCTTTATGATTCAATTATATAATATTAAGAATTATTTGTCAATACTCAATTGTAAAAATTTAATTTTAAATATAATAAAAAAGAATAGTTTAACTATTCTTTTCTTTAATATTTAGAATAAGCTTTTAGAATTGAAAACACTCGATTTTTAAAGTTATTAAAATCTTTAAGTGCTTTGTAGGAACTTTCAGTTTCTTTTGTAAATGATTTATCTCCAAAAGTTAATTTAATAAACAATTTATAAAGTTCTAAAGCATCTTCTTCTTTATGTGTAAACTCTTTAAATAATGCTACAAAGAAATCTTGGATAGTATCTTCAAATAAATTATCAATTTTATTTTTGTAGATATTTCTTTGATTTTCATATTCTTCCTTAACTTCTTTAACAGTTCTTTTTTTATTATCTAATAAATAAGTTTTTAAAGAAGGCAATTCTTTAATATCTTTTTCTTTCAACATTTTAAGTTTATAGATTTTATGTTCATCAATTTTTTTAATTTTCATAACTTCTTCAAAATGAATTTTATTACAATCAATTAATTTATTTAAAGTTTCTAAAGTATGGATTAATTCTTCTTTATTTTTTGTATTCCCATTTAAAACTTTAATAAACTTAAATGAAAAATTCATTTTATAAATTTCATTAAATTGTGAAAGAATATCATCAAGTTGATTTTTTTTCTGCTTCAGCTAGATGAAAATTAAATCGTTTTTTTGTGTCAAGTTCAAAATTTTTATTTAAATTTTCACTATAAGTAATTTTTTTAAGAAGTTGTTCAACAGTTAAATTTTCATTTTCTTTTTTATTAATTTCTTCTTTTAAAATTAAAACTCTAGGAGCTTCCTCTTTTAAAGTTTTTTGAAGAATTTTATCTTTATCAATTTCTTTAAGTATAATTTTTTTCATATTATTTTCTCTCTTTCTTTTTATGATTTAATTATATAATATTAAAAATTATTTGTCAACAAGAAAAAGAATAGTTTAACTATTCTTTTTCTAGAGTTCTTTATTACAATTATTATTGTTATTGTTCATTTTTTAACTGGATATTCAATTTTTTATCAAAGTTCCTATTTTAATCTTTCTTACAATCCATAAAGTTCTTTCTTGAACTTAGTATAGTTTTCCCACTTTTCTGCCAATAAATCTTCATTCTCTTTGAAATATTTATATTGTATAGATTCATCTAAATAATCATAATCAAAACCACTTGTTTTTGCTTCGTAGTAATAACCCCAATTATCAACTCCGGCATTTTCTAAATAGCTTAATTTTTCTTCTGGTGTTAATAGGTACCATTCTTTTTTATCTTCTTCTGCTAATTCTATAGCATAACTATATCCACCCCAGTTATCTACACCACTATTACTTAGATTTCGATAAATATCTGCTTTTGTTAGACCTTCAAGATAATCTGATTTAATAAGACTCATATATTCATAACAATCTTTAATCTTATATTTATCAAGCAATTCTAGTGTTTTCATGAAGTCAGCTTCATAAGTAGGATAAGAGTGAAAATAAACAAAATATTCATTATTAGATTTTGAAGTTGATTCAAAATAATGAGTTTTTGTATTGAATCCATCAAAAGTGAATTTAGTTTCATTAAATTCTTGGTATTTAATTTTATAAGATTTAATTTCTTTCTTATCAAGAATAATCCTTACAGTTACTTTTTCATCTTTAACGTCGGCTAATGCTTTTGTAACAATGGAATCTAAATGATTTTGTACTTCGTTTAGAGGAAAGCTTGTAAGTCTTTTTTTAAGCTCGATTACTCTAATTTTTACTCCAGCATTTTTAATTTTATCAATATTGTTATTTAGGTAGAAAATTAAACCAGTCCAACTTGTGTAGCCATAGCGTTTAGCCAAATCGTTTGCAAAGTTTTTGATTTCATTTTCTTCAGTCAATCGTTTTGCTTTTTCTTCTGACTCTTTTGCTGTGTCTATAGATTCAAAAATTTCACCTGTAATTTCATTTTTCCATGCTTTAATTTCTTTTACCATATGTTAATTCCTTTAAAATGTTAAAATAAAGAATAGAAATCTATTCTTTATTTATTGATTTTTGAAAATAAATGAATATTGTTTAAGCAAATAAATTTCTTGTTGAATTTTGTGAATCAAAAAGATTTGTTTGTCAATTTCATCTGAAAATTCCATAAGATTAACTTCAGCAATTGCTTTCCCAACTATACTTTTAATAAATTCTCGTTGAATTTGAGTAGCCACTTCAAAAGGAATTCCAATTTCATTTAAACTTGCTTTTACTAATTGTTGCTTAAGTTTCTTTGTTTGAGAAGCGGAAAAGTTTTTTGATTTAATAAATGTTTTATTGTTTTCAGGTTTTGTAGAAAATCCATTATTAATAATACTTGAGTTTAGTAGAGTTTGAAATGTAATCATAATTTTATTCCTTCTTTCTATTTTAAAGCCATGATTTTAGCTAATTCTGTTACAGTAATTTCTTCTTGTAAATATCTTGAAACTTCATCTTTTTTAATTTTAAAAATTTTACTATTTTCATATGGTCCAGTAGGACGTTGTCGAATAAGATAGATTTCTCCATTCTTTAATTCTACAATATGTTTTCCAAGTTTTTTAACATTTGGAGAAAAAACTTCAGCTCTAATTTTTTTAATTCTATCATTCTCTTTTAAAAGAGTTTCTTTATATTCTTTATATGTTTTCATATTCAAATCTTTCTAATTAATAAAATATTTTATTTAAATTACAGGATAACCCGGTTTAACAAAATTACCAAAAGTACCTTTAATAACTACAAATAGTTCTTCTTCAATTGGACATTTTTTAGAAAATAATTTATAGGTATCTACTGGTTTACCAAATTCAGAAACAGAAGTTGTAATATGAGGACATTCAATATCTTCAAATAAATCATTAATATATTTATTATTAGATTCAATTTTAGCAACATAGAAACCTGCATTATTTTCATCTTGTTTAAAGTTATATAAATAAACATTAACTTCTTCTCCAACAAGACTATTTAAAAGTTCTTCATCTTCTTTAGCTGGTTTAAATTTAAAAGTAATATGAGGAAATTTAATCTCTTTAGCTAATTTACTTTTAACAATATTATCTATTTTTTCTTTTTCAAAAAAGATTCCACTATAAATAATCATTAAAAATTCTCTCTTTCTTTTTATAATTTAATTATATAATATTAAAGTTCTCTTGTCAAGAGATAATTATAAAATTTAATTTTAAATATAATAAAAAAGAATAGTTTAACTATTCTTTTCTTTAATATTTAGAAGTATGAAAAACTTAATTTTTAAATACTTTTAAAATTTATTCTTTAATTTTCTTCTCCATAAAAAATAAATTTAAGTAGTGTATCTAAATTTTCAGAAACAAATTTAAAGTCAAAGCAAGATCCATCTTGATTTAAAAGGAATTTACATGATTGTTCTGAACGATACATTGCAATTGAGATTCTACTATCTTTATCTTTACCCTTAATATAGATTACAACATTTTTTCGTTTATTATATCTACTATAAGAAGTTTCAAATTCTTCATCTTCAACTCGTACTATTATAGAATAATCTTTAAATCCATTTAGAGTATATTTTTTATTTTTAACTGCAACAAATTCTAATAAATCTGTTAATTTAATATTATCTTGTTCAAACTTATCTAATGAACGATTAAATTTATTTACAAAATTAGTTTTTGCTTCAATTTCTTTTTGTTCTTGCTTATAATCATCAACAATTGCCATAATTAAATTCTCTCTTTCTCTTTGTAGTTTAATTATATGATATTAAAAATGATTTGTCAAGTAATAATTGTAAAAATTTAAAGTTGAAGTAAGAATTATATATTTTAAAGGAATTCTTGATAATTCTTGTTCTATATTACCTTATACTTGTTGCTTTTTCATCACAATTTTACAACATTTGTAGCATGTAAGCAACATTTTATTTTCTTTCATTAATTATGATAACAAAATCAAGTCTTCTTTTTTATGATAGGGAAAGAGTGATAGTTTGCTATAAGAAAAGAAGAACTACTTATGATTAGAGTATATAATCATCAATTTTTTAAATTTTAAATATGTTTCTTTTTCGTCCTATCAATAGAAAATTAAAAAATAAAAAGATTTAGGAAACTAATCCTAAATCTTCTGTTCTTTAATAAATTTAGCAACTTCTTTTGAGAATAATCGTTTAACTAATGTAGGAATATCTTTCCAATTAATATTGTTTTCAAAAGTAAATTCTTTAACAATATCTTCAGAATAATCCTTAATTAGTTCTCCAAAGTTTTCTTTTGTATAAGATTTACCATGAGAAAGAAGATTTTCAAATCGAGCTTCGGTAATATAAGAAATCATTTTATTGAAAAGTTCTTGTTCTTCTTCAGATAATTCAATTTTCTTTTTAGTCTTTTTAACTACTTCAAGGAACTTTCCTTCTTTATGTTTAATTACAGGAAATAGTTTTTTATAAGAAACTTCATCAGTTTCAGAATCTTTAATTTCAATAACTTGTAATTCATATGAATCATAAGGTTTATAAACTTTTCCTTCTGTAATTCCACCAAGTAGTGATTTATTTTCAAGAGTATCATTTACAAATTCATTTAAAGTTTTTACTTCTGAATAGATTGGAACAAGTTGATTGTCATTAAAATATTTTTTAAGTTCTTCTACTCCAAAAACATAAATTGAATCTTCATTATAAACAAAGACATCAAAAACCCTATAATTTTTAAAATCTTCATCATAATTCATTTTCTTTACACCTGGTCCATAATATTCTCCATAAACATTAATAGATACAGCATTAGGAAAATCTTTTTTAATATTAAGAATAGCTTCTTTAATATTTTTATCTTCTACAATATTATTCAATCGGACTTGTTCAGGAGAACCTACTGAAAGAAGCATACTTCGTGAGCCATATTCAAATTCATTCTTCTTATTAAGAATAATTTGACTATTCTCACCATTAATTTTTTCAGTAGCATAATATTTTTTATCTAGAAAATCAGTAATAAATCGAACCTTATCTTTCGCATAGTGATTTACTAAGGAAGGATATTTATGAAAATCAGTTTCAATCAAATTAAATACAATTGATTTATAATAAATTCGCTTATCATTTTCTTCAATCATAAAATCTTTGATTTCTAGTTTTTTATTATTTTTCAAATAATCATCAAATAGTTCTCGAAGCATATCTTCATTAACTGAATCTTTGGGATATACAATGAGATTATCAATCAAAATATAATTATATTTTTTAGAAGAAAATAAATTTCCATATCGTTTCACGAATTGTTTAAAATCAGGAATTTGAATTGTAATAGCGGTCATTTTGTTACCATTCTTTCTTTTAAGATTAATAAGTCTAAAATGATTATATTACATAAGACTGAAATTGTCAACTAAATATTAAAATTAGACAAACTAAAATCTATTTGATATAATTTTATAAAAGGAGAGTGATAAAATGAATAAATTTCCAAGAACTCCTCATTTAAAAGGTTCAAAAGGAACACCTGATGATATATTTAAAGATAATTGCTCATATAAAGGACTTATGATAGCAACTGAGAAAATGGATGGAGTAAATCTTACAATAACAAATAAGAATTGGTATCTTAGAAGTGGAAATAATAAAAATCAAGATTGGACCTATCCTATAAATAACTTTTTTTATTTTATTAAAGATAAAATAAGTGATGATTGTTCACTTTTAGGAGAATCTTTATATTGGACCAAATCTATTTATTATGATAATCTAGAAAAAGATTATTATTTGTTTGGAATAAATAAAAATGATAAAATTTTAGATTGGGAAAAGACTAAACAAATTGCAAAAGAGCTAGATATTCCAATAGTTAAAGAAGTCTCAAAAATAGGATATTTTAATGAAGTTGTTAAAGAAGCTAAAGAAGAATTAAAGAAAAATCCTAATATGGAAGGTTTTGTTGTCCGTCCAATTGAATCATTTAATTTTTCTGACTATGGTGAAGTAGTAAGAAAATTTGTTAGAGAAGATTTTATTGGAACAAGAGAATCTAAAGGTAAAAATAATATAAAAAATAACTGGTTTTAATAGGAGATACAAAAATGGATATAAGTTCAGGTTCAAGTTATCCAGCTTCTAGTTTATCAAATTTTGCACCTCATCCTTTTATTATTGATGATATAGAATGTTCTTCAATGGAAGGTTTCTTACAATCATTAAAATTTAAAGATGAAAATATTCAAAGAGAAATTTGTAAGAAAGTTGGAAGACAAGCTAAAAGAGCTGGAGCTAAAAAGAATTGGCAAAAAGAACAAACTTTATATTAGAGAGGAAAACCCTATAAAAGAGATTCAATTGAATATCAAAAATTATTAGATAAAGCATTTTTTGAATTATCAAAAAATTCAAGTTTTAAAAAAACTTTACTTGCCACAAAAAATGCTAACCTAACTCATTCTATTGGTAAGAAAAAATCTTCTGAAACAGTTCTAACAAAAAAAGAATTTATAGGAAGATTAATGAAAATAAGAGAAGAATTGAAAGAAAAGGAATAAATATATATGACTACATTAACTGAATTATTAACCAATAAAGCCAAAATTCAATATAAACCAGAAATTGTTTTAGTTAGAAATCCAAAACTTCAAGAATTTATTAATGATTTAAATAGTATGTTTTTAAAAAATTGGACTCCACTATTCAAAGAAAATGAGTCTTATGAAAATTGGTCTGAAGAAACTAAATCAATTCCTGTTTATGTTTATTTAAATAAAGATTGTTCAGAATCTATTTTATTATATATAAAAAATACATCTCTTAATGAAATTGTTATTTTATATGGACAAAGTTTTACATCTAAACAATTTTCAATAACATTAGAAGATGCTTATAAAACAATATTAATTTGTTTAATTAAAGAAAAGTTTAGAACATATTTTCAAGAAAAATTTAAAGATAGTTATTTAGGAAAATCTTTTGAACCTCATGCAGATTTCATTTCTATGTTTAAAACTATAAGATATGTTTTTGGAGAAGATTCTTTAATTGAAAAAGAAAATTCTGTAAAATTTAAAGATGAAATTATTTCAATTCCCAACTTAGAAATGATGAAACTATATTATGGAGAAAAGAAAGATTTTGACATAAAAGATTTTATTGAAAAGAACATTAAAGATTATTCTATTGAAATATTTGAATTATTAAAAGTTCATTTTAAAATAAAATCACAACTAGTTACTACTATAAATGATTTATCCGATGCTTATTTTAAAGAAATAAATAACTATTATAAAAAGTATCATATTGAGAAAATTAAAAAAGTCTATCTAGAAACTTGTAATAAATATTTTATTAACCCTAATGAATATATATTAATGCCAGGATTAACCAATGATAATTTATATTGGGATTTAATTCCAAAGAGGACAACTTTAGCAACAGATGATACTTATTATTTTTTAAATAATTATATGTTTCACAGACTTTTTCAAAAAGTTTCCAAAGAAAATTTTTATAAAAGTTTAGAAGAAATGAAAAAAGATATGTTTAGATATTTCCTTTTTTATAAACAAGAAAATATTACAAAACAAATAATTCAAGAAAGTTCTGAATCTCTAAATAAAATTAAAAATTATAGTAGATTTTTTGAAGAAAAAATTGATTTTAATGGAGAAGAATTAAAAGTTAAAAGAAGTGGAAATGTCTTTACTTTAACTCACAATCTTTATAGATTATATTATGATTATTCTGTCCATAATATTGATGTTAGAACTGTAAATTTTGCAAAGATGGAAGAAGAAGAAAATATAGAAAATGAATGGGAAATTTTTTGTAAAGAAATAGAAGATGAACGTGATTTATTTATAGAATTTCTAAATAGCTAGGATTTAGTTAAAAAGATAATTTTATGATAAACTTTTCTACTCTTACTACAATTTACAGAAATTACAAAGAGTGATAATATGAAAGACAGCAAACTAATACTTAAATATTTAGGATGGTATTTAAAATAATGGAAAATTACACAAACAGTAAAGATACATATATCCAACGAATGAATCAAACAGCCAAATCTAAATTTGCTGTTATTGAGCCTTATTTATCAAAAGGAATGAAAGTTCTTGATTTCGGTTCTGGTATCTCACCTGAATTTATTTCAGATATAGATTCTACTGGTGCTGAATACTATGCTTATGATATTTCTAAAACTGTTCAAACAGAATTAGCCAACATAGGGGTAAATGTAGTTACAATAGAAGATTTAACTAATAAAGAAATTCAATTTGACATTATTTATTTGTCTAGTGTTTTTCATGAAATTATTAGTTATCTAAATCGTCAAGAACGTACTGAAACAATTACTATGATTATTAAAAGTTTGAAACCCGGAGGTCATTTGATTATTCGAGATTGGGCTAATCCTAATAATACTGACTTATTATTCTGTATTGAAACAGTATCTAAACAAGCTGAAAAAGAAATGGATATTTGGATTAACGAACTTTTAAAAAATTCTATTATTGATGATGATTACAGTAAATATGAAGATGGTTCCATAGTTACTCACACAAAAAATGCCTATGAAATCATCTTCCATACTGTTTGGGGCTTGAAATCTTTAAGCCGTGAATCAAAAGAACAATATAATATTAAAGATAGTATTATGAATTGGATTTATTATCCATGGAAGAAATCACTGAAGCTAAAAACTGACTATCAAGAAAAAGATGAAACTTATTTACCTCATCTACAAAAATACTTTGATATGCCATCAATTCCGTTTAATACTAAATCAATTTATATTTTTCAAAAAAATAAATAAGTTAAGGAATTAGTAGTTGTTTTAGAAGCCTTAAAATGATTTTGAAAGGATAGATTAATGGATTTAAAAACAATTAAAAAACTAACCTCAGAAAATTATTGGAAAACAAAGTCAAATTTAAATAGAAATAAAATTCAAAGATTATTTAATAATTTTATTAAAAAATTTGAGAATGCTTCAGTTTCAACATCTTTCTTAAATGGGAAATTTATTTCAGTAAATTTCTACATTAGAGATGAATTACTTGAAAACTTTGTTGAACTAAATTTTAGATTCTTACCTAAAGATTCAAGTGAGAAGAATTTAAATTTTAAAACAGAAGTAGATTCATTGCCAGAGATTAAAATTATATATAAAGGTACTATTTATAATAGTTATGAAGACTATAACAAAGCTTTTAGGACAGAAGTTTCCAATAAAATTAAAACTTTAGAAGAGTTATTAACTAAACTTGAAAATATTTTATAAGTTTTATTAAATAAAAAATAGAATCTTTAAAGAAAGAATTAGATTTTAAAACTAGTTCTTTTTTGTTTTATTTTTATATTGACAAAATTTATTTAATGTTATATAATTAAATCATAAAGAAGAAAGAGAGAAAATTAAAATGAAAGAAAAACAATATAAAGAACTTAATAAATCAGAAAAAATGCTTGTTGGTTATATCTATGACCTTTATACAGAATGGGTATCTCAACATTTTGAAACTAATCATCTTAAAAATAGTTTATTTTGTGATTTTTGTGATGAAATGAAATTAGATGAAAGTTCACTTAAAGATTATACTGATTATTCATATCTTTTGGAATATAAAAAAGAAAATGAAGTAAAAGATGCTGAACGTGGTTATGGTTATATTGTTCCTAAAACAGAACTATTTAAAAAAATAAAATTTCTAGAAGAATTAAAAATAATTAAAAAATAAAAAGAGTTAATAAAAACTCTTTTATTTTTTTCTTTTGAAAAATTCTTTAATTGGTTTATAAAACAATGAAAATCCAATAATTAAATTAATAATACCAACTAAAAAATTTTTTAATGATAATTCAAAATGACTTTGCACATTTTCATATAAACTCAATAAGAATAGAATATATAAAATAATTCCAGTTATCATTAAGATTCTTTTTTTCATATTAAATAGCACCTTTCAATTCTGTTAAAATCTAAAAGAAATCAAAATAGTCAACTTCAAGTTCAATAGGATAAATTCCAAATTTACCAAAAATCATATATGCTCTATAATTTTTATATGAGTTTTTAATTTCTTTAATAAGTTCTTCATCTTTAAATAATTCTGTAGATAAGATTACGCAATCTTTCATTTCTTTAAGTGGAACTTTTACAAACAAATCAAATTCATCCCCATGTTTTGGTTGAATTGTTTGTTTATATAGTTTTGGAGATTCCTCAAAATTTGTAAATTCTAAATTAGCCATAATATATTCTTCTTTCTATTTCTTTATGTTTTTATTATATATTATTAAGAGAGAAATGTCAATATAAAAAATTTAAAAATATCATTTATTTATATTCATAAAGATTGTATAAATAAACCCTATAATATTTCTAAAAATGAAAATTTAATCTTAAACTCTATAAAAAATTTTTGTTAAAAAATGTTGCGATTCTGCTTACCTTAAAAACGTGGAACTCTTAGAGGGGTAAGTGATTGGAAGATTTTAGTAGTGTTCCGCTATAGTATACTATATAATATTAGAAATAATAGTTATTAAGATTATTAAGTTAACAGAAATAAAGAACTTTAAAAATTAAAAATAGATGAATAAAATAAACA
>ERZ773055.515-NODE-515-length-22333-cov-54.657420_pt1 | contig 22333 bp, 17 predicted proteins | sample MGYA00580515_ERZ773055 | MGnify/ENA primary metagenome ERZ773055 (study PRJEB29015, sample SAMEA2737993) | human oral metagenome | biome: human oral; feature: human-associated habitat; material: dental | place: China | collected 2064 ...
GATCAAGCCCGGTGGTTGGCTCGTCGAGAAAGAGAACCTTGGGGTGATTGACTAGGGTGGAAGCGATGGCGAAACGTTGTTTCTGACCGCCCGACAGCTCTTCTACGTAGCTATCTGCCTTTTCGGTCAGTTGTACTTTGCTTAGTAAGGCGTCGGTATCTGCCTCGGTACCGTAGAGACTACCAAACATCTTGAGCTGCTCTCTTAAGTTCAGTTTGTTATAAAAGGCAGTTGATTGGAGCTGGATGCCGATGATACCCTTGACCTTCATGGGCTTTTTGCTGACGTCGAGACCGTCGACTATTGCCTTGCCGCCGTCAATCTGACGGAGCGTCTCAATCATCTCTAGTGTAGTGGTCTTGCCGGCGCCATTCGGGCCAAGCAAGCCGAAGATTTCGCCTGGATACACTTCGAAAGAGATATCATTGAGTGCTCGTTTCTTGCCGTAACGCTTGACGAAATGAGATACGGTGATGATTGGCTGCTTCTTAGTCATAATAATTTACCACGATATATGATAGCACAGTCTGCCGACGATGCTATATACTAACGTCATGAAGATTAAGGACAAGCTTAAAGCTGACCGACCCAGGGAGAAGCTGGCTCGCTATGGCGCTGAGCGATTAAGCGACCTGGAGCTACTGATGGCGATCATTGGCAGCGGTAACGCTCAGGCGGATGTCGGCGTGATCGCCCGCCGGGTGCTTAGATTGCTGCGAGATAAGGACGGCGAGCTGACGTATAGTGACCTGCGCAGTGTAGTCGGCCTGGGTGAGGCGAAGATCCCGGTGATACTAGCCAGTCTAGAACTGGCTAAGCGATACCTGGTCGATAGTGATCGACCGGTGGTTGACTCGCCGGGAAAAGCAGTGGCTTTGCTGGCAAATATTCGTGACAAGAAGCAAGAGCACTTCGTCTGCCTAACTCTCGACGGGGCGAACCGCCTGATCGCTCAGCGAGTGGTAACTATCGGTACGCTGACTGCCAGTCTGGTACACCCACGAGAAGTCTTCGCTGATGCTATTACCGACCGAGCCGCCGGTATCATCGTGGCGCATAACCATCCGAGCGGGAGCTTGGAGATCAGCCAGGCCGACCGAGACGTCACCGATAGGCTGACGGAAGCCGGCAAGCTCCTGGGAATCACGCTGATCGACCACATCGTCGTGACTAAAGATAGTTTTCAAAGCATAATTTAATCTTATCGACACAAGCTTCTGTCAAGCATAGTATAATATCCCCATGATATCGGGGGATAATCTTAAAGAGCAAGAACGCACTAAGCTTCATAATACTATTTGGAAGATTGCTAATGAATTGCGTGGATCGGTTGATGGCTGGGACTTTAAGGCGTATGTGCTAGGATTCTTATTTTACCGATTTATATCGGAAAATTTAGCTAATTATATAAATGCTGAAGAACGTAAAACCGGTGCGACTGATTTTAACTACGCAGAGCTGAGCGATGATCGGGCTGAGTTTGGTCGTGAGGACACGGTAAATGATAAAGGTTTTTATATTTTACCGAGCGAGCTATTTGAGAATGTCCGTAAGCGTGCTAAAAATGACGAAAATCTGAACGAAACGCTTAGTAAGGTATTCCGCAATATTGAGCAGTCGGCCAAAGGTTTTGATAGCGAGGATGATTTTCGCGGGCTGTTTGATGACTTGGACGTCAATAGCAATAAACTTGGCCCGACCGTTATCAGACGCAATGAACGATTGGTGAAATTGATGAACGCCATCGGTGAATTAGAGCTCGGCAAATTTGAAGATAATACAATTGATGCTTTTGGCGATGCTTACGAGTATCTGATGACCATGTATGCTGGTAATGCTGGCAAATCCGGAGGTGAGTTCTTCACGCCGCAAGAAGTGAGCGAACTTTTGGCAAAAATTACTGTTGTCGGTAAGGCTTCGGTGAATAAAGTGTATGACCCAGCGGCAGGCTCTGGTTCATTGCTACTAAAGTTTGCGAAAGTTTTGGGTAAGGATAATGTCAGGCAGGGCTTTTATGGCCAAGAGAGCAATATCACGACCTATAATCTTTGCCGCATCAACATGTTCCTACATGACATTAATTATGAAAAGTTTAACATTGCACATGGTGATACACTGAAAGATCCAAAACACTGGGATGACGAGCCGTTTGATGCGATTGTCTCAAATCCGCCATATAGTATCAAATGGGACGGCGACAGTAATCCGACGCTGATTAATGACCCTCGCTTTAGCCCAGCTGGAGTGTTGGCACCGCGCAGTAAAGCTGATTTGGCATTCACAATGCATATGTTGAGCTGGCTCAGCGAGAGTGGCACGGCGGCGATTGTTGAATTTCCTGGAGCACTATATCGCGGCGGTGCTGAGGCAAAAATCCGTAAATACTTGGTAGAGAGTAATTATGTTGATGCCGTTATCCAGTTGCCACCAGATCTATTCTTTGGTACGACGATTAGCACCTGTATCCTTGTCCTGAAAAAGAGCCGGGCGACAAACGATATATTGTTTATCGATGCTAGTGCCGAGTTCGTACGTAAAGGCAATAAAAATAAGCTGAGCGAGGAGAATCGTCAGAAAATCTTGGATAGTTTTACTGATCGACAAAATATCGACTACTTTGCGAAAGTAGCTACCTACGAAGATGTCGTCGCCAATGATTACAACCTATCTGTTAGCTCTTATGTTGAAGCTGAAGATACGCAAGAAGTGATTAATATTGCTGAACTTAATGCTGACATTGCAAAGATCGTGGCTCGCCAGTCAGAGTTACGGACAGAAATTGATGCGATAGTTGCAGACCTTGAAAGGGACAGTGATGATGCGAAATAACGGCAATGTAATTGTCTACGTTGATGATAACGGTAAACCGCAAGTTGATGTGCGACTTCAGGATGAGACGGTTTGGCTGACGCAAGCGCAGTTGGTTGATCTGTATCAGTCAAGTAAAGCGAATGTTAGTGAACATATAAAAAATATCTTTGACGAGGGCGAACTTGATCCTGCGGCAACTGTTCGGAAATTCCGAACAGTTCGAACTGAGGGTGATCGTCGGGTAGAGCGTGAATTAGAGCACTATAATCTCGACATGATCATCTCGCTTGGTTACCGTATCAAGTCAAATATCGCCACCAAGTTTCGTATCTGGGCGACCGATCGTTTGCGGGAATATATCACCAAAGGCTTCGCTATCGACAGTGAGCGTCTTAAAAATCTTGGCGGCGGTAATCACTGGAAAGAATTGCTTGATGAAATTCGCGACATTCGCAGTAGCGAAAAAGTTCTCTATCGTCAGGTGTTGGATTTATATGCTACTGCAGAAGACTACGACCCAAAGGCCGATCAATCGCAGAAGTTCTTTGCCATAGTGCAAAACAAACTACACTATGCGGCACATGGCAATACGGCCGGCGAAGTGATTTACTACCGTGCTGACAGCGATAAGCCTTTTGTGGGAATGACTAATTTCAAAGGTAAACAGCCAACCCAAGCAGAAGCTATGGTAGCAAAGAACTATCTCAGCCAAAAAGAGTTAAAAATGCTTAACAACCTGGTTTCAGCCTATTTTGATATTGCAGAAATTAACGCCATGGAAGAAAAACCGATGAGTATGGCTGATCATCTTCGTGAACTTGATACTATTCTTGGTTCGACTGGCCGTAAACTATTGGACAATGCTGGAAAAATCAGCACTAAGAAAGCTAGAGAGAAAGCGCTAGTTGAGTACCGTAAGTATAAGGCAAAAAATTTGAGTAGTGTGGAAGAGGATTATCTGGAGAATATTAAGAAAACAGCTAAGAAGTTGAAAGGTAAAATAGAGTGAGTATTCAGAAAGTTAAAATTAACCTTAAACATTGCTACGGAATTAATAAATTATGCAGTAATTTTGATTTTTCCAAATCTAATATGCAGCTAATTTATGCTCCAAACGGTACTATGAAAACATCTTTTGCGAAAACCTTTAAGGACTTGAGTGACACTACAGGAAAAAGCAAGCCATGTGACCAGCTTAATAAAGACTTGCGGTCAGTTTTCGATGTAGTAATTGAAGATGTTAACGGAGGCGAGCGACAGATAGCACCTGATGAAATTAAGGTTATTAAGTCTTACGATGAATCTGCTTTCAAGTCAGAAGAGGCTATTCTCGCCTTACTAGCAAACAAAGAGATTCGCCAACAATACGTTGATATTTTTAAAGAATTAGACGATGAGAAAAAATCTGCATTAAGTCCCTTAAAAAAGATCACTGGCAGTAGCAATTATGAACAAGAGATAATTGATGCTTTTTCTGATCCAGGAACCAAAAAACTTTCGGTATTTGAAGTTTTGGCTACCATAATAGACGACGTAAAACAGTCAAATAGTACGTTTGATTTTGTTTATAATCATGTATTTGATCCTAAGGGGAAAGTGCGTGACTTCCTAAATGAAAATTATGATCTATTGCAAAAGTATAGTGAGAAATATAATGAATTATTGTCAAACTCACAGTTTTTTCAAATAACGGAGAGCGAGCTTTTGGTACGATTGAAGCAAGTGCTCTTTGTAATTCAATAAAAGGTGACGAATATTTCCAATCAGGACATAAACTTTCGTTAAAAGATGGGACCTTAGTTGATAGTGCAGAGAAATTGTCGGAGATTATCGATAATGAGATTGAAAAAGTTTTTAATAATCAAGAAATTAAGGACATTTTTAACAAAATAGACAAAAAGCTGCAAGGGAATCAAGAACTAAGGAACTTTAAAAAAGTTATAGAGAAAGATAAAACTCTGATTGCGAAACTAACTAATTATGATGAATTCCGTAAGGAGGTTTGGTATAGTTTTCTAAAACAAGTCGAATCTGGGGTCAGTGGTTTGGTTGAAAACTATAATGCGAAAAAGCCAGATATTGAGAAAATTGTGGATGCAGCAAATGACTCAAAGGGTTTGTGGGACGATGCCGTAAAAGAGTTTATGACTCGATTTACGGGCTTACCATTTTCTTTTAGTGTTGAAAACCGAGGTGATGCGATTTTAGGTCAAGATATGCCGACTATTACATACCGTTACGGCAATAAATTAGTAGACCAAAGTGTGCTAACAAAAGACATTCTAAGTCAGGGAGAGCGACGTGCTTTCTATCTTCTAAATGTAATATTTGATATAAAATCACGAGAAAAAGAAAATAAAGAGACTTTATTTATTATAGATGATATCGCAGATTCGTTTGACTATAAGAATAAATACGCTATTATTCAGTACCTAAACGACCTAAACAAGAACGAAAATTTCAAAAGCATTGTTTTAACTCATAATTTTGATTTTTACCGTACACTACAAGAGCGAATACTAGTAAGCGGTAAATGGGATTATTCGTTTATAGCGGAAAGAGATAATGATGAGGTTAGATTATTGTCAGGTGGAGATAAAGTAATTACCGATCCTTTTAATAAATGGCGCAATAAATGTAATAAGGATGAAAAGCTACTCGTTGCCACTATACCGTTCGTACGCGAGCTATATAACTATCAAAAAGGGAATAAATCACGAGAGTATTTATTACTAACACACTTACTTCATGACAAAGAAGCAGACGATCAAAATAGCATACCAGCTACCTATGATATGAAACTAAGCGATATTGAGGATGTCTTTGCTGATATGTTAAATGTGCAGTTCGAGTTTCCAGATAAGAACAAAGAAGTTGCAGACATTATTTTTAGCGTTGCTGATCAGATTCAGCAAGACTCTCATGACGGCATATGTTTGGAGAACAAGGTAGTATTAGCTATGGCAATTCGACTCTTGGCGGAGCGAGAAATCCTTGTTCATATGGAACGTCCGTCAAGCATAAGAAGAAATCAATTTTGGGAATTCTACAGTACGTTTCGGGGTCAATTTGGAAGTGATGAAACTAAAAAAGGCATATTAGATGTTCTAGAACAGGTCAATATTATCACTCCAGCAAATATTCACATTAATTCATTTATGTACGAGCCAATTATTGACATTGGTATTGATGAGTTAGTTTGTTTATATGAGCAAGTAAAGGCTTTATATGAGCAAAATTGATGATTTGATTAGAGAGTTGTGTCCGGGTGGAGTTAGCGTGTGGAGTCTTGGAGACTTGGAGGACTCTGAAAAAATAAAGCTTGGTCGTGGTATGGTTATCTCGAAAAATGATATAGCCGATAATCCAGGTGATTACCCTGTATATTCGTCATCGGTTACTGGTCTTGGTGAGTTCGGAAGATATTCTAAATATATGTTTGATGATGAGCGTATTACTTGGTCTGTTGATGGGGGTGGTAGATTCTTTCATCGAAAGGCGCATAAATACTCAGTGACAAATGTGTCGGGATGGATAAAAGTGAACGATACAAACATAATTACCAAATACCTATATTATGTTCTTGATAATTTATGGCTTATGAAAAAGTTTGATTATGTCAGAAAGGCTCACCCATCTGTGATACGCAATGAATATAATATTCCTGTTCCACCTCTGGAGGTTCAAAAAGAGATTGTGCGTGTGCTAGACTCGTTTACAGAGCTAGAAGCAGAGCTAGAAGCAGAGCTAGAAGCAGAGCTAGAAGCAGAGCTAGAAGCAGAGCTAGAAGCGAGAAAGAAGCAGTATCAATATTATCGTAATACGCTCTTGACGTTTAACGAGAGAGAGAGAGAGTAATATGGAAATCAATGGGTGAAATAGGCAAAATTTCTATGTGTAAAAGAATTATGAAGAGTCAGACTAGTCGAATTGGCGATATACCTTTTTATAAGATTGGCACCTTTGGCAAGACAGCTGATGCATACATATCACGGGAGTTATACAGTGACTATAAGAGCAATTTTCCTTTTCCTAAAAAAGGAGATATTTTATTATCTGCTTCTGGAACGATTGGACGGACTGTCGTCTATGACGGGAAGCCAGCTTATTTTCAGGATTCAAATATAATTTGGCTAGAAAACGACGAGAGTCAGGTGACTAATAAATTTCTATATCACCTGTATAAAATAACTACATGGCAGACAGAAGGTGGAACCATTAAAAGGCTCTATATAGATAACTTTAAGAGAGTTCAAATGCCCGTTCCACCTCTTGAAAAACAAAAGCACATCGTCTCCATCCTTGATAAATTTGAAAAACTTACCAACGACATCTCCGTTGGCTTGCCAGCAGAGATTGAAGCCCGCCGCAGGCAGTATGAATATTACCGCAATAAATTATTAACCTTCAAAGAGTTGGAGTGCTCAAAATGAAATATGATGTGATTGCTGAAAATAGTGACAGCACCGTCGTCAGCGACTACATCTCGCCGTATCAGCGGGCGACGAGCTACCAGAGTGAGGCGGAATTAGAGCGGGAGCTTATCAAACAACTGCAAGCGCAGGCGTATGAATATTTACCGATCAAGAGTGAGGCTGACTTGATACAGAATCTGCGTACTCAGTTAGAAAAGCTGAATGATTACACATTTACCGATGCTGAGTGGAAGCGGTTCTTTGCAGGGCGGATCGCTAATGGCAATGAAGATATCACCGACAAGACCTTCAAGATCCAGGAAGACAGTACACAATTATTGCAATGCGATAATGGCGAAGTGATTAATATTCGCCTGTTAGATAAAACGAACATTCACAGGAACTGCTTGCAGGTGATCGATCAATACGAGGTGTCAGGTGCGCAGGATAATCGCTATGATGTGACACTACTGGTGAATGGTTTGCCGCTCGTGCATATCGAGCTAAAAAGGCGTGGTGTACCCCTACAAGAAGCCTTTAACCAGATTAATCGCTATCAGCGGGATAGTTTTTGGGCGGGTAGCGGGCTGTTTGAATATGTGCAGCTATTTGTGATCAGTAACGGCACTCATACGAAATATTACAGTAATACGACGCGCTGGCAGCATATTAATGAGGCGGGCAAATCAGATTCGCATCGCAGTAAAAAGACCAGCAATAGCTTTGAATTTACTAGCTGGTGGGCGGATGCTAATAATCGCCCAATCACCGATTTGATAGATTTTGCGGCTACCTTTCTATCCAAGCATACGCTACTTAATGTGCTGACGAAGTACTGTGTGTTTACCAGTGATAAATTATTGCTGGTGATGCGTCCGTACCAGATCGTGGCGACTGAGCGTATCTTGAATCGTATCCAGATTGCCACAAATTACAAAAAGCTCGGTACGATTGAGGCTGGCGGTTATATTTGGCATACGACAGGTAGCGGCAAGACATTGACTAGTTTTAAGACGGCTCAGCTAGCAAGTAAGCTGGACTATATTGATAAAGTGCTTTTCGTGGTTGACCGTAAAGACCTCGACTACCAGACCATGAAAGAATACGACAAGTTCCAGGAAGGTGCGGCGAATAGTAATACCAGTACTCGGGTTTTGACGAGGCAATTGGGCGATCCAAACGCTAAGATTATCATTACTACTATCCAAAAACTCGACACATTTATCAAGCGCAATCAAGGCCACAGGGCGTTTGACGATCACATGGTTATCATTTTTGATGAGTGCCACCGTTCGCAATTTGGTGATATGCACCATGCTATCACCAAAAGTTTTCGTAATTATCATCTGTTTGGTTTTACCGGTACGCCGATATTTGCTGATAATGCGTCCAGTGGCGGGCGAGTTGATCTGCGGACAACTGAGCAGGTGTTTGGCGATAAGCTACATACTTACACCATAGTTGATGCGATTACTGATAAAAACGTGCTGCCGTTTCGAATCGACTACATTCGGACAATTCGCGAGGCAGATGAAGTTGATGATCAGCAGAAAGTGTGCGACATCGACCGTGAGCGAGCATTGAACGCCCCAGAGCGTATTAGCAATGTCGTGCGATATATTCGTGAGCATTTTGATCAAAAAACCATGCGCAATGCCAAGTCGTACGCATATATGCGGCTGATAAATGTGCATGAAGTTGCGTCGGTGCAAAATAGAGCGGCAGTTGAAGAGATAAAAGATAAAATTCGGCTGAGCGGATTTAATTCAATTTTTGCGGTGAGTTCAATTGATACGGCCAAGCTTTATTACAATGAGTTTAAGCGTCAGCAGGCTGAGCTTCCTGAAGTTAAACGCCTGAAAATCGCTACAATTTATAGCTACGGAGCGAATGATCCTGATCTGGAAATGGACGGCATGGATGATGAAAACTCGGAAAATACCGACGGGCTGGATGTCTCGTCACGTGATTTTCTGGAGGGTGTAATTCGTGATTATAATGCAACGTTTGGTACGAACTATGATACCAGTGCCGAGCGATTTCAGAATTATTACAAAGACGTCAGCCTACGGATGAAGAATCGAGAGATTGATTTGTTGATTGTGGTGAATATGTTTTTGACAGGGTTTGATGCCACGACGTTGAATACGTTGTGGGTTGATAAAAACTTGCGGATGCACGGACTGATTCAGGCGTATTCACGGACGAATCGCATCCTTAATTCGATCAAAACCTATGGCAATATCGTGACATTTCGCAATTTGGAGAAGGCGACTAATGAGGCTTTGGCACTCTTTGGCGATAGCGACGCCAAGGGTATTGTACTACTGCGTCCTTTCCGAGATTATTATGAAGGTTATGAAGAAGATGGGAAGAAAACGCCAGGTTATGTCGATTTGATTGCAGAGCTAAAAGATAAATTTCCGGTGGGCGAGATGATTGCTAGTGAGCAGGAACAAAAGGAATTTGTGAAGCTGTATGGCGCAATTCTAAGGGTAAAGAATATTCTGTCTAGTTTTGACGAATTCATCGGACGAGAGATTTTGAGCCAGCGAGATGTGCAAGATTATCACAGTATGTACATCGATCTCTATAATGAGCTGCGGCCGAAATCGGATGAGAACAAGGAGAATATCAATGACGATTTGGTGTTTGAGATGGAGCTCATCAAACAAGTTGAGATAAATATAGATTATATATTGGAGCTGATTCGGCAGTATCATGATAGCCATTTGAATAACAAAGAGATTTTGGTCGATATTGATAAAGCGGTTAACTCATCTATGGAATTGCGCAATAAGAAGGATTTGATCGAGCAGTTTATCGCTTCGCTTACAGTTGATAGTTCGGTTAACAGCGATTGGCGGGAGTTTGTGAAATCAAGGAAAATTAAGGAGCTGGACCAGATCATCAATGATGAAAAATTAGATAAAAAAGCAACGTATACATTTGTTGAAAATGCTTTTCGCAACGGCTATATACAATCAACTGGCACAGGACTATCAGGAATACTGCCGCCAATGTCTCGATTTTCGGCTGATAGAGAACGCAGTAAAAGACGCAAAACAGTGCTGGAAAAGCTGAAGAATTTCTTTGACCGATTCTTCAGCATTTCGAGCGGGGAGCTGTAGGGCTAATAGATTATGAAATGAGAGCCAGGCTTGTAGCTGGCTCTCATTTCGTTTTTAGTACTTCTCAGAATAGCCGGGTTGATTTTTTGAGATGTACGAATTGAGTCCGTGTCCTTGTCGGGCTAGACTTTTCATTGTCTCAACAGCATCAGCCCCTGCGCTCTCATAAGTGTAGGTATATACAGTACACCCTCCTGATCTGAACTGCACTGTAATACTCTCTTCTTTCGTATCGTAGGCAACTATACCTGAGTTTCCGCTAATATTCTCATAAGGAATCATATACCTCCTCTTTAGCTTTAGTAACTTGCGCCGCCATTGCCCTCCATATTGCGGCTGGTTGATTTTATATTTGTGACTGCTCGCAAGTGTCACAAATTGACCCTGTTATGAATCGACTATAAAGTCGACCTCCACCCTCCACGGGGGTGTTCGTTATTGAGAGTACATAAGGGCTCTATCTTTGTCAAGACTACCCGAAGAATTATTGACACTTATGCACTGGGTACTATATAATGAAAGTAACATGCATCATATTCAAAAGAAATTACTAGAACTAGCAAAGACCAATAACTTGGCAGAATGCACATTGCGCAGAACTGCCGAACTCATCGGTGATCCAGATATGAGCCCCGGTCAGATACAGCATCATCTATTGCAGCTTGAAAAACGAAACCTGCTTTTTATAAACAGAAAGAATAAAACCCAGCGGCTGGAATCACCGGTGGAGGACGACAGGTTTGTTTTAGTGCCTATTGTCGGTTCGGCAAGCTGCGGTCCGGCACTCAATTATGCTGATGAATACAACGAGGGTCTCTTGAGAATATCCAAGCAACTACTTGATAAGCAGTCAAAGCAATCTAATGGCAATAAGCATAAGTATATAGCGGTAAGGGCCGATGGTGATTCTATGAATAATGCCAGCGTTGGTAGATTTAGGCAATCGATCAATAGCGGTGATTTTGTTCTTGTGGACATTAATCAACGCTGTGCTGAGGACGGGGATTATGTTTTGTCTATTATCGGTGGTATGGCTAATATAAAGCGTCTCAAAAAACATGAGGAGTATATATTACTAGAATCCGAGTCCTTTACCCCTGAGAGGTTCCCGCCTATTATTGTCGATCAATCGGAGGATTATATGATTAATGGCAAAGTGATTGCTGTCTATAAAAGTACGAGCAGCTGATGGAAAGGATTGTGAACATGCGTCAAATAAAATGTCCGAATTGCGGTCAAGTGTTTGAAATAGACCAAGCGAGCTATGCTGATATTGTCAAACAGGTTCGTGACCAGGAATTTACGCGCGAGATTGCCGAGCGCGAGAATTTATTGCGTACAGATAAAGAAAACGCCGTACAATTAGCAGAGCAGAAGACTCGTAGCGAGCTTCAAAAGATACTGTCCGAAAAAGAGGCCGAACTAGCGAGCTTGCAGGCAGAGAAGAAAGCAGAAGCTGCTCGAATTAACTCTGAGAAACAATCGGAAGTATCATCGCTAAAGTCTGAGCTAGAGAAAGCGCAAGGTGAAAAAGAGCTAGCTTTAGAGCGTTTACGCTCAGAAACCGATAAAGAGTTAGCGCAAACTAAGTCGCAGAGCGATCAAACAATTGCGGACTTAAACGCAAAAATCAAGGCTTTTGAGACTGAGAAAGATTTGGAGGTCAATCGGGCGGTCAGCGCTGTTGAGCGTGAGCGTGATAATTTCAAGTTGCAGTTAGCCGCCAAAGAGAATGAACGCCAGCTCGTTGAGTCAAATTTGAAAGAAAAATATACAGCAGAGCTAAAATCGAAGGACGAGCAGATTGCTTATTACAAAGATTTTAAGGCTCGTTTGTCGACGAAAATGTTGGGCGAGACGCTGGAACAGCACTGTGAGACTGAGTTTAATAAATTGCGCGCCACGGCCTTTCCGCACGCATACTTTGAGAAGGATAACGACTCTCGTACCGGCAGTAAAGGTGATTATATTTTCCGAGAAAACGATGAATCCGGCAATGAGATTATTTCTATCATGTTTGAGATGAAGAACGAGAATGACCAGACTGCTACCAAAAAGCATAACGAGGACTTTCTTAAAGAGCTGGATAAAGACCGTCGTGAAAAGAACTGTGAATATGCAATATTAGTGTCATTGCTTGAAGCGGATAGTGAACTATATAATGTTGGTATCGTTGACGTGTCGCACCGTTATCCAAAAATGTTCGTGATTCGTCCGCAATTTTTTATACAGATAATTATGCTGCTACGCAATGCAGCGCTTAATGCTCTGAAATACAAATCAGAATTAGCGTTGGTACGGGCGCAAAATCTAGATGTTGCACATTTTGAAGAAGACATGGAGAAGTTTAAAACCGGTTTTGCACGTAATTATGATATAGCCAGTCGTAAGTTTACTGATGCTATTGAAGGGATAGATAAAACCATTAGACAGCTAGAAAGGACTAAGCAGGCGTTGTTGTCATCTGAGAATAATCTTCGCTTAGCCAATAATAAAGCTCAAGATTTAACAATTAAGAAACTTACCCGCAATAATCCAACGATGGCAGCAAAATTTGAAGAAGCGAGGGGGCGGGAGATGTAAGCGTTAGATGCTGGGATGCATCAACTTGGTAGGTTGTGATATGTGATGTGTGACGCAATCAGTGAGTCTCTGCAGTCCGGAATGTAATGAGCTAGTACAATTGATAATCATATATTAAAAAAGGGTATAAAATGGGAGGATATAAAGGGCGATCTAGGAAAGATTGAGAAGATTCGTAATAAAGCGGCTCATTTCAGGGTGGTGACAGAATCTGATCTAAATGATGTTAGGAGGTCGGCAAATTCTATAGATAGAAAGATTGCAATCAGACACCATCTGTCAAAAGAAGAAATAAAAAGCCTTCAAGAGCACTTAAAGGGGTCTGGGGTTCTAAAAAAATCTATTTAAGTCTAGCTCTCGGGAGGTAATGACATATCAACAGTATCTTGAGATGATTTGCCCCCAATATATTAAGGATTGTCGCAGATCAATACTCTCCAAGAAAACGCTGAATGAATCAGATGGAGACGAGCCTGCTGAATAAATTCGATTAAATTATGAAAATCTCCGCTAAGATTAAGCCTAATTCTCGTCACCGTGAAGAGGTGGTAGCGAATGATGATGGCTCGCTGACGATTTACACCAAGGCGCCAGCCATTGAAGGGCGGGCTAATTTGGCGGCTATTAAGCTGGTGGCTAAGCATTACGGTGTGGCATCATCTCGAGTCAAGCTAGTGCGTGGTGTAACGTCAAGAAACAAAGTATTCGAAATCGCAGACAAGAATCCTGGCTCACTCCATTAGTCTTCTCGGTGACATGGGGGGGTAACCGAAATCATGGGCTAACGGCTAATGGAGTGACATAAGACCGCAGACTAATATGCCGGATGGATTTCTCGGCTAACTTATCGTGAAAAGATGCACATATATACTCATTTTCACGCAGAGTTTGAGACAATTCATCCTTTCTCTGATGGTAATGGGCGAATGGGGCGTGTCCTTATTAACCACCAGCTGGCACTGGCGGGCTACCCACCAATCATCATTCAGAATAAGAGTAAGCACACTGATTACTACCCGCTGTTTGATGAATATATAAGGACCAATCAATGTGACGGGTTTGTTGAGCTGTTTGCCTTGCTCTTGATGGAGTCTCTACATAAGCGCATAGCACTATTGTCGTCGCCAAAAATTGTCAAGCTTTCTGAATGGGCAAAGCAGAATGGTGTCGCTGGCAATGTCGCCGCCAATAAAGCTGCTCGCCAGACCATACCGGCCTTTCGCAGGGGCGGTACCTGGATGATCGGTAGTGACTATAAAATGAGCTAATTCGCCGACTATATGATCTCACTAAACTGTTATAATCTAGGGTATGAATAAGGTTAATATTAATGAAAACAATAATGAGTGGCTATAACGACGATATACATCAGCGGCAGATTGACAAGCTGGCGCAGCTCTTCCCCGAGGTAGTCACCGAGGGTAAAATCGACTGGCAGAAGCTCCAGGCGACTCTAGGCGAGGCGGTTGATTTGGGTGAGCGCTACGGGCTTAGCTGGAAGGGTAAGAGCGACGTTTTCGCTGCCATCCAGGAGAAGACTGTCCAGACGCTCCATCCCGACCAGGCGAATTCCGTCGATTGGGATACGACGGGCAATATGTTTATCGAGGGTGACAACCTGGCGGCGCTGAAGATCTTGCACAAGGCGTATTACGGCAAGGTCAAGATGATCTATATCGACCCGCCCTACAATACCGGTAATGATTTCATCTACGATGACGACTTCAAGCAGACACGCCGTAGTTATGAGGCGGAAGCAGGTATCACCGATGATGAGGGTAACGTTGTGCGGGATGACGGTCTGCACACCAATACCGGCGGGCATAAGCACAGCAACTGGCTGAACATGATGTATCCACGCCTCTTTTTGGCACGCAACCTGATTCGCCAAGACGGCGTCATCTTCGTCTCGATCGACGACAACGAAGTCCACAACCTCCGCCTGATGATGAATGAGATATTTGGGGAGGAGAACTTTGTCAATCAAATATTGTGGCTGCACGGTAAGGGGAAAAAGGACGCATGGATGCGGACTACACAGCAGTATATTCTAATATACGCACGAAACAAAAGTGAACTACCTCAATGGTGCGATGTCCAGTATGCTCAAGGTATATTTTCAAATCCCGACAATGATCCTCGTGGTGAGTGGTTTTCGGGAAGCATATCATTTGATGAGAAGAGGAGCAATAAGAATAGAGACACCTATTTTACAATAAAATCTCCTTCTGGCGTGGAATGGACTAGGCAATGGCAAGTTGAAAAGCCGGAGGATATGTATGAACTAATCAGAGATAATCGTATCTATTTTGGACCAGCTCCCGAATATGCGAATGTCCCTAGAAAAAAGATATTTCCTACAGATGAAAATGAAATAATACCATCAAATCTCATGGACGATGTTGGCACAACACGTAGTGCACAGGCTGAACTTGACAATATTATGAACGGTAAGTTTTTTGACAATCCAAAGCCAACGGGATTAATAAAGAAAATTATCTCTATATCGGCAGACAAGGATTCTGTCATCCTTGATTTTTTCTCCGGCTCTGGCACGACCGCCCACGCCGTTGCCGAACTCAACGCTGAAGACGGCGGCAATCGCCGCTGGATTTGTGTCCAGCTACCCGAGCTGACTGACGAGAAGTCGGAGGCGTATAAAGCTGGCTACCGCACTATCGCAGACATTGCTCGTGAGCGCATCCGCCGGGCGGGCGCCAAAATCCGTGCCGACCAGGCGGACAAGCTCGCCTCTCGTGACGTCCCGCTTGACTTTGGCTTTCGGGCGTATCGGGTGGATGATAGCAACTTCAAGCAGTGGAACGAGCTTATCTCTGATCCAGAGGAGATTCGCCAGCAGGCACTCGCCAACCTTGACCCGCTGGAGGAGGGTACGACTGACGACGACCTACTAACCGAACTTTTGCTCAAGCGTGGTATTTCACCATTGGCGAAGATTGAGCAGTATGATAACTTTTGTTTCATCCCGTCCGAAAAGCTCGCCATTTGCCTGACACATCCCATGACAGAGGAGCTATTTACGGCCATCCTCGCCGTCGAACCATCATCCATTATCCTCCTCGACCGAGCCTTCAGCGACGACATCAATCTAAAAGTAAACCTACTACTCCAAGCCAAACGGCAGGGTGTAGAGGTGGAGGTAGTGTGATGAAATATACTCGATTTAAGATTAATGCATATAAGGCGATATCAACGCCCATAGATATAGCTATAGATAAAGAGAATCTGGTACCCATAATTGGAGTTAATGAGTGCGGGAAGACGACTATTTTGAAAGCGATCCTTGCCTTTGACTATCATAATGACGCTTTCGATAACTTATATCATCACCTACAAGATACAAATAATCTATACGATGCCGGTAGTGAGGATGCGGCAAGTATTACTGCGACCATATCAATATCAAAAGATGAGTTAAAGGATGTTATTAGAGAAACGGGTAGAGAGGCTGCTGAAGATAAGACGCGATCATATATAGGAAAATTAGGTAATAAATCTATAGAAAATATTTCTATTACTAGACGACTTAATCCAGACGATAAATCATATAGTATTAACTTGAGAATATTTGATAGTCCCGCATTTAATGATATTTTGGCTAAACATATAATAAGAAAGTTGCCATATATATTATATTTTGACGATTTTAGAGATCATGTTCCTGATAGGATAGAGATAGATACTGCTATGCGAGACAATCCATCTGGATGGCTAGCTATAGTTGAAAGATTGTTCAAAGAATCTGATTCGAAGTTTTCTATTTTTGAGATAGAAGAAAAGGATGAACGCGCAAGAAAGACAATACTCGCAAAGGTGAACAAGGTATTACAGGCAACTTTAGCAAAAGAGTGGCAGACATTTAAGCTTGATGATTCGGATAACTTGACTGTGGCAATGGATTTTATGCCAGCAAGCAATAATGAAGACGGAACGGTTAAGCCTGCATATGTTAAATTTGAGATTGTTGAAACCGACGATAAGGGTGAAGAACATTATTTCTATGTTCGTGATCGCAGTAAAGGCTTCTATTGGTTCTTTAATTTCGTTATGAAATTAGAATTTAATCCAAAAATAGTCTCCAATGATGGATCCAATGCAATATATCTACTAGATGAGCCGGGCTCGTATCTACACGCCACGGCTCAAGTTAGACTTTGTAAAAAATTGCGAAAGCTATCAGAGAAGAATACAGTAATCTACTGTACGCATTCGCATTATCTGCTGGATCCAGAGATCATACCATTGAAATCAATTAAGATAACTAGTAAGAATGATAGTAAAGAGATAGTACTGTCTAGTATATACAACTATGCTGGGCAGGATAAAAGTACCTTTCAGCCTATATACGATGCTCTTGAGATAAAACCATTTGGCTTGACGTATGGTGACGGAGATAAGGTTGTGCTAGTTGAGGGAATATATGACTATTATTGTTTTGATATGTTTCTTCCGGGCTACAAGTTTATTCCATGCAGAAATGCAAGCTCGGTAGTATATTATATTGCTCTCATGATAGGCTGGGGTATCAGTTTTAATGTAATATGGGATAATGACGAAGAAGGTATTGACTGTAGAGATAGGGCTCTCCATGATTTTGGAGACATCTTTTGCGACAGGTTTCACTTGCTACCTAAAAAAGGTAATCAGAAGACTATACTACAAGACATGTTTGCTGGAAATGATCTTGTTATGATACGAGAAGAGCTTCAATTGCCAAGGAGTACGTCTTTTGATAGAACCATATACTCCTTATACTATGACTCCAGAAAAGACGGTATACTATCCAAGATAAGCTCCGAGACCAAAAACACTTTTTCTAATATTGATGGAATATTAAATTTTTGAACCATGAAACTTAAATTTGTCTTTGACCAACAATATCAACTTTGTGCTATTGATACAGTAAGGTGCGTGTTTGTTAAACAACAGTCGAATAAAGCGGATTTTGGCGAGAGTAAGGTTGTTGAGTCGGGGCGCTTAAATGTAGTAGCGGGGACGACAGTATGACGGAGAATGCCTCAGCCAATTTTCTGCTGTATAAAACTGCTGACAATAAAGTCTCCATTAACGTCCAGATTGAAGACGAAACAGTTTGGCTGACGCAAGAGCAAATGGCGGAGCTGTTTGATAAATCAAAGAAAACCGTAAGTGAGCATATTCGAAATATTTATCTTGAAGGTGAGTTGACTGAGCTAGCAACTATGAGAAAATCTGGAAATTCCGGATTTTCTACAAAGCCGACAAATTATTACAACCTTGACGTTATCATTTCTGTCGGCTATCGTGTTAAATCCTTGCGCGGTACGCAGTTCCGTCAATGGGCAACGAAGCGATTGCGTGAATATATCATCAAGGGATTCACGATGGATGACGAGCGACTCAAACAGGGTGGCGGGCGATATTTCAAAGAATTGCTACAGCGTATCCGTGATATTCGCAGCAGTGAACGCAATCTATACCAGCAGGTGACGGATATTTATGCGACGAGCATTGATTACAAAAAGGATGCTAAGTTGACCAGGCAATTCTTTGCGACAGTGCAAAATAAGATGCATGTTGCGGTGCATGGCAAGACTGCGGCTGAGCTGGTTTATGAGCGGGCAGATGCTAAGAAACCTAATATGGGGCTTACGAATTTCAAAGGTGATTATATTACTTCGGACGATGTTGAAGTTGCCAAGAATTATCTGAGTGAGGAAGAGCTGAATGTTCTCAACCTGATCGTCTCACAGTATCTTGATTTTGCCGAGCTGCAAGCAACCAGACAGAGGGCGATGACGATGCAGCAATGGATAGATAAGTTAGATGAATTTCTGAAGATTAGTGATTCATCGGTGCTGGTCGGGGCTGGCAAAATTAAGCACGAACAAGCAATGGTCAAGGCGAAGCGAGAGTTTAAGAAATACCGCGATGAGGAAATGCGCCGACTGGAGAGTGATTTTGATAAGGCAGTAAAAGAGGTAAGGACTGATAATTCTAATGAAGCTTAAATTCGACTCCAACCAACAATACCAACTTGATGCCATCGATGCAGTGGTGAATGTATTTGCTGGGCAGTCAGCGAATAGTGACGATGCGAATCGTCATATGGATCAGGGTGGACTGTTAAGTCTGGAGGCGACAATCGCCAAGGGGAATAGTTTGACGCTAGATGCGGTGCAGATAATTGAGAATACACATAAAATTCAAGAGAAAAATGGTATAGAGAAAAGCGAGACTAAAGAGAGCGGCTTCAGCACCCCGATGACTTTTCCGCTAGAAATTAGCGAAAAATCTCTGAAGCACGGCATGAACTTCTCCATCGAGATGGAGACCGGCACGGGTAAAACTTATGTGTACTTACGGACGATTCATGAGCTACACCAGCATTATGGCTGGAAGAAGTTTATCATCGTGGTGCCGAGTGTGGCGATTCGTGAAGGCGTGCTGAAGAATTTGGCTATTACCAGGGAGCACTTCGCCGATCTCTATAACAAGCCAGAGATGGATTACTACGTTTGGGACAGCAAGAAAACCGGTCAGGCGCGTGAGTTTGCGACGAACGATACCTTGCAGATTATGGTGATTACCATAGATAGCTTCGCCAAGGCACAGAATGTGATGAATCGGCAGAGTGACTATGGGCGGCCGCTTGATTTCATCAAGGCCACTCACCCGGTGGTTATTCTCGATGAGCCACAGAATATGGAGACGGACATACGGCGGAATGCTATTGCTAGCCTTAACCCGCTGTGCACGTTGCGCTATAGTGCCACGCACAAGCACCTATACAATTTGCTTTATCGGCTGACTCCGGTCGATGCCTATGATAAAGGCTTGGTCAAAAAGATCGAGGTACATAGTGTTCAGAGTGAGGATAATTATAATGACGCGTATATCAATGTATTGTCGCTGGAGCGCCAGTCGAAGACCCGCTCATTTGCTAAGATAGAAGTGGATGCGAGTGACGAGTACGGCTTGCAGCGCAAGATTATCAAGGCGTTTCCGGGCGATGACTTAGAGGCGAAGACGGGTCGTTCGGTCTATGCCGGCTACTATGTTGAGTCGATCAATCACGGTGATAATTGCGTCGAGTTTAGTAATGGTAAAGTAGTCTATGTTGGTCAGCGTGACGAAAGTCTGCATGATGACATCATCAAGCGACAGATTGAGCTGACGATTGATGATCACTTTGATAAACAGCGCCAACTGGGGAGTAGTGTCAAAGTGCTGAGTCTATTCTTCATCGATAAAGTAGCTAATTATCGTGAATATACGGCGAACGGTGCTCGGAAAGGCAAATTTGCCAAGTGGTTTGAGGAGGCCTACACTAAGGTGGCGTCTAAACCAAAATATGCCGGCGTGATGGATAATTTATCGGCGAGCGAAGTGCATGATGGTTACTTTGCAGCAGACAAGAGTGGTCAGTGGAAGGACTCTCGTGACACCAAGGGCGAGGGTGGTCGCACCAAGGACGATGATACGGCGTATAACCTAATCATGAAAGATAAGGAAAGGCTGCTGGACGTCGGTGAGCCGCTGCGGTTTATCTTTAGCCACTCGGCACTGCGTGAAGGCTGGGATAACCCTAACGTATTTCAGATTTGCACGCTTAATGAGACGTCGAGTCAAATGAAAAAGCGCCAAGAAATCGGGCGAGGACTGCGCCTGCCGGTCAATATTGATGGGCAACGAGTATATGATGATAGCGTCAACATACTGACGGTAGTAGCTAACGAGAGTTATGCAGAGTTTAGTCGGAAACTCCAGACGGAGATTGAGGAAGAAGCCGGTATCCACTTCGGTGGACGGATTAAGAATCGTGACAATCGGCGAGTCGTCAGGTTTCAGAAATCACGGACACTTGACCCTACTTTTAAGGAGCTGTGGGATAAGATTAAATACAGAACAACTTATCGTGTGGCGATTGATCTGAATAAGCTAGTCGCAGAGGCAGCCAATGAACTGACGCAAGTCACTATTAGTCGACCGCATATTGCCGAGACTAAGACTCGTATCGACGCCATGGATGGCAACGATGGCTTTATGGTGCGTGAGGTTGGGTTTAGCACCTATGCAGTGCGTCAGGTGAGGTCAAGAGTGCCAAATCTGCTATCGGCAATTCAGCGCCAGACACAGATGACCCGCCGGGTAATCTTCGACATACTTGACCGGGCGCAGATGTTCGATCAATTGATGGTCAATCCACAGCAAGTTATCGATGAGACTAGCCGAACGATCAACCGAACTAAGCGACGGCTGGCGGTAGACGGCGTCAAATATCATAAGACGGGACAATCCTACGATATGATGCTATTTGAGAATTACGAGCTGGAGACATATCTGTATGACACTATCATGAAGAGTGGAGCAGTGGCTGTAGCTGATGCAGACAAAACGATCTATGACTACGTGGCGGTTGACTCAGAGATTGAATACAACTTTATGAAGTCGCTTGAGGATAATACTGATGTGAAGTTCTATGTCAAGCTGCCGAGCTGGTTTAAGATTGACACGCCGGTCGGTCAATACAATCCGGACTGGGCGGTTGCTTTTGGCGGCGACAAGATAGTCTACTTCGTAGCTGAGACCAAGGGTTCGGATGATCTGCGAGATAATCATCTAAGCGACAGTGAGCAAGGTAAGATCACATCTGCTCGTCAGCACTTTAACGAGATTGGTGCTCCGTATCTGGCTCCAGTGAGCAGCCTGGAATCTGTCATCAAGAAGCTAGAAAACTGATGTAGCTAAGTGGTAGTTAGGTGTAGTAAAGCGGAGCCGTGACGGTACCGCTAGCCTTTCTTATCTGCGGCGGCGAATAGCCCGGTCAAGACGGCGTGGTCGAGAGTGATATCTTTGATCGCTTTCTTTAGCCGCCTCGGTGTTGTATCGGCGGGTAAATCCAGCCAGTCGGTCAGGGCGTAGAGATGAAATTGGTAACGATGAGTGCCGAAGGGCGGCTGTGGTCCATTCCAGCCGGGCTCGCCCCAACTGGTGACGCCTTCGACTACTTGATCCGACAAGGTGTCGCTATTTATCTGAGTGGTGTCGGGTGGGATATTCCAAGCCGTCCAGTGGTAAAAGCCACCGAGAAGTGGTGCATCCGGGTCGTGACAGATGATGATCAGACTCTTGGTTGCGGGAGGGACATCGGATATCGCCAAGGGCGGGCGAATATTACCCCTCAGGTGAGAGTATTCTACCGGTATTTTGGTGTCGTTATCAAAAGCTGGGCTAGTTATCTTCATAGGGCTATTATACATGATCACTATGAGCTAATGCTAAATCATTAGCCCATAGTACGACTGTGTCGTCTCACCTACTCTGTCTGGTTGGCATCAGCTCGGGTAAGTTGATCCACCATGGGCAGGAGTAGATAGGTGCCGATGATGG
>ERZ773055.519-NODE-519-length-22178-cov-4.494282_pt1 | contig 22178 bp, 39 predicted proteins | sample MGYA00580515_ERZ773055 | MGnify/ENA primary metagenome ERZ773055 (study PRJEB29015, sample SAMEA2737993) | human oral metagenome | biome: human oral; feature: human-associated habitat; material: dental | place: China | collected 2064 ...
GCGAAAAATGCTCCTTTTTAGCCAAAATTTCATCTATTTTTTGCTCGTCCAGACCTAGCGCGCGGGCGAAATTTGAAATTTTACTTTCCGCGAGATTTTCGGAATTCTGCGCGGAATTTTTTGCGGAATTTCCAGCACCGTCCGCGCTTGCAACGTTCCCAGAGCCATTTGCCTCCGCAGAATTCTCAGGATTTTGCGAATCCACGGATTTCTCGTCTAAATTTTCCTTCGCCGCGGCGCGCGAAATTTCAAATTCCGCCGCGAGTTTCGCATCCAGCCACTCAGGCAGATTGCGCCCGAACTTTTGCAAGACCCAAAGCAGGATCTGTGCCTCTAAGCCCGCAGCGTGCGGCTGATGGATAAAATTTTTGCCAAAACCCTTAATGCCCTCGTCGCAAAATGGATGAAAATAAATCACGCTTGCCTTATTTAGCTTGCAGGCACTGTTTACCGCATAGCCCAGATTTGGCGCGTCGCTACGTAAAAACGTGCCGCAAACTACGATGAAATCGCTATTTTTAATCGTCTGCGAATCCGCATTATAAAATTTCATGCCGCTAAGCTTTGAAAATTCGCGCAGGAATTTTTGATACGCAAGCGCTTCATCGTTGATCAAAGCGAGCTTAAATTTTTGCCGCAAAAGCTCTAAAATCCGAGCTTCTTCGTTGGTGATGAAACTATTAAATTTGATGTTTTTGATCTCGCCGTCCTCGATACCGCGCACGATACGGTCAAAAACCGCTTCGTTTTTGCTCGCCCGCTCGTTTGAAAAATCCCAGCCGAAGCGTGCTGCGGCGTGCAGGACGCTAAAATTTATGTCGCTACTAACGCGATAAATTTTTTCACGCGGCTCGCCTATGCTGCGGCGCTTGATCTCGTAATAAAGTAGCTCGCAATCGCTGCTGTGCGGGTTGGAAGCGGGGATTTGACGCAGCTCCCAGGCGTTTGAAACGTATTTAAACGCGCTCTCTACCAGAGCCCCCGTCGGGCAGACCGCCGCGCTCTCGCCGTAGTTTACGCAATCATCCTCATCGTTGACCCGCGCGATTAGGCTTTTTTGCAGCTTGTTCCACACGGCGTAGGCGTCTTTAGGCATCGCGTCCTTTTGCTCCTTACTAAGCGCGTCTCCGCCGCGCGGGACGAGCTTAAACGCATCTACGCCCAAGCGGTCCTTCGCGGCGGTGATACAGCGCTCGCAGACGATACAAAGGCTAGGATCGTAGCTTAAATACCCCCAATCCTGCACTTCGCGCGCCGTATCGCGGATAGCGTAGCTTTGGGTATTTGTGCGCATCAGATGGGCTAAATTTTGAAGTTCGCACTCGCCGCTTTGATCGCAAACCCCGCACGCCATCGGATGGTTGATACAATAAACCTGCGTAATCGCCTCGCGCTCGGCGTCGATCTCGGGGCTGCGGCTGTAAACGACCATGCCATCCTTGGCCTTGGCGTTGCAGCTATAGACGCGCTTGCCGTCCGCTTCGACCATACAAAGCCTGCATGCGAGCGTCGGCGTACCGCCGCTTAGATAACAAAGCGCAGGGATAAAAACGCCGCAGCGACGCGCGACCTGCAAGATATACTCGCCCTCGTCGCACTCGCAAGCTTTACCGTCGATCGTGATCTTTGCCATTTTAAACCTTAGAAATTTCGGCTAGTTCGAAATTATAACCGCCAAAGCCCTGCCCGCCCGAGCCCAAAAGCGCGATCGTGCCCTTTAGCTCCTCATCCAAAATAAATTCTTTTTCCAAATTTAAATGCGGCGTTTTGATACGGACGCGATCGCCGTCCTTGATCTTTGCGACCATGCAAAAATACCTTCCGCCGATGAGCCGCTCGTCCGCATCGTGTTTGAAAACCACGGCGCCGTCGAAATTCTCAGGTTCTTTAAGGGGGCTTAAATTTAACCGCTCTTGTGCGCCTAAGTCCGCTCGCTCGCCGCGTAAATTTAAAATTTTAACCCCGAATTTTGCCGCTATGATAGATATAAAAGCTCTGATATTTTCGGCGTCCAGATGAGTTTTAACGAGCGCATCCTCGATCAAAAGCGCGTCGCAGCCGCTTTGCAGAAACTCCGCGATCTGCTCGATCTCCTCCTCGCCCACGCTGCTTTCGCCGCTTAAGTACTCTAGATCTAGATCCGCGAAATAGGGCTCGTCGCAAAAACTAGCGCAGATTAGCGCCAGCACGAAGCTTTGCGCGCCGATCTCGCATTTTATCAGCTCGCCGGGAAGATGCGGATCTTGCAGCGGCGATACGCTTAAAATTTCAGCGCTCTTAAAACTGGCTGCGAGCGCGGGATTTTGCAGGCTAAGCAGCGACGCGAAATTTAAAATTTTCATCCTCTCCCCTTTTTGGCGACGACCATCCAATCGACTTGGTTATAGCGTATCGAGCTTAAAAGCGTGGAATTTAGCCCCTCCACCAGATCGGCGCTTTTTTGAACCGCGCTAAAATCGCCCATCTCAAACATAAAGATCATCGTCTCGCCGCGAGCGGAATTTTTTAAAATTTCGCCCATGCGGTTTAAAAATTTATCGCCCAGATGCCTTAAATCGTAGCGTTTCATCGGTCCACCTCGCCTAAGATAATATTAGTGCTGCCGATAATCGCCGCGGCGTCGGCAAGATACTGCCCGGGTAAAATTTCCTCATAGACCGCGCAGTGCCAAAAGCTCGGCGTGCGGATCTTAAGGCGGTACGGGCGGCTTTCGCCCATCGAGCGGATATAAAATCCAAGCTCGCCCTTAGGACTCTCGCTCGCGGCGTAAATTTCGCCCACGGGCGGGCGTAAGCCCTGAGTGACCAGCACGAAATGCTGCATCAGCGAGTAGTTCTGCGTCATAATCTGCTCTTTGCTAGGATTTACGTAAGCGGGGTCGATCGCTAAAATTTGCGGATCGCTCAGCGGATAGAGCTTCGCACACTGGCGCAGAATTTTAAGGCTCTCGCGCATCTCCGCCATATAGCATTTATAACGCGCGTAGCAGTCGCCCTCGCTCGCATACGGCACGTCGAAATCAAGCTCGTCGTAGATGAGATAGGGCTCTTCCTTGCGGATATCCCACGCATGCCCGCTAGCGCGCAAGCTCACGCCGCTACAGCCGCAGCTAAGGGCATCTTCGTGCGAGATCACGCCCACGCCCTCGGTTCGCATCAGCCAAATTCTATTGGTATCGAGCATATCTTCAAATTCTTTAATGTCGCTTGGGAATTCGTCGCAAAATTTCAACATCTCTTCTAGCCAGCCGTTAGGCAGGTCCAAAAACACGCCGCCGATTTTGATATTATTGTGCGTAAGGCGCGCGCCGCAGTATTTCTCTATGAGATCAAGTATGTATTCGCGCGAGCGAAAGCAGTAGAGAAACACCGTCATCGCGCCGATATCAAGCGCATGCGTACCCAAAAACAGAAGGTGCGAGCTGATACGATTAAGCTCCAGCAAGATCGTGCGGATGATCTGCGCGCGGCGCGGCACTTCGATGCCGCAGAGCTTCTCAACCGCGGCGCAAAAGCCGTAGTTGTTCGAGCTCGATGCGATGTAATCGATGCGATCTGTTACGGGGACGAACTCTGCGTAGATCATATTTTCGGCCATCTTTTCGATGCCTCGGTGCATATAGCCCACGCCCGGACGCGCACGCACGATACGCTCGCCGTCAAGCTCCAGCACTAGCTTTAGCTGGCCGTGCGCGCTTGGGTGCTGCGGACCGAAATTTAAGATCATATTTGCGCCCTCGCGCTCGTACTCTATGTTTTCGAAAAACGGTCTTAACTTGCTTGGATTTTGCATTATTTTCTCTTTGTGATAATCTTGTAAATTCCGCGTTTAGCGCGTTTTACGAAGCGCACACCGCCCTCTTCCTGATATTCTTGTAAAATTTTCTCTTGCGGGTGCGGCTCGCCGTAACCGCTCTCGTGATAGAGTCGCGTAAAGTTAAAGGTATCTTTTTCATCTACGAATGCGGAATTTCGGTTCTCCTCGCCAATCCGCTCGCGCGCGCCAACCCCAAAAATTTTATCCACCTCGTACCACTTGGCAAAATCGTCTCCTTGCAGCGGATAGGACTTTAAAAGAGGGTGTCCAAACCAATCATCGGGCATTATTAGGCGCGCTAAGTTCGGATGATTTTCAATCCAAACGCCCATCATATCGTATAGCTCGCGCTCCGCCCAGTTCGCGCTTTTGTAGATACCCGCAGCGCTTTGCAAAAAGCTCTCATTCGCTACGAAGCACTTTAGCCGCGCGCGGCGCACTCTTTTGATATCCAAAAGCTGATAAAAAACCTCGATGCCGCCGCGAGCCTCGGTAAAATCCACGCCGCTTAGCTCACATAAAATTTCATACCCCGCGCCCTTAAGCGCACGCAGCGCCGCTAAATTTTGCGCAGGCTCCACATAGAGCACGAGGGTGTTAAATTCCACGTATGAGTTTAAAATTTGGACGCCTTCAAGCGCGTCCAGATCATCTTTGAAATCGCTTGCGCTTGCGTCTAACTTCTGCGTCTCCTCGGGGATGAAAAATCTGTCTTTGTAGTAATTTTTTTTACTCTGATCGCCTTTGGGATTAAATTTTCTCATCAGATCAGCCTTTTTGCCTTTTGTGCGCGGCGCGGAGTTTGAGTACGGATCTTTTTTTGTAGCACCATCAGCGCAAACTGCAGCGTCTCGGGGCGCGGCGCGCATCCGGGGAGATAGATATCCACAGGCACTATGCGGTCGCAGCCCTGCACCGTAGCGTAGGTATTAAACATCCCTCCGGTATTGGCACAGCTACCCATACTGATGACCCATTTGGGCTCGGGCATCGCGTCGTATAGGCGACGCGTAAACTCGGCGTGCTTTTTGCTAAGCGTGCCTGCGATTATCATCACATCCGATTGCTTGGCGCTTGCGCGAAATATCGTGCCGAAGCGGTCGAAGTCAAATCTGCCTGCACCCGCCGCCATCATCTCGATCGCACAGCAAGCAAGCCCATACGTCATCGCCCACAAGGAGTTACTCCTGCCCCACGCGATCAGCTTATCGACGGTCGTTAGCACTACGGGAAGCCCGTTTTCGCGCGCGTAGTTTATCTTATGCTCTGCCAATTTAGCGCTCCTTTTTTCCATGCGTAGATGAAACCGATGCCTAATAATACGATGAAAAACGCCATCTCTACGAGCCCGAACACGCCTAAAATTTTAAAATTTACCGCCCACGGAAACATAAAGATAATCTCGACGTCAAAAAGTATGAAAAGCACGGCTATCAAAAAAAAGTGGGAGTTCATTCGGTTGGGCTGTTTGACGGCCTCGGGGCCGCTTTCGTAAATTTCGCCCTTTAGCCGCTCGTCGCGCCTGTCTGCCAAACGCGAGCCTACCAAAGAGGATAGTTTAACGATGAGCGAAAAGACGCAAAAAGCCAGGATTAGCATTACGAATATTCCGAAATACGGGCTTTGCAGCGGAATTCTAGACATTTTTCGCCTCGGTTTTAAAATTTAATGTGGATTGTAACGAAGTATTGATTTAATAAAGCTTAGCGCGCGCCACTAAATTCGCTTTTAAAATTAAAATTTATATACCTCGCCCGTGCGATTTAGTGGGGATAAAACGACAGGGTAATTGCAATGGCGCAAAAATCAACTCTGCTCGCACCTAGAGGTGCAAGAATGTGCCAAATTGTGCCAAAAAGCTATTTTGCAAAAGCTTTTTGCATCTTGGCTATGTTCTCCTCACTCGGTATGTAATGCGTATAAACTCGCGTTATCATATCGATATTGCTATGCCCTACGTTTCGCGCGATAAGTGCCAAATCAAGTCCGCTAGCTACACACTGCGAAATAAACGTGTGCCTAGTCGAGTGCAGGGTTTGCACCTCAAAGCCTAGCCGCTCGCATAGCGCTTTAAATTTCCGCTGCATCGTTCGCACGTCGAGCTTAAAAATCCGCTCGCTCTCCTCGCCCCTTTTCATCGTAGCGATGAAACTCTTTAGCGGATCGAGCAAGACCGCATATCTATTTTTCCCATTTTTAGGCGTTTGACTGATTGCGCCTAGCGTATGAACGAGGGTTTTGCTTATGCTTATCGCTCGTTCGCCTATGTCCCCCCACGTAAGAGCGAGAATTTCGCCGCAGCGAGCGCCGGAATAAAAGGCGAAATATAGGAAAGCTTTTAGCTCTCCCTCCGCCTCTTGTAGCATAGCGGCTACCTCCTGCGGGCTATATGCGCTCTTTGGTTGCACCTTTACGTGCAGGCGCGGTAAGATGCACGGATTGCGATCTATCACACCTTTTTGTATCGCTAGCGTAAAAGCGCTTTTAAACGGCGCGAAATACGCTCTTAGCGAATTATCTTTCAGCCCGCGAGCTCGTAGTTTTTTCGTCGCTATATCAAAATCTAGCGGCGAATAATCCTCGATGTTCTTATCGGGTAGCACCGCGAAAACCGCTTGTTTGTAGCTTTCATACGCCGCCTCCGTAGAAATCTTTTCTACGCCCTCGATAACTTCGTCCACGAAAGAGCTTAGTTTAAAATTCTTTCGCGGCGCGATTTTTAGCTCCGCTTGCCTCTTTACGTCGGGCAATATCTCCTCAATCGCCCGCGCCCTGTTTTCGGGGGTGTCGTCCAGCCCTAACGCCCGCCTAAAACGCCTCTTGTCTATCGTCCAGCTCGCATAGAGCCGTCCGCCTCTTGAATAAATCTTTGCCATCGCTACCCCTTCACCATTTTAAGGAGCGCGTTTTTACTCCATAGAATTTTACCGCGCTCTGCCTTATCGTTTGCTTTTTTCCAATCTACGCCCTCGCGCAACTTTCCAGAGCGGCGCATATTTTTCATCGCCATAGCATCTTTACCTATGAGCTCTCCAGCTCTTTTATCGCCTCCTATCCATTCAGGCATATAGTTTTCGATATGATAATCCCGCATCATTTCACACATTATGGAATAAAACGTGGCGCGAAACTCCGTGCTTTGCATTACATCGCGCACGGCATCGTTTAGGCTCTTTTCCAATACTTGCGCGTTTAGCGCTACGATCGTTTTTCCCATTTCTCATCCCATCTTTTTCGTATCTCTATTATTGTTTGCGCCTCAGCTCCTGCTATGATTTCGTCCGCAGTCTGTTCCGTTTCAGAGTCAAAAAACTCAAAAGTCTTATAGAATATCTTTACATCTCCCCTTCGCATAGGCGGGATATAGGACTCAAAAAATGCGGCGAATTCTTTTCCTACGATCTCTTTCCAAACGCGCCCGTGAGACTTGACGATTTTAAAAGCTTTCCACGAGTAAAACTCGAAATCCCCATCTGCGTCGATGTTTTGCATACTGGATGTTATTATGGATAGATTGTCGAATGCGTTACTTCCTCGTCTGCTTCTTTGACCGGTAGCCGTGGTAAGCGTAAATGCAAATCGCGCGATTTTTTCGTCCGGATCGCGCACATATATTATTAGTGTGTCGCGCCCTCTAAAATCAGCGTATAAATAGGCGCTAAAGCACGTGAGCTTGCGATAATATCCACTTCGTAATATCCAGTCTCTTTGTGCAAAATACGCTTCTAGTGAATTCATTCTTAAGCCTTTTATGTTAAAATATCTCTGCCTCTTCACAAGCCCCGCAAGGGGCTTTAATCTTTATCTTTTATCTCTAAGCGTAAAAGCCGCTCTAGCCTCTCGATCTCCTCACCCCTCGTATAGGCTTGCATAACCTCTATCTTTTCTTTTGTCGTCATTTTATATCCTTGTTTGAATTAGCCGGAGCCATATTTTTTCTTATATTCCTTATACGCTTTTAAGACTGCATTGATGGCGCGTTTTGTGTCTTGTAAAATTTCTAAATGAACACAATCTTCGCAAAGTCCAAAGGTAAAACTCGAGTCGTAAGCCCCTATAAAACGCCCAAAGTCTTTTTCTCCTTCGAAGCCTATATACCGCCCTGGAAATTTTTGCGTCGTGCTTTCAATATAGCGTGGATAAAGATATGCTATTGCGTCTATTCGACGACTAAAGCATCTTATAGTATTATTCAATGGTTCGTCGGGCTTCTTAATTATGTATTCCATTTCTCCGTTTGGATTTTTCGTATAATAACTTTCCGTCAAATCTATTACTTCTTTCGGAATATCCGTGAGAAAAACAGCGTGCATTAGCGTGCTAAAATTCAATATAAAAGGTTTTCTTATGAAATTCCATTCCGCCATAGTCATTCCTCCTTTAGCTCGACATAGGTTACATAGAATTTCGCATCATTCTCGGATGGGATATCATAGTTTTGGCAAAATTCCTCGGCGTAATGTCTAGAGCCAAATGCTGCAATTACGCTTTCAGAATTTAGAAGCTCGTTTTTGTTGGCTTCCACACATTCATTTAAAACAGAAATATCGTTTGTTTCGTAATACGCCTTAAGGACTTCTGGATATTTTCTCATATCCGCCAAGAAAACTACATATTTCAAATAAACTAAGTCTGTTTCGGTAGATGGTGTCTCGTATTCGAGTTTCATTACAGGCATAATTGGTATCATTTTGTATCCTTTAAAATCTCTGGATTTTCGTAGATGTTCCCGACGATCTCAAACTCATCTGAAGCCTTTTTAAACTCCTTTGTAATTGGATACTCCGGGTTTATTCTGCTTAGGTCGTGCATATAGAACCCACAATCAAAGCAAATTTTATAGGTGCGCAATCCCCATTTTACAAGAGAGCCCGTATAAATTTCTTTACCGTTAATGTCGTTTATTCCTGTATATTGCAATAGTTCAATATCTTCGAAACTCGCCTCAAAATTTACAGCCGTTTCTTTATCCCAAAGCGTAGCTTCTTTGTTTAGGAAGTCAACGCTTCGCACTTCGTAAATTCGTCGATCAACTTTAAAAAACGCCTTGAATTTTAACTCTGTCATCGCCTATCCTTTAAAATTTCTGGATTCTCGTAGATGTTGCCGATGACTTCCCGGTTGAGCGCATCGTGAAACAAAAAGAATATCTCTCTTTCACACTCGATCAGAAATGCAGCGTCACCTGCCCAGTATCTGACCGTGCCCATTCTTTTGCTATCGTCAAGTCTTGAAATGAATTTGACGATATCCCCCTCATAAATTTCGCGCCCGTTTTTATCTTTCATTCCTGTATATTGCATAATATTGAAGGATCTTTGTTCTGGAGTTCCGGGGAAAATTTCCCAAGCCGGTAAGTGAAAAATATCGCCCCAATTAAGCATTTTATTATTTAGAACATCCCACGCTCTAAACTCAATCTCTCTCATCGCTCTCTCCTTTATATAGTTTTTCTATGATTTGCTTTGCCTTTTCGACCTTTTCTGCTTGCCTCTTTTCGTGATAAAAGCGAAAAGCAATATTGTCTAAAAACAAAAGATCGTATGTGGTCGTTTTGGAACATTTAAATTTTCCGTTTGCTGAAAAAGAAAATATCATGGTTCCAAAAGAGCTTTCTTGCATAAGGCGAAAAGGGAAGTCGTCTTGTATCCGCTCGCCGGCAATTTCAAAAAATGCCTTTTGCACCCGCTTTTTCTTGTCCTTGATCTTCGCAAGCTCCCTTTGAAGCTCTTGTAACTCTGTTTTATAGCTCATTTTTCACTCCTTGTCTTTCTTACTACGTCGTTTTGATTATCTATCCAGCGTATCGTCGGCGCGCCCCCGTGTCTAGTATCAAAAATATACCACGCATAAACCATCATCCCCGTTTCATATTTGCCGTCCGGTCTGATCTCGCTAGATAGCAAGGGATAACGCGTAAACACATAGATTTTCTCTAAAATTTCGCGCGAGTAAATCTTGTCTAGCCGTTCTTTGCCGTGTAGGTAGCTAAGCGGCAGCAAAAAAGCAAACCTAGGCGCTACCTCGCAAGATTTAAGGATAAATTCCTTTGCTAGGCTAAAAGGCGGATTTGTGATAATGGCATCGAATTTGCGCGTCTCAGTCAAAAAATCTTTGCCGTCTAGTAGCAAATCATACGACGTCACGTCATCATAACCCGCCTCTTTTAAAACTGCCGTTATCGCACCCGCCCCGCAAGCAGGCTCAAGTATGCGCCCCCCAAACTTTTCAACCTCCAAAAGCCGCCGCGTGATATTGTAAGGCGTCTGATAAAAATCGTTTTTATGCCTCGCGGGGTTAGAATTTCCGCTGAAATTTTTACCGCTCATTTTTTGCCTCCCGCCTCATGCATAGCTTCCCGCTCACGAGCCAGAAACTCCGCGCGCACCTCCTCGCTCATTGCCAAAAGCGCCTCTAGGTTCTCGCACATTTTCTGCACTATTTTTCCGCCGCGATGCCACCGAAAGCGCAGAAATCGCTGAAGCACATTTAAGTGCGGCGAGCCCGTGCCCTTGTGTGCTATCCACGCAAGCTCATAATCGCTTGCGACTAGTTCGCGCGCCTTGTAATAAAGCCGCTCTATCTGCTCTTTCAGCGCAGGCGTGATCGGATCGTTGCGCGGCAGATAGTAGCACTCCGTCTCTATCTGTAGCGCCCCATCTAGCTTACGGAAGCGATCCGTGCGTCCGATCTTTCGGTCCTTACTTGCCTGCACATCTATCACGTAGAGCTTTTTGCCCTCGCGCCTTGCAAATTCACTCGCGTTCATCCACATAGGGCTCCCTCTCTGCAAAATCCATCGCATCGTCTATCATCCTGTCATAAGCCTCATCGGCGCCGTAATCCTCCATCCATTTCGCCCTTGCTGCGGCGCGCCATTCGTTGTAGTCGCCGTGTTCGTTTAGCCATTCTACGTCTGCCATCTCGTCCTCCTTAAAACGGGATCGTGTCGTTGCCATCGTCGTATTTATCGGCACTTTGCGGAGCAGGTTTGCGACTTTGGTTAGGGGCTTGTCCGCCTTGCACTCCGCCGCTTTGAGCGTAGGTTTGCGTGCCGCCCGAATTTTGAGGGCTGCCTAGCATCTCTAGGCTCTCTATCTCTACTACGTGCCTGCTTCGATTTTGTCCGCTTTGATCCTGCCATTGCTCCAGCTTTAACCGCCCTTCGACGGCGAGCTTTGAGCCTTTTCGTAGGTATTGGTTCACAACCTCCGCCGTGCGCCCAAAAAACTTCAGGTCGATAAAGCAGGTCTCCTCCGCAGTTTCCCCCTGCGCGTTCTTAAATTTTCTCGTTACGGCGATACCCGCGTTTCCGACGCAATAGCCGCCCTGCGTGTATCTTAGCTCGATATCGCGGGTTAAATTTCCGATCAAAACAACTTTATTCATTTTATTTCCTTTTCAAATTCTTTTATAAACTCGGGCTCTACGCCGTTTTCGGCGCAAAGCGTCTCGATATAGGCTAGGTGCCCGAGCATATCCGTCGTGCTTAGTTGTGTGTAGCTTAACGGCGTGCCGTCTTTCTGCCTCGGATAGTCGAAATCCAGCACCTTTAAAAGCTGCTTTAGGGTGCCCGCGCTAAGATAAAACGGGCGAATGGCGATGCGATGCTCTCTGATACATAAATATCTAAGAGATCGCATCTGTGCCAATACTACGCCGTGCATAAAGCGGTTAAACTGCCCGCTAATTTGCAACTCTCACGCTCCAGCGCTCGCTACCCGCCTTTAAAAACTCGTCTGGGATTACGGCGCCGCTTTGCTCGCAATATGCCTTATAGTCATAGCTAGGCTTAATTTCTGATTTGCAGACGGTTAGCCCATAAGCTTTTATCTCCACGCCGCCAGCTTTTTTAATGGCGCGCTTTTTTAGCTCGTCAAGCCTATCGTCAAGCTCTTTTTTCTGCGCGCTAAGGGTTGAAATTTCATCGCTCAAGCTTAACCATTCCTCATCGGGAGCAGCCCCCGCATAGGTCGCCTCAAACTCATTCCACGCCTTAATAAGCTTTTTAATCGCCTTTTCGTCGCGCTCTACGACAACGTGGCGGATTTGCAGATCAAAATCATCGTCTATCTTGCCGACCGCAAAAATACACTTCGCGAGGTCGCAAACGAAAAGCTGGTGTTGGATCTGCCAAAAATACTTTTCGCTAGGTTTGCCGGTGCGCTCCAAAACCTCATACTCGTTCGCGCTAAATTTAATCTCTAAAATTTCGCCACCTATGATGTCTAGCCCGTCAAAGCTCGCACTAAATCTCGGATCATCATCGCTAAGTCCTACGACGGGCTGAAAATCCGCGTTTAAAAGCTTGTTGATATATTCGCGGATTTTTGGCTCATACTCTTTGCCGAGCCTCATTGCCTCGCTCTGAAAGACCTCTTTGCCGCCGTATTTGATTTCGGCTAGTTTGTAGGGCTTGTTAAAACCGCAGCCCATAACGTCGCCAGCCTCGGAGGCATTAAATTTGTCTTTTCTATATTCCAGCCACTCGGGGCTACCCTGCGCTAAATCTATAAATTTCATTACGCACCCTTTCTCACTTCTTGCGCCTTTGCGAGCTTTTGCAAAAGCTGAGCGCGCACTTTTTCAAACGGCACGAACGCTATGTCGCTTGTCTTATATGCTGCGGCTACCTTTCGCGGGTCGGTGCCGCTCGCCTCGCAAAGTTGCAATAAATCCGCCACCTGCTCCTCACTCATCGGCGCGGGATATTCGCCTTTTTTATCGCGGGCGTCCTCGTGAATATTCGTAGCGTCGGCATCTTTGGCATCATCTATTGCGAATAGCCCATTTAGTGCGTATTTTCTAGCATAGCTTGAGGCTGCGCCTGTAATTTGGCTTTCGTCGCTACCTTTTTTGCTTGCAGGCTCTCTGGCATACGCGCTTACGCCTACCTCGCCGTCTTTGCCTTTTAGCGTGGCAGTCGCTTTTACGTAGATGCGGTCGGCTACTGCTATGATTTCATCGCCGATCGTTAAGACCGCCTCATATTTTTGTAGCAGCGGTTTTACCGCTTCTAAGATATCCTCGCAGCTACGATACGCATAGCCGCCAAATTTATTCATCTGCGTCTTGGGAGCCTTTAGCTCGCATTGGATTTTGTTTAGAACTTCTAACATTCCTCGTCCTTTGCATTGTAAGATTTAACAAACGCGATAAAATCGCCGATCGTCGTGTATCTATCCACTCTCATCAATGAGAGGTAAAATTTAAAATCTTTTAAACTCATTGTTTATCCTTTATGCTGATTTTTTAAAAGCTTCTATGATTTTCACGCTTAACGCCACTTGCCCTTTTGCCGTGATTTTCGTAGTGAAGCGCTCTTTGTTACCTTTGGGCGTAACGATGATTTGGGGTATCACTTCAAAATATCCCGCTTCCGCCCACCTCTGGTAAGGCATATTGTCCGCCATCAGATATTTTTCATCTCTTAGCCACTTAAACACTCTATTGCGTCCGACGCTTACGTCCGTATCGCAAAGCGTCTTTACAAAGTCGCCTATTAATGCGCTTGTAGCGCTTGCTTCTACCGCCTCGGCAAACACTATCTTAGGCATATCCGTCCTGCGCTGCGCCTCCAATGCTTCGATCTTGTCTAATTGGGTTATTGCTAGCTCTAAAGCCTCTTTGTAGTTGCGCGGAACGTTAAACGGATTTTTTAGTTTTTCCGCCATCGCGTTAAAGGCGTTGATGTAGGCGACTTTGAATTTGTAAAACTTCTCGCCGTTGAAACTCATAGCCAAAAGGGTGAAACCATCTTTTGAAACTAAAAAATATGGTCTGCTTTCGCCCTTTTTATCGGTATATTCAACGAGCCGAAAATTTGACCCGTTGAAATTATCTTGCGGAAGCTCCCTAATTTTCGCTAAAATATGCTTGTGTTCTTTCTCGAACACATCTGCAATTTGTAGGGAAGTAGTCCAGACCTGACCGCCTGCTACTTCCAACTTTATCTCTTGGCTGTTGATGATTAGATTTTCCATTATTTATCCTTTTAAAATTTCATTTTGTTCCATAAAAAAGCGGTCATTATCGTTTGCATACGCCATAACCGCGCCTATCTCGCTATAAACGCCGTCCATTTGATACTGGATTTTGTTTAATAGCCTTACTATCTCGCTATCTTTGATGTTTTGCTTTTGCTTTAGCTCTTGCGTGCGCTTGCGATAAAAATCCCGCTCGGTTTTGGCGTTATGTAGCATCGCTATTAGGTTTTCCTCTTTTTGCTCGTAGCGTTCTATAACCTCCGCGTCGTAAATTACCCCGCGCTTGGCTAATTCGGATTTTAGCTTTACGATAAGGGCGTTGTGCTGAGAAATTTGGGATTTGTAGCCGTTGATTACGTTTTGATTATGTCTGCCTTGCGAGATCTGCACCGCTCTAAGGTTTGAGATTTCGTCCACTAGGCGGAGATTATGCTCGCGAGCTTCGGCATAGCCGCGCACCTGCTTTAAGATAGTCTTTTCGAGCTCCTGCTCCGCCCATAGTCTAAAGCCCTTAGCCTTTTCGCTGCGGATAAACATACCGAGCTTTATTATGCCGCGGAGGGTCCATTTGATTTCATTTACTCCGAATTTGTTTTGCTCGGTTATGAAGTGAATACCCTCGACGATTTCGTCGGCGTGCTCGCGCTTGTGGGTTCTTATGTTTGCCTCAGAAGTGCCGTAACGCTTAGCGACATATTCGGTAGTGAAAGTTTGGAAATTTAGAATTTCAACTTGGGTGTTAGCGAAAAGTGATAACTCTTGCATCTTTTATCCTTTTAAAGTAATTAATTGCAAGAATTATATAACTTTAAAGATGTTTTGTCAAGAGTTTTTATAACTTTTAAGTAAAATTTTCTGTTTTTAAGATACTTTTGCGGTATAGATAGCGCGCAAGGATTTCTTACGCGCTATAAGGGGAACGAAAATCTCGTTACCCTTGCTTCGCTTCATTTATTAGGGCGAAACCCTGCTTAAATTTATCCAGCTGGCGTTTGATTTTCTCGTGTTCGAGTAACAGCTCCATAAATTTAACCGCCATTTGGCTTGGCTCGTCGCCGCTGCTCCACTTTGCAGGCATATTTTGATGCACGCCCATCCTCTCCGCCAGCTCTCTTTGAGTGATACCCAATTTCCTGCAAACCTGCTTTACGATGTTTTGTTTTTGGTAATCCCACTTTATTACATAAAGATCATCTTTGTTTTCGTCTTTAAACTCTATATGGTTGCCACCGCTCTTAGATGGGCTAATAGGCGATCCATATAGCGCCGAAACCTTTTGCGTTAGCTCCTCCTTTATCTTTATATAGTTCGAGCGTTTTGGTTCCGTCTCTAGTTTGATTTTGTCAATATACTTACCTGATACGGTAACTACGTGTTCTATTTCATCATCATAGTATATTTCTTTTTCCTCTGCCATTACTGCTCCTTTTTCTTATCTATCTTTTTGAATTTTCTATCTACTTTTTTAAGCTCGTTTTGCACCTCTTTTATGTGCTCGGTTCTAGCTAGCATTTCGGGGCGCACGCCATCGTTTCTAATCATTATGCCTCTTACTTCGCGCCCTACCTCGTAAGCCGTGTTTTCTAGGTTTTTTTGTCCGTAAATTCGATTATTTTCGATCTTAGCTTTAGTTTCTTGAAGCCTGAAAAGATTTGCGGCTAATTCGCGAGCTCCCATAAAGTCGAATACCTTATCCTTTGCCGTAAGCCCCTTGATACGCAAAAGGTCTTTTAGATGCATATTATACATACCCATATAACCAGCGTCCATAAAATAAGCGTAGCATTCAACTCCGTGAGAGCTAGCCACGCCCGTTAAGGCTTTGTTTGCGTCTTTGGTCTTTTCTCTTACATCTAGGCGCTCTAACTGCTCGGCTTCGATATGTCTATGCAGGGCTTCTGCGATAGTGGCGAAATATGCCTGCGCTTGCGCCACTCTTGGTTTTTTAATATCGGCATTCATAGACACCAAAAAGCAAGCGAAGCGGGATAGCTTATAATCGCTGCCTACGGGGCTGAAATGATCTAATATGTTGTAACCTATGCTAGAGCATACGGCGATAGCCTTATTCACTGCTTTATTTAGAGATTTTACGCCGTCGTATCCTAGCATTTGCGCCAATTCGCTTGCCAACCAATACGTAGTGCCATTTTTGTGCGAGGATAGCTCGAAAGCGTCGTTTTCCCGGTTGGATACGTCAAAAAGAGTTAGTTGCGTTTCCATTTATTGCTCCCTTTGTTTTCGCTCATTCGTTCTCCTTTACATATTCGTTCGGTATTTTGATAGTTTCGCCGTTAAATTTTATCTCGTCCTCAAAAAGAGAATTTGAGATATGCGACTTTTTAATCTCAAGGCTTGCGTTTGCCGTTTGGATAAGCTCGGTCGCGTATTTTCTACGCTTGGGCGGTATAAGCAAGATGATGCGCTTTTGCGGGAATAGCCCCTTTATCATCTTGATAGTCGAGACCAAATCCGTATCCGCCGTGACTAAAAAAGCCTTATCGAATTTATCTAAAAAGACGTCTTTTAAAAGCGTTATGGCAATATTTATGTCGCTTTGCTTCTCCTCGTAGGACAGATAGTCTCTCCCGCAATTTTTACAATGCGGAAATTTCTTTTTGAATTTACCCATAACGGGAATGACGTTCGCGCTTTTTAGAGCTTTTACGTAATTTATATGGCGCGAGAATTTTTCTTGGTTATGCGTAAGGTAAGCCGAGAAAAAATAGACGTCGTTTAAGGCGTCGCCGCTTTGTAAAAATTTCTCGCATAAAGAGCGTAGGTTTAGCCATTTTAAGCGATTGTCGTTAAAAGGTAAAATAGAGTGATAAAGGTTAAAGCCGTCGATATAGGCGTTCGTTTTCATAAGTCCGAGCCCCTTATAAAGAGGCTCGGTTAATAGCCGTAGCTATTAAGTTGAATGAGCGTATATTACCGACAAAACGCTTAAAGTTTGTTTTAGCCATTTACTTTTGTCCTTTTTCGGGTTAGTAGTTATACTAAAGCGAATTATACAAAATTCTACTTTGATTTTAGATAATCCCTTAAAATTTTACGTATATGCATTGCTAGCGGGCGATATTCTTTCTGCGCGTCGTCTTTTAGTTTTTGTAGCGTCTCGTCGTCCAGCCTTACGCTTACGATATTGTTTTTATTCTCTTTCATTTTCTATCCTTTCAATATCCCAAATCTTAGGTTTGAGATCGTAAATTTCGTGCGCTTTCTAAAAAGTCTTTTCAGAAGCCGTAGCATCGTCATTCTCCTTTTTCTGTTCCGCTATTCTTGCTAGTAGCGCGAGGTCTATCAGCAGATCGCCTACGCTCATTCTGCTCATCTTAGAAACTTCGCATAGATGATCCGCTACGGAGTGCAGATAATCCGAAATGCTATCCGCAAACTTCGCCGCAGCAGTTTCAAACTCTTGATTTTCCATCGTTTTCTCCTTAAAAAATATCCATAAAAGAGCCTCCGATTTAAGGATTTTCATTCGAAAAGATACAGCAAAGATTTTTAACCGCCTAAGGAGCAAGGCGAATGGAGGCTCATTTATGGATATGGCGGCGGACGACGGGAATCGAACCCGCGTTCCAAAATCTCGTTTTACGGGCGCCCAAGAGTCTTTGCCGCTTAACATACGTCCGCCATAAGAAAGTTTGACAAGGATTTTTCTACCCCCGAACTTGTCGCTATCGGGGCTGGTTACTCGGGTATGGATTGTCGTATCCATACGGACGCTTCCCGTAGCTTTAACCCGACGCGGGCTAGGTGTGGGTCACCTTGGTTTTAATGAGGGAATATTATCAAAAGTAATATTAAACGATGCTTAAATTTTATTATTATTGATAATATTTTTAGTAGTATAATTCGGCAATCGAGAAAAGTCTTGATTATCTCAATGAAAGGAGGTTGAAATGGCGACAAACAAGAAGCAAACGTCCAAAAAGGTTGCGTCAGAGGCATCCGAAATTTTAAAGGACGATAGATATAGCAAGAAAAGCAAATCCGTCGCAGGAAGCGCACTTTCTCAAACAAAGCCTACGCCAAAGAAAAAGAAATAGGCTTTTGCCCTCTAATAGGGGGCAATTTATTTAAATTTGTGTTTTAATTCATTAGAGGAAGGCGATAACCAATGAAAAGAGTTTTATTGTTTATTCTGGTATTGTCCTCATCTCTATCTGCGTTTTGTGAAAAATTTTACGTTACCGATGAGATGACCGATAAAACAACCCTTTATTTTGTATGTAAAGAAAAGGATGCGTCCTTGTATCTTGAAAGCAAAAACGGGAAGGTAAGTTATGGGGGCATAATCGGGATTGTGTTAAAGGAGCCAGAGCAGTTTTGGATGGAGGATAGCAATGGTGGCGTTCCAACTCAGAAGCTAGAAATGAGAGTTGATAAAAATACTATGTTTACCAACACAGCTATCCTAGCGGCATCTTTTCAAGTAGCCACAATTCGTCTTTCCAAATCGCAGCAAAAACAACTTCGAGACGGGGATATTCTTGCCGTTAGATATTTTCTTTATCCTCTAGAAAGGCGGCTAACCCGCTTTGATTTAGCAGATCTGAAACAATTTCAATAAAGGATCATAAAATGAAAAAACTACTCGCTTTAATTTTAGCGGCTTTTTTACTGGCGCCGTCGGTGTCTTTGGGCGCTCAAAGGGTCGGCGGATATGTCACCAAAAAGGGCAAATACGTAAAGCCTCACTACCGATCGAATAAAAACCGCACGCAGCGCGACAACTGGTCGAGCAAGGGCAGAAGCAATCCTTACACCGGCAAAAGAGGCACGAAAAAGCCGAAATGGTAAACTTATGAAAAGATTTTTTGCGCCATAAAGAAGAAATTTAAGCTCTAGACTATCGCTATACTCTTACCGCAGGCTTTGAGGTAACTAAGCAGGGTTTTGTATCTGACGTTTAATACTCCGCTTTCGATGCGCGCGACGGCGGATTGTTTGATACCCATTTTCTGCGCTAGCTGCGCTTGCGTAAGACCCGCCGCGGCTCTTGCATCGATAAGCGCCTCGATAGCTTTAAATTCATCTTCTAGCGCATCGTATTCGCGCTTGAATTCGGGGTCCTTTAGCTCTTTTTCTAAAGTTTTTCTAAAATTTATACTAGCCATTTTTAAACTCCCTTAATCTTTGCTTTGCTAGGTTTAGCATTGTGAGGGGTGTCCTTTGCGTCTTTTTTATGAAGCTTAACAAGATGATAATTCGTTTGCCGACCTCATAGCAATAAATGCTCCTTGCTATACCTTCCTCCGCCTTTATACGGATTTCAAATAACCCGTCATTTAAGCTCTTGGTGTAGGGCTCGCCTAGGGTATTGCCTCTAGCCTCTAAGAGCTCAAACATCTTATATCCGCGCTGCCTAATATGGGTAGGCAGAGTTAAAAACTCAGCCTCTATTTTATCGCTCGCAAACTCTACGCTCCACATTCCAAACCTTTAAAATTTGAGTGATTATAACATATATGTGATAAGAATTAGCTTAATGGGTTTACAAAATATCGCGTGAATTATTTTTTTTAAAATTCTTTAAAAGCCCTTTTATATATTCCCACAAGGGGATATCCGCCATATATATATCCTCTACTAGCATTTTGTATTCGCCAACTACCGCTTCTTCGGATATACTCTTTTCATAGTAATCACTAATAATCAAAGCAAGCCTATTAACATTTATACAATTTAGTCGAATAATAGTTAAATACCCCAATGCCTCAATATTTGACGTAAGTTCCATAATATTGCCGTCATAGTCTTTTTTTAAAATTTTTGAAAAGCAGTCTTTTAAAACCGATAAGCATTCTTTTCTTTCACTATCGACCTTTTGAAACCTATCTTTGGTTAGTAAATATACAAAGTTAATAAGGGTAAAAAATATGGCTATCAAAGAGAGCCAAAACGGAGCGCTCATTGTTTATTGCTTTATTAGCGGCATAGAAAAAGCTCTAAATTTTTCTTCTAGCTTAGGGTTATCAGAGCTAAACAGCCTAACTCTCCTAAAAAATTCTTCTTCTCCTAATTGCTCATATAGCGGAGAAAAGGCCTCAGATAAAAAAGATGGGTTAAAAGAGGTTTTTATATTGCTGCCGTCTATTTCTACGATATCATATTGACCCAATAACCCCTTTAATACGTCTTCTCTAAATTCCTCCCCCGACTTCTTTCCGAGTTTTCTGTATCTAGGACCCGGAGCATCTGTAAAATTTTCAGCAAAATTATATACGATCTTATTTTCCATTATTATACTCCCACATTCAAATCCTTTATAGACCACCTAATAAACGTCCCTTGTATCTTAGACTTAAGTCGTATTATACTATCGTTTTTTGTTAAATATAGGAATTCGTCAGTGGCGACCTCTAAAGAAGCGTCTTTGCTACTGTCTCGCTTAATGGTATCTATAAAATTCTTAAATGCTATCATTCCAAAACCTCTATTATTATTTTTGTCTTTGTATCTTGACAGGTTGGATCTGCATAGCGTTCTTAACGTATTTGCTCTTCCGATACGTCTTGATAAACGATAAAGATTTTGGACAAATTTACTTCTTCCCGTCTCTAGCGATTTAAATATCCCGATCCCCGTATCATAAAAAATAAATTCAATTTCTCTTTCTTCCTCATTGTAAGCTCCCATAAACCATATCTTTTTATCTCCGTCAAAATTCACAAAGGCGTGTTCGCTAGAATTTGCCATCGCTTCAAAGATCGCGTCGAATAACTCATCTTTATTTTTCTCTAAAATTTGATCTTTACCGGTAAAAAAATCTATAATGGGATAGTGGAATTCGTTGTCTATGCTTTCGCCGTCTCGATAGTCTATTTTTAAGTATTTCTGCCCCTCTTCGATAGTTTCTTTTTGGGGATTTATGCATAGCGCATCCCAATATCCTATAGCCGCCAATCTTTGATCTATTAACTTTGGAGGCGAAACCTTGCCGTTTCTTATTAATTTTTTTCCATGAAAAATACTATTTATCCCAACGGTCATTAGAAGTATAGACGCGTTGTCTATTACGGTCATTTTTCTATGATCTATTGATATTCTATGGCTATGTCTTTTGTTTCTGTAGCAGTCGAGCTCCTCTAGTGTAGAATTTAGCGTCTTGATATCTTCCGGAAAAATCATTTTTTCGGGCATATCAATTTTATGTAGCACCTTGTTTTTATGATAAATATCGCGCGGAGGGGCGAATGCGTGTTCTCGATCACATTTTTTATTTTTGCGCTTAAATTGCTTTCTTATTTTCCTTTTCATATTCGGGATATTCTTTTTAGAGGACGCCCTGCTAGGCCCGACAACAACCTTCATAATTATTTACCCTGTTGCGTTTTTTAAAACCTTTTAGAATTTATAAAATATGACCCGACTACGCGCCCTATTTTATCCCGCTATCGCTAAACGTCAGCCCCTTTTGGATTTCCAGATTGATTTGCTTAGGGTTTTGTATATGGGCGAAATCAATTCTCCTTATTTTGTCGTTATAAAATATGCGAGAAATTTATATGTCCTATACGTCTTATAAATAGCGATAAAAAATAAAGCCAAGGACGCTATAGATAGTATGATTTTTATCCAATAGCTTTCCATCTTTAAAAGCCATACTACAAAAATAAATAGTCCTACAAACAAATTCCAAGACAATGCGCTAGTAAAGATTTTTACGACATCATTAAAAATATCGGCTCTTTTAAAATCCTCGATCCTGCCGCCTCGTATAGCTTGTAATACGCTTAACGCCGTTATCAAAAAGGCGAGCATTACGAAGTTAATGTTATACAGCTTATCTAAATTTTCCCACAGACCGTCTATGTCGATCCATCCCAATATAAAATCTTTTACCGCATTCATATTAGTTCCAAAACATCCTTTATATTTTCGTCGTAAATTTCATTTAATATCGTTATTATATCATTTATTTCCAGACTTTTAGTTTTTTCATTCACTCTTATGTCATCCTTACAGACGCTATAAAATTTATCTATTAAATCTATAGTTTGCCCTTTATCAAAAACGGAAGACAGCTTTTTAAGCTTTAATTTTTTGAAGTTATTTTTGTTAAAATTAAAATTTAACATTCTCTTTATAGTCGATGAAACAAAGCCTCTTTTTTGTTTTGACGTGATTTTTAGCTCTAAAGTATTAATGTCGTTTAAATCAAAATCCTTAATTTGATCGAGGCTTAGCCCTAGCTCCTTTAAAAGACGGGGGTTAGGATTAGCTATCGTGAATTCAAAGGCGGCTATCGTGTCCGTATCCAGTATCTGCTCTATGCCCTCTTTTCTTGCGATATGTTGCAGAATAAAGCCGTCCAGCTTGTCTTTGAATACCCATTTTATGTATTTTTCAAAAACAGATGGA
>ERZ773055.528-NODE-528-length-21921-cov-65.073173_pt1 | contig 21921 bp, 25 predicted proteins | sample MGYA00580515_ERZ773055 | MGnify/ENA primary metagenome ERZ773055 (study PRJEB29015, sample SAMEA2737993) | human oral metagenome | biome: human oral; feature: human-associated habitat; material: dental | place: China | collected 2064 ...
CGCTGATCGACGGATTAGCACGCGAGCTACACGAAGAAACAGGCATAGACGCCGTCATTGGCAATCTATTATTTATCCAGCAATTCCCATCTGCGCGTGCTGGTTACGCCGAAGAGCTAGAATTCTTCTTTGCCATCAAAAACCCTGACGACTTCACCAACATTAACCTTGAGAACACCAGCCACGGTATTAAAGAGCTCGCTGTGTGTGAATTTGTCGATCCTGCTAGCGTCACGCTCTATCCCGAGTTTCTACAGTCAATTGACCTTGCGGATTATATCAATAACGACCGTCCAGCACTTGTTATTGATAATTTGCATGAAATACATAAAAACTAGCAAAGCCCTCTTTCCGCCGGCATTTTAAGGTACGCGCGCTAATACAGCCGCAAACTTATACTAATTCAACGTTTTCCCGCGCCCACTCTAACGCCGCCTCGGTTCTCTTGCGCGCCTCCAGGCTTTTTTGAGTTGGACGGTCGCTACCCCACCATTGCCGCCATGCCCAATCTGCTGGGTTGAGACATTCTAAGCAATCCATATGGACGAGCGCGCCATTAATGAACGTCTCATTGCGCTCCGTGTAGACAAGCGTATAGCCGCTACGCTCCAACGCTTTGCGGCTACCGCCGTTCGGCTGCAGCACTGCCGACTTGATACGGTGCAAACCTAATTGTTCAAACGCGAAATATGTCCGTGCTTTGTGGCACGCACTCGCGATTCCCCTGCTCCAGTAGCTTGCATCACAGATCACTGAACCACTAACCGCCTGGCGAATATGTTTACGAAGCTCCATATCCGTCAATGCGCTATTGCCGATAAGCCGGCGCTCATTATCTTCAACCACCCAGATCCCCCACACGCGCGAGGTCCTGTCCTTAATCATCTTGTCATACCACTCTTCCTCAGTTTCTTTCGTCTGCACGCGGTTTGTCACATATTGAATAACTGAGTGATGTGCAAAACCATCCGCAAACGTCGTCACTTCTTCGCGCGTAAACGGTGCAAGCTCTAGCTTCAGTCCAGATTCGGTCGTTAACTTCATGATTGATCCAAATGCCATAATGCACTCCTTACGCTATAAATACATTTATATTATACACTATCTCTATACGACACGCCGCATACAAAAATGTACATACATAATTTCGCCGTCTACGACCATTACTTTCCAGCGCTTATACACCTTACGCGTCACCCACGCCTAGGGGAGCACAACGTGCTCACGCGACCACGCCAACGCCGCTTCCGTCTTCTTACGTGCCTGTAAATTTTTACGTGACGGACGATCATCACCCCACCACAAGCGCCATGCCCAATCCGCCGGGTTGAGACACTCAAGCATATCTTCATGAACATAATGTCCATCAATAAACTGAAAATTTCGCTCAACGTACACATGAGAGTATCCTACTTTATCAAGCGCTCGTCTGCTCGCGGTGTTTTCCTGTGCAACCGCCGACCTTAGCCTAACTAGCCCCAGTTGCTCAAATGCATACCACGTACGAGCATAGTGCGCTGCACTTGCAATACCTCTACGCCAGTAGCTGTTATTAGTTAGAGTAATACTCGTAGAGCCCTGTGTAATATTACGCTGAGTTGGTACCAAAGGGCTAATTTCATTTATCTCTGTGTAGCCAATAAGTTTCCTCTTATCACGCTCAACAACCCAGACGCCCCACAGCATCACATTGCTCTCTTTCGACCTCTTGTCAAACCACTCTTGCTCCATCTCTGCCGTTACCGGCAGCATGCCATTATATTGGTTGGTGCTCTGTTTTTGAAACCCTGCGATAAAAACTAACACTTCTTCGCGCGTAAACGGTGCAAGCTCTAGCTTCAGTCCAGATTCGGTCGTTAACTTCATGATTGGTCCAAATGCCATTATCGTCTCCCTGTTTCAAGTAATTGAATATGATCTTTTACGCTTCGCCTAAATCAATATCTATCACCTTATATTTATGCACGTACTCAATCCGTGTTAAACCAAACTGCCGCACCATTGTTGTCTCAGCTGGGTACGTATGACCATGCAGTAGCAACTTTGGCGGCGTACGCTCTATATACGTACGCAAGCCGTCAAATCCTTGATGCGCCAATTCTTCCTCGTCGTTGATGCCGCGCGGCGGACAATGCGTTAAGAACACGTCAACTGGCGGCATACTTGCAAGCAGCTCACGTGCTTCTTGCTGTGTATACATAATTGCGTCAGGATTTTCTTTATAACGAACACACCCCTGGAAACCGCCAAAAGACACACCACGCCATTGCCATACGTTGAGATGCATATTAACAATCCCAAACTCATTCATATACGTACCGCTACAGTGATTGCCATACACGCCAATCTTTGGCGTAGTAACACGCTCTAACCCGATAAGCTGCGAGCGATCCAAATCGCCTAGCGTCATCACGATATCTATAGCATGTTCAGCAACAAACTGCGGGTAATCTAGTTGAGGATTTGTGTCAGCGATTGCAAGTATCTTCATATCCATATTATACAACATACAGAGCAGCCTTGGGTCTAATAACGTAAATGATGAATAAGTTATTGGACGCAAGTAGTAGCAGAAATGGCACTATGAGTAGTCTGTCATTCAACACCAAAACAATTAATTACGTAATTTGCCCTGGTTTATTTTGAGATAGCGCTGAAACTTAAATTTGCTTGCTATACGATTAAGTTGTATCAAACTAACAATTCGCCCGTAATGATATTCCATATGCACAAACGGCTATGGACTTTTAAGCCCACTGCCATTAAATAGCTGTCATTTCTTTATTGGGATTTATCTCATAAAAAGGACTGCGCTCCTACTTTGGTGCACAGATAGCATGCTCCTTCTCTATCTCTCGCACGCAATCCCGTCGTGGTCACGATCAAGCTCTTCCCGGTATCCGGGCGTGCCGCGACTCATATTGCTATAACCAGCGGCATGTGCTTCTTTACAGTTCCGGAAGAACACGCCTGCCGCTTGGTTTTGCGCAGGGGTAGCTGCTGGAGCTACAGCAGCTTGGCGCTGTCGTTGCTGTTGAATTTGTTGTTGGCGAGTTCTTTTGGCTGCTGCCGCCGCGGCAGCAGCTTGCTCTGCCCTGTTTTCTTGCTCTTCAGCGTTTTTTTTCGCTTTTTCAGCACGCTCTTTTTCCTCTTGTTTGGCTTTTTCTAATTTTGCAATGCGTTCAGAGAATGGCGTGCGTTTATCATCCGGCAAGTTCTTGATATCTAGCTTAGCGCCTTCGATATGTTCATCGGTTGGTTCAGCCTCCGCCTTCTTAGTTGATTCTTCGGCTTTTTTGAGAGCCTCCTCAAGCTTTTGTTTGTCATACTCAGCTTTGGTTTGACGCTTAAATGTAATGGTTTTGTCTGTGTGACGGTTGCCGTCGACGACAGAAATAACGACATCTCTTTTACCTTCAGGGATATTTTCGAATCTATGCTTAAATTTGGCAGTGTTATTATGGCGATCGGTTAGGTTTCCGATCGTATTACCAATCGTTACTTGAGCGAACGTACTAACCCCCGAAAGCTCTCCGCTTATTTCATGGCTGTCTGTATGGTAGCCTAACTCTACTTCATCATTGATTCCAAAGATAGTAATTGGAATGTTGTCATTTTCGAGGCGAGATTGATCTTTGAGGGCGGCGGCATAAGTCACGCCGACAGATATTACAGCAAGCACACAGACAATGGCAGCGACAATGCTTATAACAGCAAAGGTCTTTTTGCTTTCTTTAGTAGATGTCTGATTTTTTCGAGTTGAGTTCGTTGACAAATTTTGTAGCAATGTAATCAGCTTAGGCAATGGCTTCTTTGTCATGTTTACATGTTATACATCGCTATTACGGGTTTGTCAATTAAAAGTGTGCAGAGGTACCCTAACCCAACCCACAACACCAACATCCCCCAAACCTACACCCATACAACGCCTCAAGTATAGCTATCTGCCCTTTCTTAAGTACGAAACGTTTATTATTCGTCTGCTTACCTATTTGCTTATCTATCTGTTTACTCATCTGTTTGCTCATCCATTCGTCTATCTATCATCCATCCATCCATTCGTTTATCTATTTACTAACTAACTTAATTTACCTTAAAACTTAAGTTAACTTAACTTAACTTAATTTAATTTACTTCGTCTGCCTACCTGTTTACTTACTTCCATTATTATTTATACTAATCTTCCTAAACTCTCTTTACTTAATTCTCTCTACCTCTCTCTACCTCTCTATAAGTAGTTCTTTAACAACTCCTATACTCCTATATTCCTATATTCCTAGCTCTCTATTAGCTCTTTAATGATATCCTCTATAGTTCTATAGTTCTATAGTTCTATAGTTCTATAGTTCTATAGTTCTATAACTCTATAACTCCCATAGTTTCATAGTTCCATAATTCCATATAATTCTTCCTCATAATTCTTACTATAATTCTTACTATAATTCTTACTATAATTCTCCCCTATATATTTATATATAAAAGAAGAGAAAAAAGAATAAAAGATAACAGGGGTAAAATAAACAAAAAATACCGGATATCGATATCCGGTATTTTTAGGCTAAGAGAATAGCTAAAATTATTGGATGTTTATGGGTAAATAGTAATACAATACTAACCGCTCTGAGGCTTTAATGGTTATTCATTAGCTATTTATACCGAGCTTCGCTCGGTATATCTGCTAAACGAGACATACGGGAGGCATCCTTTCTTTGATTAGTTGTTTACCATATAGCTAGGGCTAATTTTATTGGGGTGTTTTGTTTTAGTTTAATGTACCCCGACCTAGCCCCTCTTGCGTGCCCACCGATATCGTGCTATGATTTAGGATGGTATGCACCCGTAGCTCAGCTGGATAGAGCGTTTGCTTGCGGAGCAAGAGGTCGTACGTTCGAATCGTATCGGGTGTACCACGGTGCCGTCACACAAACCCTGGATCCAAAGATTTGTTTACTGTAGTTTGCAGGATGACACTGGACTCCCATCCGTCATGGATGGGAGTTTTTAATGTCTTGATGAGACTGGTTCTGCCGTCTGGGGTAGTACTATAGATTCACGGAGCTGTCATTGGAGTGCTGCTCTATTAATACTTTAACCTAACCCAACCTCCCATAAAATTAGAGTGATATGTAAAACTAATCCTATAAAGAGATGCTTCGTATGTCTATTACATACCGAGCCTTGCTAATAATAAGAAATGTTAGTTAAATAATCCAGCTTTCAGAGACGAATTACTATTGCCCATAATAGTGAACATGGCTCGCAAGAAAACTGTCTCTTTAAGGTACTTGCGGTGCAGAATATAGAGGCTTGAGTCCACTATGCTGTTTGCCGGAATAGCTATCCAACGGTATCCGGATGGTTTTCTCATTTCAGGGATGATCTGCCTGGCAGACGCTTTGCTTCTATAGAGTTTATCTCTAGGCAGATTAAACAGCTATTTTGCTAGACTCTAAAAGCAAACAAGACACATACTATCGCATCTAGAGCCATTGAAACAGACACCGGGCGCCTAATTTATGAGCAACGTATGATTTCTATGATGGACGAGAAGCCGTGAGACCGTACCTAAAGAGCCTATCTATTGTTAGCTAATATGCGCAAACTATATGGCCAGCGAATACTTAGCTCACCAGCTTGAAGGGCTATACAATGAATGAGCAAGAGCCAACCATTCTCGAGCTATTTGAAGACTCAATTACCTATTCTACGATTTAGGGTTGTTTTGGGTTAGGCGGCTGAACCGGACACACATACACAATATTTATCAAATTTCTCCTTATCTACTATACTATTTTTGTAATATGACAACAGCAGAGTTATCTAAAAGACAGCAGATTGTCCGCACCGTGGTCGGATCGCAAGAGCTTGAAGGTGCGCCCATGGACGTTCGGATGAGGCAAGCCCTTGAGGCATTCGCTCAAGGGAAACTTTCTATTGACGATTTGCTAGCGTTAGCACGCCAGATCGCTGAGAGTGGGGTGCTAGCCGCGCCGATTGACGGACTCTATAGCCTACGATCTCACAAATGATCCCTGCACTGACCCAGACACCGGAGTCATGCATAACCGACTTGGAATCACAACTGCTAACAAACTGGTTCGTGCTGAGAAAGCTACTGCCGCTGCCATGACCACAGCGATATTAGAGAATGTGGAGCCGAATAGTTGGAAACCTTCTCTACTAAGAGACCTTCACTACAAGCTGTTCGGACAGATCTACTCCTGAGCTGGAGAGTACAGGACAGCAGAGATCGGCAAAGGGACGTCGCACTTCGCTGCGGCCGAACACGTCACGACGCAAGTTGAGACGGTTCTGGACGCGTTGGAGCAAGAACGCCAACATTGGAATCCTCGTGCTGCAGCAGTACTTGACCGCCTTGCCCACTACTATTCAGAACTCAACGCCATTCACCCTTTTCGTGAGGGTAACGGACGTACAATCCGTCTGTTCTTGTCTTTGTTAACCAATCATTATGGCTGGTGGCTTGACTGGACTGTCATGACAGCTGAAGAGAACGTATAGGCCTGCGCGGTCGCGTTCTACGGTGACGAGACCGTGTTCCTCGGCACCAGACCCCGGACGGTCTGGTTCTTCAACCGCCTCAGCTTCCTTGAACGACCAGGCGCACCCACCACCAACAACCAGCTCGACCTAAAAGGAGGTAGCACCGTGACCACACAGTACCACGACCTCTACGGAGGACTCTTCAGCGGAATATGATGGGAGTGGGAGTGAGACTCTACTATTTGCCAGTGTATTGCCATCCAGAGAATCATGTGAGAGTATAGGAAATGAAATGAGCGAGCATGTTAATGATACCGAGAGTGAAGAAAATGAACACAGCGAGAAATCTCGGAGTATAGGTAGACAAATTGTTGATCTCATACAGGTGGGAGTTATGATTGCAACCATGAAGGGCACCAATCTCAAAAAGTTGAAGAAAAAGAATTCAGAATATTGGAAGCCGGGTGATCTACTGACACCATGGACGCAATTCGACCCGCACCCGACATATTCCCAAAAAGAAGCATACGAAGCATTTGAAGAACAGGCTCGTGATGCACTCGGAGACTCCGACGGAGGAATATACATATTCTAAGCTTTAGAGTATGGATTTGGTTTTTGTCACGTAAAATCTGAAATTAAGTTGAAAGCATTCGCTAGCTTTGAGAGGTTCTGATGGGGCACTTTAGCTCTTCGCTGATGGACTCAGTCAGGAAATATGGTCGTGCATACCAAAGGCTGTTTAAGCCTGAGGAGAACAGGTCTGCTTGGAGTCGACGCCATCGTTTGGATCTGACCCCCAGGAATTACCATAACTAACGCCACTATTTATAATGGTTCACACAGTTATGAGAGGGGTAAACGAACAAGTCGTGTCGGATGACAATGAAAAAAGTAGACGCGCTTCAAGTAGCTTTGTAAAAAAATTGGGTGCACAATTACTGTTGCTAATCTGCGATCGTCACAAAGAAGACCAACCTCAAGCTGAGCAGATAGTCCTCGGACCTAGACCTCATAGAGAGGATATGCATGCCGTAGGATTTCCTAATTGCCGTACAGTTGCTAGCGTAGTGGACTTGGGCGAGTATCCAGAGCCATTGGAATCGCGCCTAGTAGAGGAAAAACACCGACCGTGGATACAGCCTACGATAGAATTAGAGCTAAAACTCATGGAGGGAAGAAGAAAGGAGCATGCCAGACTGGTTAGTCTTGGTGCTTTAGAAGAATAGGATTCAATTCCGTATTGGATATAGACAGTAGAGCGCGGTTGCGCCAGTCTATAGCGTGAAGCGAGCACTCGCCGATCAGAGTCCACCATCCTCAATGACGAAAGTGTACGCACCAGCGGGCATAGAACCCGAAGTGTCAGCAATCTTGCGCTGGAGCTCCGCAGCCGAACGTGGCCGCCAGTACGGTGGCTCCCACTGAGCCAGCTCACGCCAGTTTGCACAGGCCTCCACAATGAATGGGATGTGCTCGGGTGCAAGTGCATGGATGCGTGGGCTATCCATCTCTACTCAACCTTTCGCCTCGCAATAGTCTTGATGAGGATCATACTACCCCATAGGCTGACACAGTCTCAAGCAACGAACGTAAGAGTCTTGGGAAGAGTGATACGCCTTTCTTGTTCTCTGAGGAGCGGAGAGCTGTTCACGGCACAGTGGAAAATAACTCTGACTTACGAGCATGGAAGCCAGGAATGCTTTCATAAATAAATCAAGCCTAGTTCTTGTCCCGCCTTCCAGTCTGTGATTAAATATAACCATGACGAACGAGGATCTATCCAAGCAAGTACAAAATCTAGCTGACATTGTAGCAACGTTAGCTGAAACAATGAATGCTAAGTTTGATCAAATCGACACCCAACTCTCCAACATCCGCAAAGACCATAAAAACCTCACGGATATCGTGAAAGACATGGAATTACGTATTGATAAACGCTTTGCTGAGGTTGACGAACAGTTTGCTAAAGTCAATGAGCGTTTCGTTAAAGTTGACGAACACTTTGCTAAATTAGAAACTGGGCAGACTGTCATCCGCACCAATATAGCAGATCTCCGTCATGATATCTTCATTGAAGAAGGCTCGCGTGAACAAGTAGATAATACAATCTTCGAAGAACAGAAACAAAACTACGAATCACTTGATAAGCGTCTCCGCCTGCTTGAAACTAAGTTCCATGACTTAGCACAGAAGACGGCAACAATAGCCTAAGTATGCGACTCCTGCTCTACGCGGATACCTTGCAACAAACAAGCAAACATTTCTATTGCAGAGCAGTCTCATCGTTGCATGATGAGGCTGTTTTAGTAAAGATAATCTCACCACTAGACACTAGGTTACCACTAACTGCCCGCCGATCTACATCAATCTGTGCGGCAATCTCTCGGTTGGACAATCCATCCTTCACGTTTGAACGGAGGTACGCTATGATAAAAAACTTACGACTGCAAATACTCTTTAATCTGTCCCTTCGCCCGCTCTACTGACGTGCTGTCAGGAATCATCACATACAGCGGCATTGCACCCATGCTATATGTTTGGCGGGTCGCGCCTACTCCATCAACGCTCATTGACTCGACTTTCCAGCCCTTAAAATCATTGAGCTGCATTTTTATCAACGATGCGATCGTCTCCTGACTCATGTTCGTTTGTAACGAGCTTTGTAATGTCGATAAAATCGCGTTATATCGTGTCAGGTTGCGCGGCTCGCTCATCTTCGCGACGATCGCCTCAATTACCTTCTGCTGATTACGTCCCCGCTGCCGATCGCCGTCGCTAAAGCTATAACGCTCGCGCGCAAACTCAAGCGTTCGCTTGCTATCAAGCGTATTCTTACCCACTTGGAATGAATGAAACGCATAATCAGAATCAACCGTAATGTCGCCTACGACATCAACCATCTTTACAAGCGACGTAAAGTTCAATCGTACATAGTACGGAATCTCAACACCATACAAATCACCAAGCGTTTGCCGCGACATGTCAATACCGTAAATGCCCGCATGCGTTAGCTTATCTGGTATACCCGCCACACCATGCAGCTGTACATAATAATCTCTCGGCGTATTTACGAGCAGCATCGTCCGCTTCGCCGGGTTTATCACCGCCAGCATATTCACATCGCTTCGTGACACCTCGCCCACATCGCCATACGTATCAATACCGCTGACATACAGCACGAACGGCTTTGTCACGTCAGTTTTCGGTGCAGCTTGGCGATTATCATCCCGCACTTTATAGGTTGCAAGCGTTGCCACGCTGTCATAAAATTCACGGTAATTTTCTTGCAATACACCCATATTTGCCGTCCGGATTGACGCCAATTCAACCGCACCAGCGTTAAGTTGCTCCGTCAACGCCATTAGGCTATCGTAGCTGCTCTGCACCGCTGGCGTTACGTCAGCAAGCGCTTTTGCCGTTTTATCGTGCAGCGTATCCGCCCCAACCATACCGACCGACCGGGCAGAATCAAGCGCTACACCGCGATCTTTCTTCGTAATAACCGTATATTCTACATAGGCAACCTGTGGCGGCTGTACGGCACTCAAAAATGAGTTCACCGAGTGTCCACTGTTATATACGGCAACATTAGCAGCAATCATCAACACGCCAGCTATCACGAGCAGCGCCCCTCGCCACGCTGCTTTCGGCTGGCGATATACTAGCCACCACAATACGACGCCCGCTATAACCACATACAATGGCACAACTATATATAAATACTTATCAGGGATTATACCCATCGCAAACAGGTTAATACCAGCAGGAATCGCCGTCACGACAATGCCCGCACCAACTAACCGCTGTAACCATGCAAACAGCGATGCTCTTTGTTCTCTACTCACTTTCACCGCTAAATTTTATCACATTCTTGATTTTTATGCAACTTATAGATAAACATATATCCGCCAGCAATAACTATCGCACCAGCGCATGCCGCCACAGTATCAAGCAGTACATCACTCACCTGTCCACTTCGTCCCCCAACAAGTGACTGATGAGTTTCATCGGTCGCTGCATATGCACACGCAATACCAACCGCCCACAGTACAACACTGCGCCAACGTATATGATACGTACGCACCAGCAGAGTTAGCAATATTCCCAATACAAAGTACAAAAACACATGCGCCGCTTTGCGCACCACCATCTCGGGAACCGATATATTCGTCACATACTGTACGCCCTGAACTACACGTTCGCTTTGTCCGCTTGATACTTCATGCCCAGCGCTCGAAAACCAAAAAATTAATATCATCCATGATATAACGAGCGCAAAAAGGATAATTCGTTTTTTAGTCATACTTTTCCAAAACTACTTACTCCTAAAATACCCGCACGAGACACAAGTACAAGCGCGGAGGGACAGTTAAATTCTAGCGGACTCATTATAGCGTGTCAACTGTCGCTTACCCTCCCGCAATGTCATATCACTATTACCAACTTGTACAAATCAATATTGACTAAAATCCAGACAACAATCTATAATATAGTTAATGAGAGGATACCACCTAGCATCACAAAACAGCATCTCTAAATCACTCTTTTATGCTAGCAGTATTATTCTAGGTGAATCATACGATAGAACTAGGTCAATTGACATACTAAACGTCAGCGACAGCAGAGCTATATTAGGCGATTACACTGCTGTTTATAAAAATTATTCAATATCCCTCGCTAAAATGGACAAAAAAGAGAATGTCTCAAAGAAGAGCAGCAAGAGAGAAAACCAAGCTAAATAATCGACCCGTAGATATTGCCAGTGTAGTACTCTAGCTAATCAAGAGCATCGTTGTCATTGAAGAAATATGCTATTGCTAGCTTCGCCAAGCCGTATGTTTCTAGTACGCCCGCCGCTACAACCGCCGGAATTGCAAAAACATTATTATCAAATTTCATTACACCGAAACCAATAAGAAAAATCATAACATAGCTAGTGAGAAAACCCAGAACGACAAGAGAAAGTAGGGTGTAGTTCCATATCTTTCTATTACGCCTTTTTATCAATCTGTTTTCATACGTCAATTTAACGTTTGCTTTTTCAAGGTCTAATTCTTTCTCCGCCGCCTCACTTCTACTAAGCGATTCTTTAGGAGAAACTCGCGCTTTAACAATAGCCGAAACGAGCTCCTCTATTGTTTTGTTATGTTTCTTATTTGACAGCTCTGCCATTTCTGATAGCTTTCAGTCTATTTTTCATAGCTTCATTTGAAACACCTAGTAAATTAGCAAGAGCATGGTAGTCTATGTCATCAAAATGATATTTCTTCTTATACTGTTCAATTAAACTTTTTGGCATTAAGAGCTCAGCTGCAAAACAGTCTGCCTCTTTTTCAGCGTCAGTTTTTAAGCCCACAGCATATTGCTGTTCTCTCCAGTAAATGCCGTATTGATCAGAATTGTGCCTTAAGAAATAATGCCCAAGTTCGTGAGCAAGAGTAAAATTCTGCCGCTCTGGCGATTCCGTAATATTGAGGTATACAGTTTTTTTAGCGGCATTTAATAGACCTGATGCGTTCGCTATTCTGCTTCCCTCTTCAGGTTTGAAATATTCAATACTTATACCTTCAGATTTTGCAACTTCAAAAGCGTTAATGGACGATCTATCATTTGAGAATTTTTCGAACACGTCTCGCGCTACTTGTTTTGCCTTATCCCAATTGGTGCTCATAGTATTGATCTCCAATATTATCATTAATAACCGCTACTGCAAGCATAAGTGTTGCTACTTGTTATTTTAGCAACAACTCGCCTAATGCGATAGTGCTTATTTGCATAGCCAACTCGCACAAAACGTAAACGTAAATCAAGATTACAAGCCGACAAAGCTATCTTCGCCAAGTCTTCGTAAATTCCCGCCCTTTGCTCACTACGCCTTTCCACAACACCGCCACTACAGAGCGATTGAGCAAGAATACTGCCGTACCGATGATAACAATGTTCGCGATATTACCGACAAGAGTATTCATATAATACAGCGAAATTGCCACCGCATACAGCAGCGCTAACGCCAAAAACGTCTTCGCTTCGTATCGAATCGTTACATGTTTCTTCATATCACAATGGCGATAAATCGCCATTGCAAAAAATGCCACTGCCATAGCTGCCGCTGGCGCATACAGTCCCACGAAACGAATGCCGAGCAAAGACACCGCCACACTGACGGCTGCCGCGATAACAGAAGTATTCATCACCTGCTTCGTCATTTTTTTAGCGATGTAGAGCGCACTATAAAGACCAACGATAGAGTTAAAAAACGAACCAACAATCAACAATGGCACGTACAAATACGCTTCACGAAATGCCTCTCCGACAAATAAATTAAACACGACTGGCAATCCGGCGATTATCACCAAACCAAGCGACCCAAACAACTTCACGCTAGCATTCATCGTTTTCGAGAAAAATTTATCACGGTCTGGACTGTCAATATGCACAGATGCCGACTCAGTCCACGACATACCAAAAAACGAGAACAACCCGTTAAAGACCAGCGGGAATCGATACGCTGCCGCATAAATACCATTAGCCGCCACCCCGAGAAAAATTGCCACAATCGTACGATCGGCAGCATTAATCGCCCACCATGACGCACCATTTGGTACTAGCGGCGCCGAATAACCAAGTAGTTGCCGCAATAACTTTTTATCGCGGATACGAAAATCTATATATCGATAAAGCTTCAGTGCAACGAACAAATATATTGCACATGCGGCATTCGCTAAAATCGTCGACGTCAGCATACCCCTAGCACCAATACCCATCACGACAATAAACAATATGTTCGCAGCAATCGTTGTCACACCAGCGACCATACCGCCAATCGCAAACTTCACATTATCGCCAAAGCCGCGTGCAATCTGCAAAAACATATTCGACACAATTACTGCTACTGTTGCACCAAGCGCATACAATCCGTACGGAATACTCACAAAATGCCAAACGAGCAAATATACCACAGTCGCGATTGCGAGCACACACACCACAAACTGCACAACCGTTGAAATAATCTGTTTTTGCCCTTTTGTGTCGCCTCGCACATCTATCAAAAAGCGAAATACGCCCATTTCGAGCGAAACAGTGATAATCGGCGCAAGCAGCGTGACATACGTCATCACCAAATCGACCGTACCAAATTCGCTCGTCGCTAAATATGTCGTGTACAGCGGCAACAAAAGGAATGTCAAAAACTGCGTCGACAGCTTGCCGAATGCAATGATGAGAGTATTTTTGACGAGAGACACGCTCCTCTTGGTAGATTCAGCGCTCATCTCACAGTTCTTTCGTTGATAAATTTAGCAATAGGCGCAAAGTATGCTCTCATGCTCGTGTGAGAGCGTACTTCTTTAGTGCTAGATTTAAGTTTTCCAATCGCCAAATCAATCTCTTTAGGATCAATACTACTTGCAACTGCTATATATGAATACTTGCTAAGCCACGAACTATATAGGTTCAATACTTTACCATCTTTATTGTTGATAGCTATGCAAGGGGTGTTGGTAATTGCACTGAAAATCATACCGTGTAACCTATCTGTTATAACCAACTCTGACATACTGTAATCTTTCCAAATTGATCTCAAAACACTTATTCTATCAGAAATATCTATATGAACGTTTCCAAGAGAAGTATCACGATAAACGACATGTTTGCCTTTATCAACAAGGTGATTCTCTAATCGCCTAAGTTGTGCTGGTGAAAATCTAGCTTCTTTGTCGCGCCGTACTGAAAATACTACCCTATTTCTCTTTCTTGTCACATCAGCCTGACAATTGTCTAATGATAGCACTATGTCAGGAGTAGATGCAATTTCATTGTGAAAATGCCTTTTTATAAATTCATAGCTTGAGTTATCTCTTGCAGTGATAAGCAAGTTACTGCAGCTGTCATATGCAAGGACGCTCGCGCGAAGTTGACGTTTGCCAAATCTATTATCATCAAAAAATGCACTCTGCGGAAATGATACGATAGTATTCTTTTTAAATTTCCTTATAATGAATCGACGCTGCCGTTCTACTCCAAGATAGTGTGTCCCCATGTCACCACCCCCTGTTAGAACTATCACATCTTGGGGTGTCACTTGAGATCTCACCTTTCGCAGAACACTATACGTTTGACTAACCGGTATCTCTATATGGTCATAATTAGGCAATAATCTAACCATATACTCACGTTGAGCGTAGCCTAAAGCCAAATCTCCGATATTACCATGGTCAGGAACTAGCGTATAAATAACCTTTGGTTTATTTCGATTAATTAACCTATGTATATTCGACTTTCCAAACGTATACACAACTGTTTGTTGATAAAGGTCATCAATATTTCGCTTTAAACGTTTTACCCTATCCGAATTTAACATAATAATAAGGGAAGCTAGATGTTTTCTGTAGAGAAATCCATTTACCTTATCTGCCATAGTCTCATACGCAATACTCTTTAAATCAACCTCGTTGTCCACGGTGCTAAGCCTAGATAGTATAGCTCTCTTTTTTGCAACAAAACCAAGATTCAGATCTGTAACAATGCTGTCAATATCCCACTTTAGATTTATAAATTTTTCCATAATTACACCTATCAATCGCCTTTCAATATGTATTTTCTGCGAATAGCATTGACTAATTGTGCTGGTAATACACCAGCAATGATACTTTTTACAACACGAAAATACTCTACTGGACCAGCACCAAGCTTGGGGTAATAATACATCCTCACTTTGATTTCGCCTTTGCGGTTTCTTAACTTACGCTTCGTATAGTCATCATCATTGACTCTATACCTTAAAAGTACATCATCCAATACATATATTTTTTGACCAGCTAGCACAAGCTCGCACCACAAAGCCAAATCTTCAGCTCGATTAAAGCTAGGGTAGCCCCCAACTTTTTTAATTATTTCTTTTTTCATGATAACACTAGGGTGGACAGGAACATCACCGCGCATAATATTTCTTCCCGTCTTCTCTCCTTCACTTGATAAAATACCTTTTTCGCCGCGATCAGAAAACTCAACCGCTCTGCTACCTATTACTGCATATTCAGGGTTCGCAAGGACGGCTTTGTATAGTGTTTCAATTCTATTCGGCATAGCAATATCGTCAGTATCCATGCGAACCAGGTATTCACCATCCGCCTTCTCAATTGCAGTATTTAACGAAGCGACTAGCCCCGAGTTTTGTCTGTTTCGTACAATTTTTATTCTCGGATCCGCATACGACTCAACTATTTTCGCCAAATTATTAGTACCGCAATCGTCTATTATAATAAAATCAAAGTCTCTAAAAGTCTGGCTAAGAATGCTTTCGATTGACTCACGTAAATACTGAGGCGTCGTATTATACTCTGCCATAATTACCGATATTTTTGTCATAAATTCCTCCCTAGTAAACATTTATCTGACAAATTTTCAGCGACAGCACTAGATGTAATCCCTACTAGCACGATAAATATACAAAACAAAGGTTGCTTTTGACTTAGCAAAGTGAAAATCCCAACTAAAAGGGCAATTTTAGCGTGCATTGGAGCACCTCTCAGCGATAGTCCTACATAATAAGAATACCGCATATGCCCTCTATCTTCCCAAAATGCAAGACTATTCGTCGCACCCCCACTAGGCACTTTACTTGATAAACGTTCAATAAGTGCCTGGTCGGAAACAGCGCTGCTAATGGACGATTCACTCTTTATAATAGACCATACCAACATACTAATAAACATTTTCATTTACTTAAGCCCTCCAACAATAAGAGTATACGGAAATAAATCAGACTGACCCAGTATACAATATGCTATCATAAAATACACTATTCCATATCCTATAACGAAACAAGACGACAATACCTTTCCGCCCCAATTTTTAAGCACCCCCGTAGATTCCGCAAGAAGCATAAACCCAAATATGGAAAAGTAGAGGCCTATCCGTTTGATAAACGTTGACGAATAGCCAATGGTGCCAAACACAACCTCAAGTGTTGCAAATATTATTATTGTCGTATACAATTTGCGATTACTGTCGTTTATCAATCGACGAATAAGGATTATTCCTGAAATTAAAATTGCTATTTGAAGTAAAAGTGTATAGTTCGCGCCCTCTCCAGCGTTTACGGTGTACATACCGTATTTGCTAAACGCGGGCATTTGCATGACCAAGCTTGAAAAGAAGGGTATAAAAATCAATATACATCCCGCTACTGTCGCTAATTTAGGCAAAAAAGTCAAGTAAACATTCTCATACTTTGTTTTAGTAAGGCGGTTAAGAAAATAAACGGGCAATAAAATAAAGGCAGACATGTGAAACAATCCTGCAATAATCATGAATACAAGATATTTTTTAAAATCACGTTCTATAAAGAATGAAAGAGCATAGAACACTATTGATACCGCAATACCTTGACGGACAAGATTAAGCGTCATCGGAAACAGTACCATAAGATACAAGAAATACACAAGCGCTGGATGTTTGATATTATACCTGTTTAGCCCCAAATGAAAGAATATCAAAGACAGGGCTGCAGCAATAGCAAACATGGGTGCACTGTCTCCAGTAAGAAAATTGGATATTTGTACTAAAATATAAAACCCAGGCTCTGCCGACGACGAATCTTGCAAATAATCAGCCAGCGATCCTCGTGAAAATTGGTTAAATAATGACTCATACGTACCATAATCAGTGCCAACACCATAACGCAAACTCGCTAATAGTAAAGGGGGTATTATGCCAGCCCACTTCATGACCTTATTTTTTCGATAAACACCATACCCAAAGAGAGCCGACGAAAGACAAAAGACAGACAAATACAGAACCAGACTAGCGATTTTACCCATATTGTTATCGTTCCTCGTATATTTTTGCTAGTATAGTCTTTATAGTAGCAAGTTTATAGTTTACTGAACGTCTCTTGCTGTTTTTTGCCATCTCCTTGCGCTTCTCTTCATCGTAAATATTTTTTACCGCACTTGAAAAATCATAAACATTATTTATTTTTACAACGTATCCATTTTCATGATTTTCGACCAATTCACTAGCACCTCGACATTCCGTAGTAATTACAGGTAAACCAGCCGTCATCGCTTCCATAATATGCACCGGCAAGCCCTCGCGATAGCTTGCCGATACCGATAAATCCGACGCCATCAGTAGCTGTGGAATGTCAGTCCTATAACCTAGTAAGTGGATATTATTTTGCAAACCCTTCTCTTTGATGAGTCTTGAGTGAAAACCGTTCATACTGTCTTTACCAGGCAAGAGTAGATGAATGTATGGATTTACAGCGACAAGTTTCTCCATCGCCATTATGAGCATTGTCTGGTTTTTATTTTTGTTTAGCTCCGCTGGGTAAATCATCACAAAATCGTCCGACTTGAGTCCGAGCGACCGGCGCAAATCATTGCGTTGTTTTTTTGTAAGACGCGGCTTGAACCGATCAGGATCAACTCCCACTCCAGGCACATAGCGGACATCTGTCTTGAATGCACGTTTCGCCCGTTTATAATCCTCGTCGTTAATCGTGATGAGTGTGTCGGTATATCGCGCCATGAAACGCTCAGTCGGATAGTAGATTAGCCAATTCAGTAGCGGCGCACCCGTGAAAAAATGAAAGCCATGAGCTGTATAGATAACGCGCGTTCCTCGGCTACGGGCACGTCGTGCCGCCAAGCGGGTCACTACGCTCCCGACAGGGGTGTGCGTGTGAATAATATCGTAGTTTTCGCGGTCAATAATTTGCTTTAGCTGTTTGTATGCGCGAATATTACTAATAGTAAACGGGCTACGTGTAAACGGAACGACGAACGATTTGTCGGCGTCTAGAATCTTTTCTTCACCCATTGACGCATAATGCACTTCCCAGCCGCTCTCCCGCAGCATGCGCATAAATGGGCGGTTGAATTTTTGGAAGTTTGCGGTATGCGATGTGAAAAGAATCTTTTTACTCATATGCCTACTTCTCCACGCTTAGCTTCTGACTTTCTTTGTTTGCGTTATTCTCGTACCCCTCGGAATGACCCGCTAGCGAAACAACCGTCCATACTGTCATCAATATACACTTTACGTCAAATGCAAAACTAATATGCGCAGCATAAAATCCATCAAGCTTTGCCTTTTTGTCGGGTGTCAGTTCATCGCGACCGTTTATTTGCGCCCAACCAGTGATCCCTGGTTTTACTGTTGTTGCACCATGCTTTGTGCGTAAACTAAGGAGTCTCTTTTCCGTTAGAACGACTGGTCGCGGACCAACAATGCTCATATCGCCTTTAATAACATTGAGTAGTTGTGGCAATTCGTCAATAGAGAGTTTGCGCAAAACCTTACCAGATCGTGTAATATATGCATCAGCATTCTTAAAATCATTAGTCGGCATATCACTTGGCGCAGTTTGTGCCATAGAGCGAAACTTATAGACGATGAATGGCACATTTCCTTGACCTGCGCGCGGTTGACGAAACAATATTGAGCCTTTTGAGTCAAGTTTTATCCATATTGCTGCACCGATCATCAGCGGAGACAATATGACAAGTGCCGGTAGCGCAATGATAATGTCAAATACTCGTTTTCCAAAACGTACATACATAGCGTAAACTGTCCTTCCGTCCTACTCTTTTTCGTATGCTTCACCGTTATAAAAATGTGAAATCGTGGTACAATTAGCATCTTTTTTCGCCGTATCCGCTTCTAGCTCTACGTCCGTCTGACCTTTTGCCTGTGCTGGATCACTGCCATGCGAGTCGTCTGTCTTTGCCCCCTTTGGTTGTGAGTGGCGATAATCGTAGATAAAGAACAGTCCGATGATCGCGAGCATAAATCCAGCAGCGGTAGCAAGTCCAATTTGAGTCACTGGGCGTACGTTTGACGGCGATTTTGGCGTACTGGCAGCGTCAACTGTATTGATTTTGATGCTGCTATTGCCGTACAGTTCTTTGGCTTCATTGCGGAATGATTCAATTGCGCCTTCAAGCAATAACTTACTCTGTTTTGAGTCAGGCGTTTTGATCGACACATTAATAACATCTGTGCCTTTGACACCTTGTGCAGTCACACCTGAAGCAAGTGCATCATACCCTTTATCGTATCCTTGGTCAGTAATAACCGGCTCAAGCACGCGACGCGATTTAAATAGCTCAACGTAGTTATTGAGTGCCACTGATTCCTGATTCGCTGCCGTCCGATTCGTTCCTACTAGTAGCAGCGTCGCTTTGCTTTCGTATTGCGGCGTCTGAATGTAATACGTATATGCGATACCGACGATTCCGCCGATCATGACGAAAATCGCTATCGTTAGCCATTTTTTAATATAAAACCTCAACAGGTCGTACAAGTTTATCTCTTCCACGGTCACTTCCTCTTACGTTATTCTCTTTGACTATATCACAATATACACCCTTTGTAAATACCTACTTAATTATTATGCCAAATCGTCAAAGCTTATTGAAAATACCCCTCTATTAGTGCTACTATTGAAATTACTTACTTTATATAAAAGTTAAGTGGGGTATAAGGAAAAACGATGCGAAAGTTTCGATTGAATCAGCGTCGGGTGGCTATAATATGCGCTGTCATATTGGTGGGATTATCAACAGTAACAGTGTTGCGTCAAAAAGGCGTTTTGTTTGACACTAAACGAAACGATAGCGCTAACACACATGTCGAGCCAGCAAAGAAAAACAGTACTGCTGCGCCGCAACCAAAACAAAAGGTAGAGCCGGCTACCGACAAGACACAGAATTCGCCTGTATCGCAAGCGAAGCCAGAAGCGTCCGCTACGCCAGCAAGCGAGAAGAAAACAAACGAACCACAGATAAAGCAGCCTAAGCAAACAATAGAGGCAAAACAGCCAACTGCAAGCACAACCGCACCAACAGCCGAACAAAAGCAGATGGCGCAAACAGATAGTAAAAAATCAGTAGAAAAAACGTCAGAAAAGACAGCCGATACGGGCGCAACTAAAAAACCAAGTGACACATTCACGTACACAGCGAGTGCAGGCAGTTCGTACACGTTATTTGCACGCGAAGCTGTCTCGTCCGTTGTTGCCAATCAGCAACTTCAGGCTAGCACCGCACAAACACTGCAGGCTGAGGTAGAATTGGCAAATAATGCCGGCTCGCCTCTATTAGACATCGGGCAGGCTGTCGCAATTTCTCGCGCAGACGTTATCGCAGCGTTACAGCATACCGGCGTAAAAGCGACCACGCAAAACGCTAGTACGGATTCAGCGGCGCAATCGCGTGAATCTGACAAGTCTAAAGAGAATGCACCAGCAAAAAACACGCAGCAAACACAGACTGCAACAACGAGCGCTGATTATAGCGCAACCGCAAGCCCTGGCGACTCGTACACATTTCACGCTCGTACCGCTATCGCAAAATATCTACAAACAAACAAACAAACGTTATCGCCCGAACAACGCATTGCTGCCGAATCGTACGTGACTGTCGCAGCTGGTTCGCCCTCACTTGAGATTGGACAAACCGTTGCCATTACCGCAAAAACGATCGCAGATGCTGTCTCCCGAGCGAGCTCGCTCTCTACAGACGAGCAAGCAGCATGGGCTCAGTGGGTAACCTCGTAAGAAGTCACCATCACCATTGACACCAACCCTATTCACGATATACTGTCGGCTAGATAGAGACAATCATCTAGCCGATTTATTTAGATTAACCGAAGGAATAAACACTTTAACGAGGAGTGGACCGCCCTACTGGCTGGCTCTATATCTTTATCCCTATCCGGTACTACATTGCTACTTAGCAGGTTCTATAACGTCATTGAACGTCCACCACACATGAAGTAGTATGTATCACCAATCAACGGTACGCTATTTACCCGTCCGATAAATTCATAACGTAGTCACAACAAAACGATGTAATTGCTTTAGTGTTACTCAATGACAACCTGATTTCTGTGTTCCCTCTTCATTTTTTTCAAGTCGTAATACCAAAGTCGCGCAATTGCTGCGCCGCTGCGACGTCGTAATCGGCGATTCTCGTCCGTCGTAGTTTCTGGCAATATGCACCCGTCCCTAGTGCTACACCGATATCAACCGCCAGACTGCGAATATACGTGCCGCTTGATACGTGCGCGCGAACTTTAAGCTCTGGGTAGCTGTACGACAGCAGCTCAAGTGCATAAATCTGTACAGTTCGTTCAGGGATTTCAACTTCCTTGCCATCGCGGGCGAGTTTATAAGCCCGCTGACCATTAATTTTGATTGCGCTAAAGATCGGCGGACGTTGCTTGATTTCGCCGGTAAATTGTGCGAGTACCGTTTGAACCTGCATGAGAGACGGCGTGGCGGTTTTTTTGACGGAATAATCTGAGGTTTGGGAAAACTCGTCCGTCTGGCGTGTAGTTAGTTTAGAGGAAATCTCATCCGCATCATACGCCGAAATTTCTCCTTCTGGATCGCCTGTTGTGCTTATT
>ERZ773055.531-NODE-531-length-21860-cov-15.168218_pt1 | contig 21860 bp, 18 predicted proteins | sample MGYA00580515_ERZ773055 | MGnify/ENA primary metagenome ERZ773055 (study PRJEB29015, sample SAMEA2737993) | human oral metagenome | biome: human oral; feature: human-associated habitat; material: dental | place: China | collected 2064 ...
TACTGCGCCAGCGCGCTCGCGGCGCCAAAGGCTACGGTGAACTGGGGGTGGTCGAGGACGTTCACGTCGTCCATGAGTTCGTCCTCGATAGCTTCCACGAGGCCGCGGTTGTTGGCGGAGCCGCCGTCTAAGTAAATGCCGCCGGCGGCGGTCTTTTCCATCATGCCGGCGATGCGGCGGGCGATGGATTCGTGGAGCCCCTTGACGATGGCTTCCCGGGACGTCCCCTTGGCGACAAGGGAGACGATTTCACTCTCCGCGAAGACGACGCAGGTACTGTTGATGACAGCGGCTTCCGGCGCTTGTTCCGCTAGGGCGGCGAAGTCCTGAATGGAGGTGTCCAAAATGCGGGCCGCCATCTCGAAAAAGCGCCCCGTCCCCGCCGCGCACTTATCATTCATGCGAAAATCGATGAGTTTGCCGTTTTCCCCCACCTGAATGATCTTGATGTCCTGCCCCCCGATGTTAATGATGGTGCGGGCGCGGCCGCCGCTCAGGATGTGCATCCCTAACGCGTTAGCAGAAACCTCGTCGATGACGCGGTTCGCGCCGGCGATTAGGCTCTTCCCGTAGCCAGTGGTCGCGATGCCGTCGATGTCGCCAAGGGACGCCCCCAGCGCAGCAAGACCTTCCTCCATCACCGCCTTCGCCAGCCGCTCCTGTCCCGGCGCGGTGGGGACGGCCTTATACCAAGCGAATGCCCCGTCTTTTACGAAAACCGTTTTAATGGCGGTACTTCCTAAATCAATGCCCACAAAATAGTCCATGAAAATCCCTTCCTTATGACAAAATAGCGCTTCTTCTACTCTAACGTCTGTCGAAACGCTTCTAAGCGCGTAGCGATGTTCTGGCTGTCTTCCCGACCGTAGTCCGTTTCGATCTTGATAAATTTCAGACCGCTTTCCCGCAGCCGCCGCTCCACGGTGATGGCCTCAATGTCATAGGGATGGCAGCCCTTCAAGAGATGGTAAATGACGCCGCGAATGGGGGCCGTCTCGGCGGCGAGGAAGATGTTATTGACGCGCCGGTCGTTATCGATGAAGGTGGGACAGATGCAGGCCGTATGGTAGCGCTCGGCGAGCGATCGCAGGAGGCCGTCCCGCGACGTATCGCGGTACGCCACGCCCCCGGGAAAGATCCGCTCCGAGGTGCAGAGATCGTCGGCGATGGCCGCCATCCCCGCCTGCTCGATGATCTCCAACATTTTGAAATTGGGAAAGACGATGGGCGATCCGGCCATGAAGATCCCGGCGGGAACAGGGGCCGCCGGCCGGTCTTGGAGCGCCTGAAGGACGCGGCGCAGGTGATCCGTCCACACCGGCAGACGATCCAGCAGGAAGGTATTGGCCAGCAAAAGGTACCAGATCCCGGGCAGCACGCCCCTGCGGCGAAGATCCAGGAGCGCGCCGAAAATCCCCCACACCTCCGTCAGCGTCTCCACGGCGGCGCGAAGGCTCGACGCGGTGAGCTTCTTGCCGGTCTTTTCCTCCAGTGCCGCAACGAGGGAAAACACTTCCTCCCGCCACACGATCCGCGCCTTTTCCGTATCCCGGTAATGGGGCAGCTCCATGTAGTGCAGGGACGAAAGGTCTTCCCCCATGATCTCGGGAATTTTTACGACCCAATCGCAGGTAGTCGGCAAAACTACGGTCTGAAAGGAACGAAAATCGTTTTCGTAAAGCAGTGTATGCCCGACGAAGGATTTCAGCATGGGACACATGAGGACGGGCAGCGACGAGGCCGCCGCCTGCTGTGCGATCTGCGAACCGGCGCAGAGCCGCACGGGATGAATGCCGAGAGCCAAGAATATTTCCAGCGGCGCCTGAAGGCAAAAAAGCCCCGCCAAGGGTCCGCCGACCCTTTGGGACAGCGCCGCCGCAGAGAAGGGTTCTTCCGCCAGCCGCAGAAAATAGTCGTACACATCAAGGAAATCGGCGCGCTCTCTCAGGCGGGCCGCTTCCTGCCCGTATTCGCCCGCCGCTTTCCCCTTCATGCGTTCGCAGCGCCGCCGGGCGCGGTCGTCTCCGGCCCAATGCGTGTCAGTCACGGGAGCCATCTCCTTTGAATTTTTGCAAAAATGTTTCCCGAGACGAAGCCACCAGCGTCTTTTCCCCGCCTGCAAGGCGCAGCGCCCCCTCAGCGGGACAGGCCTGCACACACTCCGTACAGAGAATGCAGTCCGTTTCCATCACCGCGCCGTCCTCGCGGGCCTCGTGTACTGAAGAAATCGCCATGGGACAGACCCGCCGGCAGTTTCCGCATCCGCTGCATCGCCCGGCGCGCTTGAGGAAGCGAAAGGGGCTGAACCGGCCGAAAAGCTGGATCAGCGGCAGCATAGGACAGACGAGGCAAAAGAACCGATCCTTAAAGAAGGCGCCGACGACGGTGACTCCGGCGAAGGTGAGATTGAGGACGGAGAGTACCAGCGTCGTCACGGTCGTATAATCAAGCCCCAAGCGCCGCTCGTCCCCCGCGAAGAGCGGCATGAGAGGATGGGCAGGGCAGACCTTGCAGAAGAGAATAGAACAATCTCCCGGCAGGATTCCCCAGAGAAGCAGGAAGGGCAACGCGATGATGATCCCCAAAAAGATATACTTCACGGGGCGAATGGCCGCCCTCACCCGCTCGGACAGTTCCACTTCCCGAACCCCCAAGCGCCGCCGCAGGGCGCTCAAGAGATCCTGCACCGTCCCGAAGGGACAGATCCAGCCGCACCAGAGCTTGGAAAAGAGCAGGCAGAGAAGCGCAAAGACGATAAACCATATTAGGTTGCGCAGGCCGTTGTAAGTGAAAAGCTGATCGTAGGCCGCGAGGCCGAAGATCCCCACCTGTTGAAAGAGCAGCAAGAAGCAATACCCGCCGCAGCCATTGATATAAGGACAGCTAAAACAGGGGAGGGCAGAGCCCAAATGGATCCCCACGCGGCCGCCGTAAGTCAGGAGGAGAAAACTCGCCGCCTGCGTCAGCATCCGCCACCGAAAAAACGTCACGCCCCTCGCCTCCTTTTCCGCCGCCGAATGAGAATGAACGCGCCCGTGACGGCCCCGGCCGCAAGAAACACGGCGACACCGTGAAGGACGTCAAGGTAGAAGCGGCGGTCATGGAAGACGCTGATCTGCGCGAAGAGATGAAGCGGCTCGCTGCCTTCCTCCAAAAGCGCGGCGAAAAACACCTCGTTCCGTGTTCCGCGCCCCGGCACCTTGAGCCGGGGAAGAGGCGTTACCTCGTAGGTGAACCTGTCCCCTACCGTCAGCGTCTCCAAAAGACGGCGATCTTTATCGTACACGGCCACCGCCGCCGAACGGCCCTCTCCCTGCTGGAGAATGAACGACATCGGACTTCCGGTGCGAAAATTGTAGCCTTCCTCCGTTTCCGCTTCCAGGTATGGCGTATCCGCCGGCATCGCCGCATCTTCCGGCCAATCGGCGGGATCGCGCCCCCGGGCGTAGACCGGGCGCAGCGCCTGCACTACATAAAGCTGCCCGCGATAGCGCAGCTTGGCGATGATGTTGCACGAAGCCCTTCGGGGAAGGACGAGGCGAAAAGCGGCGTTCTCCTCCTCTTCCCGCACCGTCAAGGGCAGCACATGGGTTTCCTCCTCGGCGCGGCACCGGCAGACGGCGGCTAACACGTCAATCTCCTCCTTTGGGGCAGGACGGTCCCCGTCCCAAAGGAAAAAGTCCGCCGTCGCTGACCCGTCCCATTGATCGACGGGGCCCGTCAGCGAAAAGTGCAAAAACGGGCCGTCCGTCGCCTCCGGCGGCGAAAGCACCGACGCCTCTGCCGCCACCCGCCCCGCTATCAGCCAAAGGATGACGCCGAAAAACAGCCCCCTCGCTTTATACACCGAAAAAAAGCCTGCCATGAAACCGCCTCCGTCAGGGTGCCGCCGCGCTTTGGTGGAGATGCCCCCTCAAGCGGGATATGCCGTCTCGCTTTTGTCAGGGAATGAGAAACGTCAGCGACGCGTAATAGCTCTCTGTCATGACCCGCCCCGCTAAATTGCCCCGGGGCTCCATGGTCAGGCCGGCCTTGATGACCCACGGCCCCCAGTGGGTGATGCGGATGTGTGCCACGCCGTTTCTGTCGGTCATGGTGGCGCAGGACGATTCGTCGGTCTGGGAAAATCCTTCGTACTTCGCGGAGAGCTTGACATGCGCCGCCGGCTCGCCTTCAAAGAGCACCCGCACGGGCAGATCACCGCCGGTATTGTTCCCTAATTGGTAGGGATTGACGAGAGGGACGATCTCTAACGTCTGCCCCAGCGGCCGGTCAAACGCCCCCGCCGTCCGATCCCCCACGCAAAAGAGCGTCTTAGCGAACTGCTGGGAATAGGTGCTGGACAAGACATCGGAAAGGCCGGTCATATCCTGCTTGACGCTCTGGGTCTGCCCCTCCGCGTCGCGATACTTCGTGTTATAGGAAGCATGGCGCGTCACGCCGATGAGATAGAGGCCTTCCTCCGCGAGCTTTAGCTCGCTGGCCGCAAATCCCGTCGTCTCTAACTTGACCGTCTTCTCTTCCCCGCCGGGCGTCGTGAGCCAGATACGGTTAAAATCCTCTTCGGAAACGTAGCCGTCCACCGGGAAATGATGCCCCCAGCCCAGGTACAGCTTCGTCTTGGCCAGCGCCTTCTCTGCATTAAACGCGGGATGATAATCCGTCATGTTGATCCAGAGGGCGTGGGCGTCCGCCGCCCCCGGATAGAGTAGCGCCCCCAGAGAAAGCGCCAACGCCGCAGCCATCCGCCCAAAAACGCGGGAAAATACATGCTTCGTCATGATTGTGATACTCCTTTCTTGTCGCAACCTTTAAAATGTATACTCCACACCGACGAGGAAACTCCTCCCCGGCGAGGCAATCCAGAAATTTGGATCCAGTTCATACACCCGCTCCGTATAGTCCTGATTGAAGAGATTCCCCACTTGCAGGAACAGGTTGATCTGTTCCGTGGGGCGGTAGTTAATGTTGGCGTCCCAGACCCAAAAGGTCGTGGCCTTCTTATCGACTTTATTGGCCAGCCGGCCGTCCCGGCGAATGGTGCCCCGCCCGGTTACAGCGATCTGCCACTTATCCAGCGTGTAATCGGCGCTGAGCTTCCACTCCGACCGCGGCACATATCCGTTGCGGTTCGCGTTGGCGTTATCCTGCGCCTTGATATACATGTAGCTGTATCCGGCACTCGTCCGCAGCCGGTCAGAAAAGCGATGGGAGAGCTCCATGTTGGCGCCTCGGGCGTCCTCATGATTGAAGTTCGTGTAGCGATTCCGGCGCAGCCCGATCCGATTGTGGGCCAGCCGCCGGAAAAGGCTCACCTTCAGCGACGTATTTTTATTAAAGGCATGATCCGCCCCTATCTCCCAGGTATGACCGTACTCCGGCCGAAGATGGCGGTTCCCCCAGCGCGTGCTGTAGATCTGCACCACCCGTGGCGCGATGAAAAATTCATTGAAATTCAAATACACATTCGTTCTGTCCGTAGGCGTATACCCCAAAGAATAGCTCTTGGAATTATGCCCGCCAAATTCCGAATTGTTGTCGTGGCGAAGCCCCGCGGTGAAATTCACCTGCGGCGTCACATCCCATCGCCACTGGGCGTACAGCGCGTGATTGGTAAAATCGATCCCGCTGTAATTTTGCTTCGAATAATACATGTAATCCAAGCTGTCCTTCGTATATTCGTAGCCCAAGAGAAGATGATGCGCGTCGCTCAGCTGCCAGGAAAGATAATCGTTGATATCCGTGGTCTTAATGTAATAGATGCCTTTGGCGTTATCGGAACCCCTATAATCATTTCGAATATCATTGTTATTCTGAAGGAACTTAAACGTATTGGACAGGCGGTCATTGAACCGATACGTCCAGTCTATGCTGAATTTGCGATTATACCGCCGCCCCAGGCGCTGCGGCAGCGTAAAGAGATCCGCTTTAGGATTGCTGCCGGCATCGTTTAAGTTCACCCGGTGGCTGTCGGAATGGAAATAGCTGCCGGAAAGGCTGAGGCTGCCTTTATCGCCAAAATCCTTGCCGACGGTGAAGCTGACGTTTTCCGAATCCGTGGCCTCGGGAATTTTCCGCCCACTGCCCTCCCGAAAATCGCCGGTATGCTGCTTCATGGCATCGATATTCCAGAAATAGCCGTCCTCCCGGCCATGGTGAACGACCTTATACGCATACTGGGAGAAATTGCCGCCCTGCGCGCCAATTTTCGTCGTCTGCCCGTTTTTCTTTTTCTTCTTCGTAATGATGTTGATGACGCCGCCTTCCGCGTCAGAACCATACAGCGTAGCGGCGGAACCGCGCAGCACCTCAATGCGTTCGATATTGTCCATATCGATGAGGGTGGCCGTAGAGAAGAGCTCGTTGGTATTCCCATTTTGATTCAGCCGCATCCCGTCCACAAGGAGAACGACATTATCCGAGCCGTTGATATAGATGGTATTATCGGCAAAAGCACCGCCCGTAAGGCCCTTGTTGCGGACGCTGACCCCAGCGATGGTATTGAGCGCCTGCCCTACGGTAGAAAAATGACGATCCGCAATGGTTTCGGCGGTAATGACGGCCATATTGGCATTGGTGTTCTTTTCCTTTTGCTCCGTTTTCGTAGCGGTGACGACGATCTCATCCAAATCAAATGTCTCGATTTCAGCCGCTTCCTGCGCTTCGGCCGCGCCATACCCCGCAGCCGGCAGAGCACAGATCCCCGCCACGAGCATCCAGACGGCCCGGCGGCAGCTTGTCCTCAAGTGCCGTTCCCTTTGCCCCCAAAGCTTGAACAAACGCATTGTACTGCTCTCCCCCTTGTTTCATTGCGCTGTAATGAAATTTTCACGAAAAATTCATTTGTATTAACCCTACCATACGTCCTACAATACCGTCAAGCAAGCCTTTAGCCCTGTTTTTGCGCATATATTTGAATGATTCTCGTGTCTTTTCATCGCATTCTTGACAAAATACCCTCATAGGGTATATGATGAAGAAGCCAAGAACAGGGAGAAAGCATCTCCCGGGAGCAGGGGAAAGAACATGGATGAGCAAAGAGCCGGCGGCTGTGGGTGCTGCCATAAGACGAAGACGCGTTCGGAAGCGGAGTATAAGCGCCTCGTTCACCGGCTGAACCGCATTGAGGGACAGATTCGCGGCATTCGCAAGATGGTGGAAAAGAGCGCTTACTGCCCGGATATTCTGGTGCAGTCGGCGGCGGCCACCGCGGCCATTCAAGCCTTTAACCGTGAGCTTTTAAACAGCCACATCCGAAGCTGCGTGGCGACGGATCTCCGCGCCGGGAAAGACGAAACGGTGGACGAATTGGTGGGACTTCTCCAAAAGCTGATGAAGTGACCGCCTCTGAAACGTGTTTTGTCCTTAAGCTGAAAAATCATGAATACACGGAGGTATGTAGTGTGCCAAATTTAGTTGGCGTGGTGATTTCGGCGGCGATTACCGCCTTGGGCCTGCGGGCGGCAGTACGTCATCTGCGGCGAGAAAACACCTGCTGCGATGAGGGAGAATATTTCCCTCCGTCCAAAGAACTGACGGTGCCCATCATCGGTTCTAAGATCGTCCATCTCCGGGGGATGCACTGCGAAAACTGTCAGCGACGGGTCGAGGCGCTCTTGGAGAGCATTGACGGGGTTTCCGCCCGGGCTGACCTCGTGGGGCAGCGGGCCCTTGTATCCATGAGCCGCACGGTAACGGACGAAGAAATTCGCGCCGCCCTCGCGGGCAGCGGCTACCGGGTGACGGAGATCAAAGGGATCGTGGCGTAGATGTCCATTTCCCGCGACGCGAACGACGCGGCAAATACGGCAGGCAACGGGCCGGCGGCCAGATGAGGGCGCCGAAAGAATGCACCGTGACGGCTTTTAAGGGAAACACCCGAGCGAAGTGATCGGGAAAAACGGAGGCCCGTAGGGATATCCCGAGGGACACTCTTACTGTTCTCTGCCGGGCGGCACGGACAGCGGGGCAGTTAAGGCGCGGAGGCTCCGCGTCGTCAATAAACGTACAGAAAGCGAAGGAGTCAATCATGAAACAATATACAGTCACCGGCATGAGCTGCGCGGCCTGCGTGGCCCGGGTGGAAAAGGCGGTGGCGAAGGTACCGGGGGTGGAGTCGTGCGCCGTTAGCCTTCTGACCAATTCCCTGGGAGTGGAAGGCACGGCATCAGCGGAAGCGGTGGTAGCTGCCGTAGAAGCGGCGGGCTACGGCGCCGCCCCCAAGGGCGCGGCGGAGCCAGGGAAAGCACCAAGCGCAGCGGAAGACGCCTTGGAAGATAAAGAGACGCCGCGCTTAAAGCGCCGCCTTGTGGCGTCGTTAGGGTTTTTAGCGGCCTTGATGTACCTTTCCATGGGACATCCCATGCTGGGCTGGCCCCTGCCGGACATGTTGTCAGAAAATCCCTTGGCCATCGCCTTAGCCGAGCTGCTGCTCGCCGCCATCGTCCTGCTCATCAATCAGCAGTTTTTCGTAAGCGGCGGAAAAAGCCTGCTCTCTGGCGCGCCGAACATGGACGCCTTGGTAGCCTTAGGGTCAGGCGCAGCCTTTCTTTACAGCGCAGGTGCCTTCTTCGCCATGACGGCGGCCGCCATGGCGGGAGAGATGGCGCGGCTCCAGGGGCTTTTCCACGAACTCTACTTTGAGTCCGCCGCCATGATCGTCGCCCTCATCACCGTGGGGAAAATGCTGGAAGCCCGCGCCAAGGGAAAGACCACGGACGCCCTGAAAAGCCTCTTGCAGCTGGCGCCCCAGACGGCGACGCTCCTCAAAGACGGCGCCGAGACCACCGTCCCCGTAGGAGAAGTCAAGGCGGGGGATATCTTCGTGGTGCGCCCGGGGGAGACCATCCCCGTGGACGGCGTGGTGGTGGAAGGCACAAGTGCCGTGAACGAAGCGGCGCTCACGGGGGAAAGCCTCCCCATCGACAAGGGGCCAGGGGACGAAGTGGCCTCGGCGACGCTGAACCAGTCGGGCTTTCTTCGCTGCCGGGCGGCACGGGTGGGAGAGGATACCACCCTCGCCCAAATCATCCGTCTCATGGAAGAGGCGGCAGCCACGAAGGCCCCCATCGCCAAGATCGCCGACCGGGTGTCCGGGGTCTTCGTGCCGGTGGTCATCGCTCTGGCGGCCATCACGGCGGCCGTATGGCTGGCCTTAGGGGCATCCGTCGGCGAAGCGGCAGCCCGGGGGATTGCCGTCTTAGTCATCAGCTGCCCCTGCGCCTTAGGCCTCGCCACGCCGGTGGCCATCATGGCGGGGAGCGGCCGGGGGGCGCGGAGCGGCATCCTCTTTAAGACGGCGGCCTCGCTGGAAGCGGCAGGACGCACCCAAATCGTCGCCCTCGATAAGACGGGGACGGTGACCAGCGGCGTCCCCGTGGTCACTGACCTCCGCCCGGCGGAAGGCGTCGCAGAAGAAGAACTTTTACGCCTCGCGGCCGCCTTGGAAGCAAAAAGCGAACATCCCCTGGCCAAGGCCATTCTGCAAAGAGCCCGGGAGGGAACGCTCACCCTCCCGGAAGGGACAGACTTTCAGGCGCTCCCCGGCCACGGGCTGACCGCCGTCATAGAAGGCAAGCGCCTTTGGGGCGGCAGCCGCGCCTTTGTGGGCGGCAAGGCCGTCCTCCCTACGGCGCTGGCAGAAGCCGCCGACGCCCTCGCCGAAGAGGGCAAGACGCCCCTCTTTTTCGCCCGGGAGGGTGTCTCTCTCGGTTTGATCGCCGTGGCGGACACCCTGCGGGAAGACAGCGTCGCCGCCATCGCCCAGCTCAAGGCTATGGGGCTGCGGGTGGTCATGCTCACGGGTGACAATCGCCGCACCGCTGCCGCCATTGGCCGCGCCGCCGGCGTGGACGAGGTCATCGCCCAAGTCCTTCCCGCCGAAAAGGAAGCCGCCATCCGCGCCTTACAAACCGCGGGAAAAACGGCCATGGTGGGGGACGGCATCAACGACGCGCCGGCGCTTTCCCGGGCCGACATCGGCATCGCCATCGGCGCGGGGACGGACATCGCCATCGACGCCGCCGACATCGTGGTGATGAAGAGCCGCCTCTCGGATGTGGCAGCGGCCATCCGCCTGAGCCGAGCGACGCTCAAAAACATCCGGGAAAATCTCTTCTGGGCGTTCTTCTACAACGTCGTCGGCATTCCCTTAGCCGCGGGGGTCTGGATTCCCCTCTTCGGCTGGACGCTCAGCCCCATGTTCGCAGCAGCGGCCATGAGCCTTTCCAGCTTCTCCGTGGTGACCAACGCCCTGCGGCTCAATTTTTTCTCTCTCTATGACGCGGCGAAAGACAGGCGGCGCGAACCGGTTGTTCTCCCCGCTGCCCTATTCTCAACGGAAAGGAACGTGAAAACCATGACAAAGACCATGAAAATCGAAGGCATGATGTGCGGCCACTGCGAGGCCACGGTAAAGAAAGCATTAGAAGAATTGCCGGCCGTCACGGAGGCCAAGGTGAGCCACGAAGCCGGCACGGCAGTGCTGACCCTCTCGGGGGATGTCGCCGACGACGTCTTAAAAAAGGCCGTGGAAGCCAAGGATTATCAAGTCACCGGCATCGAGTAAGGACTTGACAAAGCACACACAACAAAAAACGCTTGGCGAAGTTTATCTCTCTTCGCCAAGCGTTTTTCTATGCGTTTCCTTCAGAAATGTTACCCTGTCCGACGGCTGGGGAGGTCGTCCCGCAGCCAAGCCGCCATTTTTTATCCAGCTTCGACAAAAGGCCGATATAAAGCTCTTTGATGTGCCGGAAAATATTCCGCTTCGTCCCGCCTATGCCTTGCCTGCCCCCCGGGCAAAGAAAATGCCGCCCTAAAGGAGACATGTGTCTGTTCTTTCAGGGGCGGCGCATGGTTTTCGCAAAATCAAAAATATAAATTGAGCAGCGTTCCCAGGCGGTTGTAATTCGCCTGCTGGAGGAGCGCCCGGTTAGAGTAGTTCAGCTGGGTGGGATCGACGGCTTTTTTCCCCACCAGAGACTCTACCCCGGGGAAGAGCTGGCCCTTCTGGAACGTCGCCTGATTCGCCCGCGCCTCGGCTCGCCCGGCCAAACCGTTTTTCCCTAAGACCGCTTCCACTGTCTTGGGGGATTTCTTCAGCGCCTCTGTCAGGCGGTCATTGTCCACCTTGAGTTGTCCCGTGGCCGCATCCGTGGTGACGCCTACCGATTGCAGCGAGCGGGAGAAATACCGCTCCTCCTTAAAGGTGTCCGCCATGCGTCCCACCCGGCTGGACACGTCGGCATTGCTGTCGAAGAATTTCACCGCGTCGTTATACTGATTGACGAAATCATTGACCTTGCCGAGGACGGCCTTCGTATTGGCGTCGGTCTCCGCCGCCGTTTGCCCGTTGACGTTGAAATCGGCGGATTTCAGTGCCGCGGCGGATTTTTTGAGGTTTGCCGTCGTCTTGTCGGCTTCGGTATTGAACTGCTTCTGCGCCGCTGAATACTGCTTTAAAAGGCGGCCAATCTGGGGGCCGCTGCCGTAAAGGGAAGCAAATGCGTTATACCGGTTCTCCCGCGAGGACGTCCTTCGCTTGCCCCAAAAAGAATTTTGCGCGTTCGCGTTCGACAGGCGGCCAAAGGCCAGCCCGCGGTTGGCGATCTGATACATCAGCGACGTCTGCCGTGCCGTAGAAAAAATCGTTGCCATACTTCCTTATCTCCTTCCCTGTGAGAAAATCATATCCGTTGCTTTTATTTAATCCTGTACGATATCACCTTACATCATAATTATACTATGACCACTAAGATTATATCACATTTTTCTGAAGGCGGAAACAGAATTTTCCTTCTTCAGCGCAGCGTCTCTACGGTGAAGGCTGACGCGCCGCAGCGGGCGCAGCGATAGCGGCCGGGATGACGGACGATGGCCCCAGCCCGCAGGTAGCAGAAAGCGCTGCCGCAGGCCCCGCAAGTCACCCGGTAGCGATAGCGCGACGCGAGGGAGCGGATGGCCGTTTCCGCCGAATGAACGGCGAGGGAGAGCCCCAAGGCCTCATTGAGCTTTCGCAGGAAGAAACGAAAGTGGGTGCCGTGTCCCTCGCCATAGGGCAGACAGGCGTGTAGCATTTCGTGGCCGATGACGTTGACGAGGTTTTCCTCGTTGCCGGGGAAAAAGAGGTGCCGGCTGAAGGCGAGCACGCAGCGCGTCTCATCGGCGCGGCGGATGAGACAGGTGCCAAATTCCCGAAGCCCCCGGGAAAGGCGAATCCGCTCCACCTGCCGCAGGGGGAGCGGCCGCCCCGCGTAGTGCCGCAATACCGCCTCCATCGGGGGACGATAGGCAGCGATGATGTCCGCCGCCAACATGCGCCGGGCCGCGTCCGTTTCCGCTCCCGCAAGGGCGACGCGAAAGTCCGCCGCCGTAGGAAGTGTATCCGCCAAAAACGGAAAATACGCGGCGCCCTGTTTTCGTCCCTCTTCCCCAGCCAAAGACCACGCCTCTTTTCCGGGCGCCGATAGCGGCGGCGCGGATCGGGCCGCTTCTCCTGTGCGTTCCGTCCCCCAAAGATTTGTCATCTTAGCGGGCGCTCTGGATCGCCTGCCGGATCGCTTCATCCTCTTCGTCAGTCAGAGTATAGGTGGATTTCCCGGCCTCGATGGGCTTCACATAGCTTCGGGAATCTTCGCGCCCGAAAATACTGGACAGCACCACCCCGTTGTTTTCCGAATCTAAGAGCGCCACGGCATAGGAAAGATCGCTCCCCATGTCTTCAAAGGCGCGAAAGCGCACCACCCCCACCCGGGTGATCGCCTTCGCCAAGAGGGCGCTGATGCGGCGATTTTCCGCCTGAAGCTCCTGATTTTCCGCCGCCACAGCGTGGGTCTCCTCGATGTGCCCCAAGAGCATCGTCTCAAAATCCCGGCCCGTTTCCTCCCCCGTCATCATCTGCCGGTAGCGCCCTTTGAGACTGCTGACGGCCACCAGAAGATAAATGATGAGGAGGATTAAGAGCGCCATCACAGCGGTCAAAGCGCCCACTAAATACGGCAAATTCTCCCCTTGCAAAAAAGATAATATCGCTTTCTCCATTTACTCTCCCTTATCTCCTCTACTGTTCTATCAGGTGGTAAAGCGGCGGGAAACCTCCCGCAAGAGCGTCTTTTTGCGCTCCACACTCTCCGTGCGCACTTCCCCCAGCGCTTCGACGATGCGGTCCAGATCCGCCTGATCCTTGAAATTGATGACGATGCGGCTCTGGGTCATGCCCACATGAATATGTACCGGTGCGCCGAAGAACATTTTTAGTTTATCTTCCGCGTCCTCGATGAAAAATTCTTTCTCCTTCACCGTCACCGCCGGTTCCTTCAGCCACTCCACCGGATCTAAAAATTTCGGATCCTTTTTCAGCTTGGTCACCAGCTGCTCCGCTTCCCGGGCCGAAAGATTATGCCCAGCGATGTGATCCGCCGCCTTCTGCACCAATTCCGGCGTGGAAAGGGCCAGGAGCGGCCGGGCCTGCCCCATGAGCAGTACCCCCTGCAGCAGGCTCTCCTGCACCTTCTTCGGCAGCGCCAAGAGCCGCAGGATATTAGCGATGTGAGAACGGCTGGCCCCCACCTTTTCCGATAATTCTGCCTGCGTCAGCCCAAAGCGGTCCATCAGCACCTGATAGGCCCGCGCTTCTTCGATAACGTTAAGATCCTCCCGCTGCACGTTCTCAATGATGGCCACTTCGGCCATTTCCAGCGGGTTAAAGACGCGCACAATGGCGGGGATCTCTTTCAGCCCGGCCAGTTTTGCCCCCCGGTAGCGGCGCTCCCCGGCGACGATCTCATACCCGTCCCCTGCCGGCCGTACTAAAATCGGCTGTAAAACCCCGTACTGCCGCACCGACGCCGCCAACTCCTCCATGGCCGCCTCATCAAAGGTCTGCCGCGGCTGCTCCGGATTCGGGTGGACCCGATCCATGGGGAGCGACTCCACCCTTTGCCCATGCACCCCCGCCGCATCAGGAGCCGTGCCGTCTATCGAAGGCGCAGGCGCCTCCCGCCATTTCGGTGCGGTGGGGAGAAGCGCCCCTAAGCCGCGTCCTAGGCCTTTCGTCTTAGCCACGTTTTGCCACCTCCTTCGCCAACGTCATGTAAACTTCCGCCCCTTTCGCCTTCTCATCGTAAAAGACAGCCGGCATCCCGTAAGAAGGCGCTTCGCTGAGGCGCACCGTCCGGGGAATCACCGTATCATACACCTTATCGGGGAAATACTTTCGCACTTCCTCCACCACCTGCTGAGAAAGATTCGTGCGGTAATCGTACATAGTGAGCAGGACGCCCGCCACCGTCAGGTTCGCATTGAGGCTCTCCTGCACCAGTTTCAAGGTACTGAGGAGCGCCGTCAATCCCTCCAACGCGTAAAACTCGCACTGGATCGGCATCAAAAGCCCGTCCGCCGCCGTCAGGGAATTGAGATTCAAAAGGCCCAGGGAGGGAGGGCAGTCGATGATGATGAAATCATACGCGTCCCGCACCGTATCCAGCGCCTTCTTCAGGCGGAATTCCCGGCCTTCTGCCTGGGCCAGCTCGATCTCCGCCCCCGCCAAATTGATATTGGCCGGAAGAATATCCAGTTTATACGCCGTAGTTCGGATGGCTTCCCGGGGCGCCAGACCGTCCAGGATCACCTCGTACACCGTGGGCGTCAGCATCCCCTTATCGAGGCCCACGCCGCTGGTGGCGTTGCCCTGGGGATCAAAATCCACCAGGAGAACCCGCTTCCCCAATATGCCAAGCCCGGCGCTCAGATTCACCGCCGTCGTCGTCTTGCCCACGCCGCCCTTTTGGTTGGCCACCGCTATAATTTTTGCCAACGCCTCTCACCCCGCCCTTCTCTCAATTTTCGGCTTACGGTTTGTTTCTATTATAGCGAAACTTTTTCGGAAGATAAAGAGCCTTCGGCCTCATTTCCCAAATTCTTTCGATAAAAATGTTTCACGTGAAACATTTTTATCGAAAAACGCCTCGCCAATCAGCTTCCATATGTCCCGCGCCGCCAAAGCTTCACCAAAAATACTTCCAGTTTTATCCCCCTTTGATTCGTCACTCCGCAAAGATCCTACCGGGGACAATCCTTCTCATAAAGTCAGCCATGTTATTTTTGTTCCCGTAAAGGCGCCGGCGACAAGGGAAGAGGAATTACAAAACGCGCTGCGCATGGGGAAAGGTTGGCGTGTTATGCAGGCTTTCGGATGCGGTCTCACATGTTTTCCGATGTTTCACGTGAAACATCGGAAAAATACGCAGCTTTATAGAAAAGTCTTCCGGTCGGAGCTGCTTTATTCCCCAAAATGTTTCACGTGGAACATTTCCCAGTTAAACGCCGAAGAAAAATTCTACATTACCAGCGGCGCGTCAAATCATATCTCGGGATCCCATCTTCGAAAAAAATCCCCCGCAAAAATGTTTCACGTGGAACAATATACTATCCCTCGCTTTCCGTCATGAAGGCCGCCTCGGCAAACTGCGCCAGGGAAGCGCTCCTTTCGCCGATCTTTTCCCACGGCCCCCGGATAAAACACCATGCGGCACGCTCGCACCCCACCCAAAATCCTCTCTTTCTTCCGTTTTCCGTTGTGTATTCCTAAATTGATTTTCTTTTCCCCTGTTTCTTTTAAAATGTTTCACGTGAAACATTTTCTTGGAAGTTGTTTGTCATAGCAGCGGGGGAGTTTTGCATCGTGGGGACACAGTGTTTCACGTGAAACATTGGATTTTATTTCCCCTGTTTGATAGGGCAGGAACCGCGGGGGACGTCAACGAACGCCGGACGAGGCCGTCCGTTGTTAGGGCAAACGTTTTTTTAACGGCTCGGCCTGGAATGTTTCACGTGAAACAAAAAATCCAGGTCACCTTCTCAATGTTTCACGTGAAACATTATTTCCTATTCCCATCAAAAACAACAGAACTTCTTTGTCAAAAGTATTCCCATCAACATTTTCTCGGTATGCCTCATGATATTTTTTGGGGGAGCCTCCAGCTTTCGATAAGCACCTCATTTTGTCCATACGGCCTCGCTAACCGGTGCCTTCCCACCGTCCCACCCAAACTCCTCCAATATTTTTTTCGGCCACCTTTTCCGCTAAAATTAATCCCTTCTGTCTGTAGAACCTGTCCTATTTCCTCCGTGAAACGAAAAAATTTTCCTCGTCACAAAATGTTTCACGTGAAACATTTTTATCGCCGCCTCGCCATCGCCGACCATCTTCCATTTGACGCTTTACCATATAGGCATTACAATAGATGCATCTTTATATAAAGGATATAAAGGCGGTGTTCTTATGCCGATCTATAACGCACCGCTGCCGAAAGTGGACGCAGCGGAAACGCGGCGCTACGCGGGCTTAAAAAGGGCCGCGTTCGACGAAGAAAAGATCTGTCAGGCAGCGGATGAAGCGGCGCTTTTAGCCGCTCCCCGGGGCATCTGGCAGCAATATCCATACGACAGCGAACGTCATACCGTCGTCGCTGCACCGGAATTTCCCATTGTTGGCCGCAGCATTGAGAAACATCTCCAAGGCTGTGAAGCGGTGATCATCTTGGCGGCGACGGTAGGGGAAAGCATTGAAGAAGCTGTGACCCAGCACTTTAACGCGGGAGAGTACGCCTACGCCGTTCTCCTTGACGCCGCCGCCACTGCCGCCGTGGAGCAGGTGGCCGACGCCATGGAAAAAACCATGCGTCCCGCCGCCGCCCGCTCCGGCTGCACCATGCGTTGGCGCTACAGCCCGGGATACGGTGACTGGCCTCTCACCGAGCAGCCCCATCTCATCCGGCTGTCCCAGGCAGAAGAAATCGGCATTCACCTGACGGAATCCCTCATGCTCTGGCCGAGAAAATCCATCACCGCCATCATCGGCCTCGCCAAAAAGGGCGCCGATCCGGCTCCAAAGCCATCTCCCTCCGGCTGTGCCGTCTGCGCCAAAACGGACTGCCTCGCCCGGCGGCAAGGAGCGGCCCCCGCCGGATCCTGTCCTCTTGAGCAGGAACCATAAAAATTCCGCAATGTTCCACGTGAAACATTTTTCCTCGAGACGCGATGAGATGGATTGATCCGTATCCTGTTCCGGACAATCCTTTTCCCCAGCAGCACCAGCGTGCACGAACCGTGCGCCGCCCCGCCCTAAAGCTGCTTCCGACAGCGATATTTTCCCATGTTCCCGGGAAACGTTTTCTGCCCTTGGTACCCCCTGCGCCGCCCATTTTACCGATGATTCCGGCGTTTCAGCCATCCGCTCTCGCAATTTTCCACGGTTCGGTTTCCCGTAAAACGACTCGTAAAGAATTCTTTTCTTCGCCGTGCCAAATCACACAATAAAAAATGTTTCACGTGAAACATTTTTCGTCAATCAACCAATAAAAAATACCCTATCTGACCAACCCCTTTCTCACTTTATTTTAAAGGAGTCCCTATCATGATCCATATTTTTGACGGTGCCACCGGAACTATGCTGCAGGCCGCCGGATTGAAAGCGGGGGAATGCCCCGAACTCGTCAACCTGGAACGGCCGGAGATGATGAAAAAGATCCACGAAGCCTACGTCGCGGCGGGATCCACCATTTTAGAAACGAATACCTTCGGCGGCTGCGCCCTGAAATTAGAGCACTACGGTCTCGCGGGAAAGGCCCGGGACATCAACATCGCCGCCGTCCGCATCGCCAAAGAAGCCGCTGCCGGGCGGGCGGAAGTGGCCGGTTCCATGGGGCCGACGGGGCGTTTTATCACCCCTTTGGGGGACTTAGACTTTGAAGAGGCCTATCAAACCTACGCCGAGCAGGCCGCCGCCTTGGAAGAAGGGGGCGCCGACTACATCCTCATCGAAACCTCCATCGACATTCAGGAGACCCGGGCGGCGCTCCTGGCCGCCAAAGAAGCCACCAAGCTGCCTGTCATCTGCCAGCTTTCCTACAGCGAGGACGGGCGCACCGTCACCGGTACCGATCCAGAGACCGCCGCCGTCACGCTGGACGCCTTAGGGGCGGACATCATCGGAGTGAATTGCTCCCTGGGGCCGGAGCAGCTTCTTCCCATCGTCAAACTCCTCGCCCAAAATACCGACAAGCCCATCAGCGTCCAGCCCAACGCGGGACTGCCCCAATTCGTCAACGGAAAGACCGTCTTTCCCATGGGGCCGGAGGACTTCGCCCGCTGGGTTCCAGATCTCATCGCCGCCGGGGCGACCTATCTGGGCGGCTGCTGCGGCACCACGCCGGAACACATACGAGCCATCGCCGCCGCGGCCGCTCAATGCCCCGAAGTCAAGCGGCTTCCGCTTTCTCCCCGGCTCCGCCTCACCAGCCGCAGCCGGACGGTAGTCATCGATCCGCAGCTGCCCCCCGTCCTCATCGGCGAGCGCATCAACCCGACAGGGCGTAAAAAATTAGCGGCAGAAATTAAAGACGGCTCCCTTCTCTCCGTCAAGAAGGAAGCCATCGCTCAAAGCCGCGCCGGGTCCGGTATCTTGGACGTCAACATGGGCGTCGCCGGCATCGACCAAGCGGCAGCCATGAAGCGGGCCGTCATGGAAATCGCCCAGGTGACCACCACGCCCCTCGCCATCGACACCAGCGACGCCGCCGCGTTGGAAGCTGGGCTGCGGGTCTACCCCGGCCGCGCCCTCATCAATTCCGTCAGCGCCGAGCCGGAGCGCATTGCCCGCTTCCTCCCGTTGGCGAAAAAATACGGCGCCGCCATCCTCTGCCTGCCCCTTACCGCCGACGGCGTTCCCCAGACGGCGCCGGAACGTCTCGCCGCTCTCTCCACCATCCTGGAGGCCGCCCGAAAAATCGGCCTCACGGACGGCGATTTCCTCCTGGACGGCCTCGTCATGACCGTCGCCGCCGAGCCGAAGGCCGCCGGGGAGACGCTGCAAACCCTGCGCCTCTACCGAGAGCACTTCGGCTACCCCGCCACTATGGGGCTCAGTAACATCTCCTACGGCCTGCCAAACCGCCCCCTCATCAACAGCACCTTCTTCGCCATGTGCCTCGCCGCGGGACTGGACGCGCCCATTATGAACCCTTACGACGAAGAAATGCAGCGGGCCCTCACCGCCAGCGCCGCCCTCTTAGGGTACGACCCCAACGGCCGCGCCTACGCGAAGAAAATGGCCGCACCGGAGGGTGAGAAAAAGGCCGCCGAAGCCCCAACCGCCGATCTTAACCCCATCGACGCCATCAAGGCCGCCGTCAAAGACGGGGCCAAGGAAATGATGGACGAATTGGTGACCCGGGCGGTCAAGGCAGGGATTTCCGCCAACGATATCACGGAAAAAGCCCTCACTGCCGCCATGAACGAAATCGGCGAAGGCTTCGGTGCAGGCACCATCTTTCTGCCGGAAGTACTCCTTTCTGCCGAAGCGATGAAGACCGCCTTCGATAAGCTCAGCGAACTTCTTCCCTCCGCGGAAAAGGAAAAACGCGGCACCGTCGTCTTAGCCACGGTAAAGGGCGACGTTCACGACCTGGGCAAGAACATCGTCGGTGCGCTTTTAGCGAACAGCGGCTTTACCGTCATCGACTTAGGCAAGGACGTCCCCAGTGACGAGATCGTCCGGGCCGCGACGGAACATGACGCCGACATCGTGGGACTCAGCGCCCTCATGACCACCACCATGATCGAAATCGATCAGGTGGTAAATGATCTCAAAGCCATCCACCACCGCGCCCACATCATCGTCGGCGGCGCCGCGGTCACCGAGGACTACGCCCGGGAGGCCGGCGCCGACTACTACGCCCCCGACGGCGTAGCCGCCGTCCGCCTGGCCCGAAAGATCACCGAGAAATAACTACAGGAAAAGCCCGCGGAAAGAGATTCCGCGGGCTTTTCCTGTAGCCTGCCGTCCTGTAAAATCTACACGACAATTTTATATTTATCGTATTCAGAAAAGGAAATTTTTAAAGCTTTCATCGCCTGTCGAAGTGTCAATCCCATCGTATCTATCAAGCTGCGCAAAGCACGGACTCGTTCTTCTTCCATGCCTTGATAGTAAAAGGAAGTCCGTGAATTTCCCCTGACACCCTTATGAGAAAGCACCAAAGACATAATCTTGCCCTGTTCTTCCGTCATTTCGGGACAATCTTCCTCTGATGCCGTAAGAAAAGCATGACGTTGACTGTCATGAGCCGCTAAATTGTTCATAGTATATCCTCCTTTCTCTCGCCGTCGCTTTCCGCGCCGAAATCAATCGGATCGTATCCTCATGTCTTTCTGTGTAGATTACTGTTACTACATCATTAACCATACCAATGGCAATCAACCGCGCTTCATTTTCACTATGGATCTTATCGAAAAATTCCAGCAACGCGCGGTCTTGAAAGACCATAGCCGCTGTTTCAAAAGAAATACCGTGTTTTTGCCCATTGACCCTCGCCTTTTCTTCGTCCCATTCAAACAACAGCCCGCCGATGCGTTTTGCCACATCAGACACTCCATCACCTTCTTTATTTCTATTATATAAGCTGCCCTTCAGAATATCAATCGTATCCTTAGCGAAAAACCTTCCTTGCGCTCCGTTTCTTGACAATGCCTTCCTGTCATGATAGTCTGAAAATGACAGAATGTTCATAAATGATACCATAACGATTCCATACAGGCACCGAGGCCCGGCTCTTGAGGGAAGGGATCCGGTAATCTCTTCCCCGATGCCGGCACTTCCCGACAGGCCTGATCTCTCAGTGTTCTTCGCCTGTCATACCCAAAAATGAATCCTTACGAGAAAAGGAGCTTATCATGGATACACTCGCTTTGAAATACGGCTGCAACCCCAACCAGAAACCGGCTCGGGTGTTTATGGAAAAAGGGGCGCTGCCCTTTGCCGTGCTGAACGGAACGCCGGGCTACATCAATCTCCTGGACGCCCTGAACGCCTGGCAGCTGGTAGGGGAGCTAAAGGAAGCTACCGGGCTCCCGGCCGCCGCTTCCTTTAAACACGTCAGCCCGGCGGGCGCCGCGGTGAGTGTGCCCCTCTCGGAAACCTTACAGAAAGTCTATTTCGTCGAGGGCATCGACCTCTCTCCTGTGGCCACGGCCTACGTGCGGGCCCGGGGCGCGGACCGTATGTCCTCCTACGGAGATTTCGTGGCCCTATCCGATGAATGCGACGCTCAGACGGCGTCCTTTTTGCAGCGGGAAGTCTCCGACGGCATCATCGCCCCCTCGTATTCAGAGGCGGCCCTGGAGATACTGAAAACGAAGCGAAAGGGGAGCTACCTCGTCCTCCAGATGGATCCGGCCTACGAGCCGAAACCCTTGGAGCGAAAACAGGTCTTTGGCGTCTGGTTTGAGCAGCAGCGAAACGACGTGAAGATCACCCCCGCCTGCCTCGCCGACCGGCCCACCAAGGTCAAAGACATCCCAGAAAGCGCCCAGCGGGACCTCCTCATCGCCCTCATCACCCTGAAATACACCCAGTCCAACTCCGTCTGCTACACGAAGGACGGGCAGGCCATCGGCATCGGCGCCGGGCAGCAGTCCCGCGTCCACTGCACCCGCCTCGCCGGGGATAAAGCCGACCGCTGGTTCCTCCGCCAAAGCCCCGAGGTGCTCCGTCTTCCCTTTAAGGACACGGTGCGCCGTCCCGACCGGGACAACGCCATCGACGTGTACCTGGGCGACGAATGCGACGATCTCCTGGCCGAGAGCGCCTGGCCGCAGGTCTTTACGGAAAAGCCCCCGGTCTTCACCCGGGAAGCGAAGCAAAAATGGCTGGCCACCGCCCAAGGCGTTTCTCTCGGCTCCGACGCCTTCTTTCCCTTCGGGGACAACATCGAGCGCGCCCATAAGAGCGGCGTCGCCTACATCGCCCAGACCGGCGGCTCCATTCGGGACGACAATGTCATCGAGACCTGCGATCGCTA
>ERZ773055.535-NODE-535-length-21776-cov-4.477372_pt1 | contig 21776 bp, 17 predicted proteins | sample MGYA00580515_ERZ773055 | MGnify/ENA primary metagenome ERZ773055 (study PRJEB29015, sample SAMEA2737993) | human oral metagenome | biome: human oral; feature: human-associated habitat; material: dental | place: China | collected 2064 ...
AAAATAATATTTATAAATAAATATTGAGATATTAATAAAAAATATAGTAAAAATTTTGAGAATGATGAATCATATTCTGCATTTCCAATAACTATTAATCTTCCCAAAAAAATTATAGTCATTAGTATAAATAAATAGTTTGAAAATCCGCATCTCATACTCCAGCCAAAATCTTTTTCATAAATAATGTTAAGCCAGTCTACGATTGTAAAAAAAATTCCTCCAAAGACTGTTATATTCCATGCAACATTAGTATCTAGAAAAAATAAAGCTATAATAGTTGATAAGAACATAAACATTATAAATACGGTTATTTTTGCTTCAAGACCATCTTTATAGCCCATTCCCAAAATTTTCATATAATTATTAATTTCAATATACTCATTTTTTATTTTATAAAATACAAATTTAAAAGTATTACCAACTTGCTCAATATCCCGATAGGAATACAATGCAACATTTTTTTTAAATAATTTAAAAACATTAATATTAAAATAATCCTGAATAAACTGCTCATATCCCTCTTCATTTTCCAAAAAATTTTCACTTGAAATTTTTTTTGCAATTTTATTTAAGCTCGTGTTTTCATTTTTCCCAGAATCTGCCCAAGTTTCTCCTAAAATATCAACAATCTCATCAGAACTATTCAAATTATAAATTAAAAGTTCTATTTCAATTCTAGTCAAATTTCTCCAAGCATAATTATACAATTCACTTTTTTGAAAAATTTCTCTAATCTGCTTTTTTTCCAAGTTATCAAAATTAAAATGAAATTCCCGTAAAATTTTCCTATATTCTGTAAGCGGTCGCTTTTCAGATGAAATAAGACTCTTCAATCCATCTATCCATTCAGATATTGATTTTTTTAAATTTTTGTTTTCATCAAAAATATTTGAAAACTCTTCAGATTCTTCAAAAGTTTTTTTATTCACATAATTATTTTTATTAGAAAAAATATCTTCAAAATTTTCAAAAAAAGATTTTTCTTTATTTTCTTCAAAATTCTTTTTCACTCTTTCAAAAAATTCTTCATTTTCATTATTTTTTTCAGTTATCTTATTCTCTGATTTCACTTCATCAAAATCAGTTTTTTCAAACTCCAAAGCAACTCTATATGCTTCATTAATCTTCATAAATATCTCAGGAAAATCCTCAGGATGATATTTTTTCAACATTTTAGAATATGCAATTTTTATTTTCTTTTTATCATCTGTCGGCTTTATTTCTAGTATTTTAAAGGCTTCGTCAAAATTCAAAATTATCACTCCTAATTTTTTCTCAAATAATAGATATGTTTGATAACCTAAGTTTTTTATTTAATAGTGCTAAATCCCTTTAAATTTAAACAATTTTACTAGTTAGTGAGTAGCAACATAAAATGGCATAAGTAATCTAATTCCTTCCAAAAATTCCTCAACAAGCTCATCCAAACTCTCAAATCTTTCAATCTCTTCCACATCAAACTTAACCAAAACTTTCCTAATTCCCCCATTTTTCCACTCTTTAAGAAATCTTTCTCTATTACTTTCATTTCCCTCAAATCTATCTAAAGCACAGTTTTCCTTACTTTTCGCAAATTGTATAAAATAATAAAGCGGTTCATTAATCGGCACTTCCAAAACTTTATTCTGATTCTCAAGAGTGTTTTCACCAATTTTTCTTTCAACAAAACTCACTTCCAATGAAATTCCAACTTTTCTAGTTCTTTCATTTTTAAAAACTCTCAAAGCAATTCCAGATTCAGTATCGCTATCCCCATCTTGCCTCAAAAATACCCAAAGATAAGGTCTTGCAATCTGAGCCTGATTCATCCAGCTGCTAACTTTTTGCAAATGAAATCCATCAGTCTTTTCTTCCAAAGCCTTTGCAATTTCCGTAAAAACTTTTCTAGCATTTTGTCCATTTTTTCTAAAAAGTTCCATATCTTTCCTTAAATCTCCAGCTTTTTCAGGTTTTATATATTTTTTTCTTTCATAATTTGTATATTCAATTAATGGTTTGTAGTTAAATTTTTCTGTCATATTAATCATTCCTTTTCTCTATAAGATATTTTTGTTTTAACAAATTTTTTCAAAATTTTAATATCGAACGATTTTGCTATTTAATACTAAATTCCAATTTAAAAACAGAAATTCTAACAAATTTATTATTTTAACAAGGAATAGCATAAATGTAGCTTAAGTTCAAATTAAAAATATTTCTATAAAATTATAGCATATTTTTCAAAATTTCTAAAAAATTTTAAGTTAAGTTTTAGATTATTTTTGATTTCAAATTTTTAATTATCAAATGTTTTATTTTTATATTAAATTAATAAAATTTTAAAAATAATTTGATTTTTTAGAAAAATATTGTATAATATAATTAAAAATAGTTTCAATAATTAGATTAATTTCAGGGGGAGAAAAATGAAAATAAAAGGGGATAGCAATGGGTTTACGCTCATTGAGGTTTTGCTGTACATTTCGATTATGGCGATTTTGTTTATGGTTATTTCTGTGAATTTGCAGAAACAGAGACAAAATCAGGAGTTTGCAATTCAGAAGAGGAATATTAGCCAGTTTATTAGGAAAATTCAGCAGTATGCACAACACAATAGGAAGGAATATGTGCTGGATTTTAAGATATCTGAAAAGATGGCTTATTTTTTAGATGAAAAAAATGGGCAAAAGGATATTATCGATAAAATGGAGATTTCCAAAAACTTATCTTATATGACAAATAATTCCAATAAAAATGCTGATTTTAGGAGAAGGACAACAAATGAGGGAAATTTTGAAAGGGGATTTTCTGTTTATTTACTGGATAAAAAGGGAGAAAAGATTTATTATAGAATTTCCACAAATACAATAAATGCAGCAAAATATCCGATTATAAGTATTTATCAAGCTAAAAAGCCGATTAATCTTTCGGATGACTATTTAAAGGCTAATTTGTGGGAGGAGGAAATTTAAGATGAAAAAAGGGGAAAATATTGGGGACAATGGAATAGTAGAGGAAAGTAATAAAAAAAGAGATTTTAAAAATGTAAGTTTTCGTAGAATAGTGAAAAAATCAAATAAAAATGAAGATTCAAAAAGAAATGAAAATTTTAGGAATGTTGAAAATATAAAGGTTAATAAAAATAATGAAGCCAACGAAAATTTAAAAAATAAGGAAAGTAAAAAAAATAATGAACATTCAAATAAATTTGAAAATAGTGAATTTGATAAATATATTTTGGAAATGAAAAAACAGAGGGAAAAAGTAGCGAGGAAAAGATATATAAAATCCGAACTTTTGCGAAGAAGGAAAAATTTAAAAAAGTTTTTTTGTATGGAAATTGGAATCGAAGAAGTAAAAAGAGCTTGGCAATTTGGGATGTTGATTTTAGCAGGTATTGTTTTGTTCTTGTTTTATCTAAATTTTGTTACTTTTAAAGGAGAACTTGCTGGGGAAAAGGTGCTTTATGTTAAAATTGACGGGAACCGTGGGAGTGTTCTAAAAGTTAATAATAAATATTTGAAAAGTCAGGCGGGCATTGAGAATAAAAAGGGTCTGGAATATGGATTTTATCTTATGCGGTACAAAATTAGGAAGGTTATAAGTAAAAATGGAAATGTTAAAATTGATGGGAAAATTTTAGGATACAAGGAATCACGGCTGAATGGAGTTCGGAAATATATCTTGAATATTTTTGATGAATTGTTTATAACTGATGAAAATTTGTATGCTTTTTCACGTGCTGCAGTTTTAGGGGAAAAAGCAGAAGTTTCTAAAGATATGAAAGAAAAGTTTAAATACACGGGGCTGGCTCATTTAATTGTAATTTCTGGGACTCACATAAGTCTGGTTGTGATTGGGATTGTGAAAATTTTGGATGGGTTGTCGTTAGGATACAGGTTTAAGTATTTAATGGCACTTGTGGCACTTACTTTTTATTGTGCATTAATCGGATTTTCACCAGGGATTTTACGTGCTTATATTATGGGAGCGATGATGATTTTAGCAAGAATCCTTTTTGAGCAGGAGGAAAGTAAAAAATCTCTGCTAGTGTCGTTTATTGTCATAATTGTGTTAAATCCCTATTCACTTTTTGATATTTCAATGCAGCTTTCCTATGCCGCAGTTGTAGCGATAATCTTTGTAAATCCTGAATTTAAGAAATTTTATCAGGAAAAAGTTTTAGATAAAATAAAAAATGAAGTTTTAAGAAATACTGTAGATTTGATATTTTTAAGCCTGACAATCCAAATCACAAGTATTCCGCTATTTTTATATTATTTTGAAAAATTGCCGTTATTCTCGTTTTTACTGAACATTGTAGGAATTCCAATTGGAACAGTTGTTATCCAGTGCCTATTTTTTGCCGTACTTTTAAATATTTTTAAATTATCATTATTTAATGGCATAGTTGTTTTTGTAACAGAAATTATTTTTAAAGCATTTGAAGGATTTATTTATGCTGGAAGTAAAATGCCGCTTTTACAGATTAATATTAATGGAAAAACTCCTTTGTGGACGGTTTTTTTGTATTATGGAGTATTATTTTTCATAACGCTTTTTATAATGCCTTTATTTACTGCAAAAATTAATATAAATGAAAATTAAGATAAAGATTGTAAGTTGAAAATAAAAATAATAAATATGTTTTCTAACTCTTCATTTCGTGATATAATAATAAATAACTATGAAAATTTGAAAGGATGATAAAATATGAGTTTACCAAAATGTCCAAAATGTGGGTCAGAATACGTTTATGAGGATGGAAATATGCTAGTTTGCCCAGAATGCTTTTACGAATGGGCAGAAACTGAAGAAGAAAGCAGTGATGAAGCTGTAGTAAAAGATGCAAATGGAAATATCTTGCAAAATGGAGATAATGTTACGATTATAAAGGATTTAAAAGTAAAAGGTGCTTCATCAGATTTAAAGAGAGGGACAAAAGTTAAAAATATCAGATTAATTGATGATGGGATTCATAATATTGACTGTAAAATAGATGGTTTTGGTGCGATGAAGCTGAAATCGGAATTTGTTAAAAAAATATAAAAAATAGAATTGGAGAAGGAATGAAATCAGGATTTATAACAATTGTTGGGCGTCCAAATGTTGGAAAGTCAACGCTTATGAATAGGCTTGTGAAAGAAAAAGTTGCGATTGTGTCGGATAAGGCTGGGACGACTCGGGATCAGATAAAGGGGATTGTGAATATTGGAGAAAATCAGTTTATATTTGTAGATACGCCAGGGATTCATAAACCTAAGCATTTACTTGGAGAACACATGACAAATGTGGCATTGGAAGCACTTGAAAATGTGGATTTGATAATGTTTATGCTGGATGGGACACAGGAAATTTCGACTGGTGATATTTTTGTCAATGAAAATGTGAGAAGTGTGAAAACACCAATTGTTCTTGTTATTAATAAAATTGATAAAATGTCGGATGAGGAAATTGAGGAGAAGAAAAAGGAAATTCGTGAAAAATTGGGAGAGTTTGATGAAATAATAACTCTTACGGCGGAATATGCGATTGGGATTCATAAAATATTTGAAGTTGCCAAGAAATATTTGTCAAATGATGTATGGTTTTATCCAGAAGATTATTATACAGATTTACCAGTAAATAAAATCGTTGTGGAAACAGTTAGAGAGAAAATTTTACATCATACAAAAGATGAGATTCCGCATAGTGTGGCTGTGGAAATTATTAATGTGGAAACGAAGCCGACAATTAGAAAATATGACATTAATATTTATGTTGAAAGGGATAGTCAAAAGGGGATTATTATTGGAAAAGACGGGGCTATGCTGAAGAAAATTGGGATAGAGGCTAGACGTGAAATTGAGCATCTGATTGATTTGAAAGTCAATTTAAAATTGTGGGTGAAAGTTAAGAAGAAGTGGAGAAAAAACAAGAAATTTCTTGATGAAATGGGGTATAAAATAAAATAGCAACTTTAGTTATTTTTTTAATTAGACTTACTTGGAAGTTTAATATTCTTTCTCTTTAACAAGAGGTCAAGATACCTTGTCTGACAGTAGAGAAAACAAGAAAAATTAAATTGTAGAAACCTGTATTTATTTACATTTTTTGATTTTTACAAATGACCAATACTATATAAGAAAGAAGGAAAAGTAAAGATGGATTTTAAGATACATTCAAAATTTAAGCCTACTGGAGATCAGCCTCAGGCTATTAAAAAGATTGTGGAAAACTTGGAAGATGGGATTACAGATCAAATTTTGCTTGGGGTTACGGGGTCGGGAAAGACATTTACAGTTGCGAATGTTATTGAAAAAATAAATCGTCCAGCTTTGATAATGGCACCGAACAAGACGCTTGCAGCACAGCTTTACAATGAGTACAAGCAGTTTTTTCCTGAAAATGCTGTTGAATATTTTGTGTCTTATTACGATTATTACCAGCCTGAAGCGTATATTATGCAGACTGACACGTATATTGAAAAGGACTCTTCAATTAATGATGAAATCGATAAATTACGGCACGCGGCGACGGCGGCACTTTTGAACAGAAGGGATGTTATTATTGTGGCTTCGGTTTCGGCAATTTATGGATTGGGGTCGCCAGAGGCATATAAAAAGAGATCGATTCCGATTGATGTGGAAACAGGGTTTGAGAGAAATGAGCTTATAAAAAGGCTGATTTCACTTAGATATGAGAGAAATGACATTGCCTTTGAGCGTGGAAAATTCCGTGTGAAAGGTGATATTCTTGATTTACATCCGTCTTATCAGGATACAGGATACCGTTTTGAATTTTTTGGAGATGATTTGGAAAGCATTTCAGAGATTAATACGCTTACTGGACAGAAAATTAGAAATATAAAAAGAATCACAATAATGCCTGCGACTCACTATTTGACAAATGAGGATACAAAAGTGATGTTTGAGGCAATAAAAAAGGAAATGGAAGAAAGAGTGCATTTTTTCCAAAAAGAAGGAAAACTGCTGGAAGCACAGAGAATTGAGCAAAGAACGAAATATGACTTGGAAATGATTGAGGAAATTGGTTATTGTAAAGGTGTGGAAAACTATTCCAGATATTTGACTGGAAAGGGTGAAGGAGAAGCGCCTGATACGCTGATTGACTATTTTCCAGAAGATTTAGTCGTATTTTTAGATGAGTCGCATATTTCAGTTCCACAAATTAATGGGATGTACAAGGGAGATAGAGCGAGAAAAAAATCATTAATTGACAATGGATTTAGACTTCCAAGTGCTTACGACAACCGTCCATTAAAATTTGAGGAATTTTTTGGGAAAATCCCGCAAGTTGTGTATATTTCAGCCACTCCAAGCGATTACGAGCTGGAACATTCAAATGGTGAAGTTGTAGAGCAGCTTGTTCGTCCAACAGGAATTGTAGAGCCAAGTATTGATATTCGTGAAACAAAAAATCAGATTGATGACTTGATGGATGAAATAAAAACAAGAACGGCAAGAAAAGAACGGATTTTAGTTACAACTTTGACAAAAAAAATGGCAGAAGAACTGACAGATTACTATTTGGAATACGGAATAAAAGTAAAGTATATGCACTCTGACATTGATACGCTGGAAAGAACAGAGATAATAAGAGGCTTGAGAAAAGGTGAATTTGATGTTCTGGTTGGAATAAACTTGCTACGGGAAGGACTGGATATTCCAGAAGTTTCATTAGTGGCAATTTTGGAAGCAGATAAGGAAGGATATTTGCGTTCCAGAAGATCTTTAATTCAGACAATGGGACGTGCCGCAAGAAATGTAGAAGGACACGTTATCCTATATGCCGACAGAATAACAGGCTCTATGCAGGAAGCCATTGACGAAGTGAACAGACGGCGTGAAGTTCAGGAAAAATATAATTTGGAAAACAACATTAATCCAAAATCAATCGTAAGAGAAATCGCAGAGTCAATCGTAGACTATGAAATTGAAAAAGAAAATGAAGCAAACAAAGCAATTAAACAGTATAAGAGTGAAAAAGACGTGGAAAAGGAAATTAAAAAACTTGACAAGCAAATCAAGAAATTGGCAGAGGAGCTTAATTTTGAGGAAGCTATTAAGTTGAGGGATAAAATGAATGAATTGAAGAAGTTGTTAATTGAGTTATAGGAGAGTATCAGATATGACAGATGGTGAAAAATCAAAAGTTATAAAGAATTTTTATCAGAGAGATGAGCATATTTACATAAAATACATGGAAAGATATAGTCAAGCTGAAGGGTTAAACGATGTTGATATTTCTGAAATAATAGGAAAATTAGGATATAACGGAAAAGTTTTAGTGAAAAAAGAAAAAAAAGAAGCCATATATAGAATAACAGGAGAATTATTTCATGAAATATTAAAAAAACTGGATTCTTTTAATAAATTTGAAATATTGATATTTTTATTAGAATGTTTAATTGAAAATAGGCGACAAGCATTATCAAAAGTTTCCCAATTTTATAAAAAAAATGATTATAAAAAAATAGAAATAGAATATATAGTAAATCATGTATTATCAATAGATAGATTGTCAATTGAACTAGGATTAGGTTTAATTTTGAAAAATTATAATGATGTATCAGAATACAATAGTAATATCTTAGATGATAACAAATATTACAAAATATTAGACTCATTAAAAAAACTTGAAAAATTTAGAAATATTACCATTGAGTTGATAGATGGAAAATATAAAGATGAGTTCATAATTTTTGAAAGAGGTAGATTATTAATATCTAATAGTGGAAAAGAAAAAGATTATGCTCCTTTTTTTATTGATGAAATTAAAAATAATAAATTAGAAGAATATAATCAAAATAATATTAGAGATAATCAAATTATTCAAAATTTATATGATAAATTTAGTAATTTTTTTGGATTTAAAATAGAAACGATACAAAAAATAATAAAGAAATTAGAAAAAAATTTAGAGGGAGGATACAAGTATATTTTTAGGTTTGAAGATAATCTATTAGAATTATTGAGTTATTGGGGAGAATGTGAAGAAAAGGAAAGTCAAAAGATATTTGAATATTTTTTATATAATCCTCAAAAAGATAATATTTATGATAAAAACTTAAATGATAAAAATAGAGTTTTAAGAAAGAGTATAATAAAATTAGAAAATCAATATTTGATTAATAATTATTTATTTTTAAGTTCTTTAAATTTGTTGTTAGAAGATATTAAGAATAGATATCTACCCGATGATATAATAAAAAGTGCTAAGTTAGACAAAAGTTATAATAGTCTAAATGATAATTTTGAAATTAAAATTTTAAATATGATAGAAAATGAAATTTCTAATTTATGGATAAAACCCAATATAAATCTTGTAGGTTCTCCTGGTCAGATAGATATATTATGTATAAAGAATAGAAAAATTTTAATTATAGAATGTAAAAATTTGAATTTAAAATTTAATACTAAATCAAGAATTAATAGTGAGGAAGTAGATGAAAAAAAGAAATTTCAAGATAAATTGCACAAAAAAGTAGAGTGGGTAAGTAATAATAAAAATAAAATATTAGAAGAAATGTCTGAAAATGATAAACAAAAATATATATTTGAAATAGAAGATTATATAGTTTGTGGCGTAATAGTGCGAAAAGAATATTCAAATTCTATATTTAATCAAAATTTGAAATATCCTATTGTAACAAGTAATAAGATTTGTGAATTTATTAAAAATATGTAATTATTATAGAAAATTTAAAAAGGGAGTTGATATGATGTTTATTTTGAAAATGTTGTTAGAAATATTAATAATGCTTATTTTGTGTGTGATTTTAAATCTAATTTTTGTGAAGAAGATTCTTAGAGTAAAAAATAAGAAGAAATTGCCTTTAAAAAAGGTAAAAACTGTTGTGTTTGATGTCAAGAAATTAAAAGAAGATGTGGCTATGCCAGCATTGAAGGGGAAAGAGAAATTATCGTATTATCAAATATTGCAAGGATTAAATAATCTTGTGGAAGATAAGAATATAAAAAAAGTGATTATTGATGTGGATAAGTTGAATTTGACACTTTCACAGCTGGAAGAGATTTCTAAAATTTTTGATAAGATTAGAAAAAATAAGGAAGTTGTGGCGATAGGGACGCTTTTTGAGGAAAGCCGGTATAGACAGGCTATGCTTGCGGATAAGATTTTTATGTTTGACACAAGGCAGTCAACTATTATTTTTAGGGGATATTTGCATAAGGAATTTTATTTGAAGTCGTTTCTGGAAAAGTTTGGGATAAGGATGAATGTGCTTCATATTGGTGATTATAAGGTGGCTGGAGAAAAATATAGCCATAACCAAATGTCAGAAGAGAAAAAGGAATCAATTAAAAATATAAAAGATAAAGTTTTTGAAGATTTTGTGGAACTTGTAAAAAGTAAAAGAGGAACAGATATTGAAAATGAGATATTGAGCGGGAATCTGATATTTGCTGGGAAGAAAAAGGCTTTGGAATATAAATTGATTGACGGTGTTGTTGATTATGATGAGATTGGGATAAATTATAAAGAAGATACGGTTTCGATTGAAGATTACATAGGAATGTTGAAAGAAAAAAAGAAAAAAGCAAAAGATACGATTGCAGTAGTGAACCTTGAAGGTGTTATTGATGTAAAAAATCCTAATAAAAACATTACTTATGATAATGTTTGTGAAAAACTTGAGGAATTAAAAGAAATAAAGAATTTGAAAGGGCTGGTACTAAGAATAAATTCGCCTGGTGGAAGTGCTTTAGTTTCTGAAAAAATATACAAGAAATTAAAAAAATTGACTGTGCCGATATATGTTTCAATGGGAGATTTGTGTGCAAGTGGAGGTTATTACATTGCTACAACTGGAAAAAAATTATTTGCAAATAACTTTACTTTGACAGGCTCAATCGGTGTTGTTATGATGTATCCTGAAGTTGTAGGAACAATGAAAAAGTTAGACGTTAATTTGGAAGGATTTGGAAAAGGTGCTGGCTTTGATATGCTGAATCCATTTGAAAAATTGGGAGAAGATTCAAAAGAGAAATTAATCCATAATATGAATGAAGTTTACAGCGAGTTTAAAGAACACGTAATGGCAGCTAGAGGAATGAATGAAAATGAGCTTGAGAAAATTGCACAGGGAAGAGTGTGGCTTGGAAGCGAGGCTAAAAATATTAATTTAGTTGATGAAATCGGAACTCTTGAAGATTGTATAAAAGCAATGGCAAATGATTTGAAGCTGGACAAATATAAAGTAAAAATTGTGGAATTGACGCAGACTTTGAAGGAAACTTTGTCAGATATAAAAATGCCGTTTGTATCTGAGGAAATTAGAGAAAAGGTTGAATTTTTACAAGGGAATATGAATCAGGTTTTGTATTATGAGAGTGATTTTGAACTTTGAAAGTTTAAGGAGCAAAATTAAAATGAAAAATAGAACATCGAGTTTTTTATTGAAAGGATTAGTTGCTATTATTCTAATATTAGGATATGTATTAATTCAAGAGTTTTTAAATCCTCTAATGCTAACAAGAATTGCATTGATTTTTGCAATAGTAATACATCCATCTGGATATATTGTTTTTGCATTAATGTTAATTTTGGCTTTAATGTTAATATTTTATTTGGGATTTTTGCTACAAAGAATACTTAAATATCCTAAAATTAATATAGTTGTGATGATAATGATATTTACATATTTTGTTATAAAGTATATTTTTGCTGATAATAATAGTACATTTTTTGCTCCAACTGAAAAGGAAAGATATATATTTATTATAGTGAGTCATATATTTTTTTCAGTAGGATTATTGTGGAAGAAAAAATAAAGATGCTAACTTGAAAAAAATCGACAGCTTGTTGCCAGTTTGAAAATATTTTTTCTATTCCGTGGAGACGTTATATTTTACTTATTATAAAATGTAAAATTTATATAAATAAATTAAAAAATTATGAAAGGAAGTAAAAAAATGAACAAACTATATTGTTACCCAAGATGCACAACCTGTAAAAAGGCTGTAAAATGGCTGGAGGAAAATGGGATTGATTATGAATATAAGCACATTGTCGAAGAAACACCATCAAAGGAAGATATTAAGAAATATTATAAAGAAAGTGGATTGCCGTTAAAAAGATTTTTTAATACAAGTGGAAATGTCTACAAAGAACTAAACTTGAAGGAAAAATTGGCAGAGATGTCAGAAGATAAGCAGTTTGAATTACTTGCAAGCAATGGAATGGTATTGAAAAGACCACTTTTGGTAGGGAAGGATTTTGTGTTGGTTGGATTTAAGGAAGCTGAGTGGGCTGAAAAATTGAAATAATTTAAAAAAGGCTCTTTTTACAGGCTTAGGAAAGCTAGGCTCGGTAGAAGAGTATAGGACAGTTGGTATAGGAAAAACTACTGAAGATGAGGCTAAAAAAAGCACAGGACCAAGTTTAGATGGTAAAGGAAAGTATAATTTGGATGGCGATATCACAGAAAATATGCTGAGAATAGAGCATAAATTAAGATTGAGAGGTGCATATCAAAATGAATTTTAAATTAATTAAATTAGTAATATTATTAATATTCTTTTCTGTAAATATAGGCTATTCTTCTACAGAAGAAATAAAGGACATAGATGAAAATGATCCAAATGTATTAAAGTTTTTAAATAAAAGAAATATAGATTTTAAAAAGCCCCCATATGATGAACTCTGGTATAATACTGGACTATTAGAATATTCATTACGTTCTGCTAAACAAACGAAATATTTATTTTTGATGTATTTTAAGACTTTAGAAAAAGTTGATTATCGAATAATAGACAATCGTGGACAAAATTTTTCTATTTTAAAAGATATAACCTTCGATAGTTTATCAGATGCAAATTTTTTGGATACTCTTTATTCTAATGTGCCGTTAAAGTTAAAAAATAAAAAAAGATTCCTGTTTGGGAAAGTATCGTCAGTAGGGTATATTGACAAAAGTTCAAAAGATATAGTGAAACTTGAATTATATTTTATAAATCCTGATAACACGTTGGAGACCAAAATATTTTTTAAAACTGGATGGTTAACAGATTTATTATACAAACATTACCATGAACATGAAAAGTTGAAAGATGGTTTTGATTATTCTATAAATAGTCCAAAAGATATGGTGACGATAATAACTGGAAATGAAGTAGTGCATAAAGTTAGCGAAGATTTAGAAGGTACAGATAAAGAGTTGTATGATTTTGTTATGAAACTTTTTAAGGATGAAATACCAAAAGAATATTTTGAATACAGGGATAAAGGTTATATTAAATAACACTAAATCTATCCATTAACTTATAACTTAAAATTTATAATTAAATATTGAATAAATGTAGTAATTTGAGAGTTATAATTTTTGAGTTTGAAATATTTAGATTAAAAAAAGTATTTTTAGGAAAAGAATATTATTTTAAAAATTTTGAAAAAATTGAAAAAAATTTTGTAATTGTATTGAAAATTAATGGAAAATATGATAAACTTAATAAGTTATTGAATAAAAGGATATTCCGCTTTTATTGTTGCTACCAGTTTTGTAATAAAATTTATAATCAAGAAAAGTTTGTGAATTAGTAAAATTGGTATAGATAGAAAGAATGTCTTAGAAAGAAGGGAGTGAATTTCTTGAAAGAGAAATTAATCGAATTAGTAGAAAAAAATTACTTGAAAGCTGACGTACCTCAATTTAAAGCAGGGGATACAGTTGCAGTTCACTACAAAGTAAAAGAGGGAAACAAAGAAAGAATACAGGTTTTTGAAGGTGTAGTTATTAGAGTTTCTGGTGGAAGCGTTGCTAAAAACTTCACAGTTAGAAAAGTATCTTCAGGAATCGGTGTAGAAAGAATCATTCCTTTAAATTCTCCATTAGTAGAAAAAATCGAAGTTAAGAGAATTGGTAAAGTAAGAAGATCTAAATTATACTACTTGAGAAACTTATCAGGAAAAGCTGCTAGAATTAAAGAAATTAGAAAGTAGCTTCAAGGCTAGCAAAATGCTAGCTTTTTATTTTTATAAAACTAAAAAATTTAAAAATTATAAAATTTCAAATTTAGGAGAGGAAAAATTATGAATATATTATTATGGGGAGCTTTTTATATTATTGCAACATTATTTTTACTATATTTCTTTATTAGAGAGAAGCAAGTTATTCAGTGGATAAGAATAAAAGAGGATGAAACATTGCAAAAAGTTTCGCTTGAGAAAAGTGATAAAAACTTTATGGTAGGAAATGTATTGACAATAGTTGCGTTAATTATTACAGCAGTATTTTTAGTAGTTGTGGATAAAAGTAAAGATCCTAATATATGGATAAAAGTTTGGGGAATTTATGGAGTATTTGCTTTAAATACTATAGTTTATGTGCTTAGAAAACAGCATGAATGGATATTCTTGCTAAATCTTATTATGTTATTTTTAGGGAAGTTGATGTTTAATATTTTGGATACAAATTTTTATATTTATCTAATAATAAATGTTGTGATTTCATTGATTCTTATTTATTTATTTAAGGAATTATCGACAGAAAAAATTACAGAGCAGTCAATTTTGAAGGAAGCTACACAAGGTAATGAAAAATTAGAAAAAATTGTAACAGAGTCAAAAATAAGAAATGAAGGTGTATCAGAAATATTTAAAAAAATATTTCCAAATGATAATCTTTCTGTAGAAGAAAGAATTGCAAAAGAAAAAAGAAAGAGAAGTACATTTGGAAAAGCATTGACAAGAATTGATAATGCATTACTTGCAGTTATTTTAGTAGCTGTTATTCAAATGTTTTATATTGGAAATTATGTTATTCCGACAGGTTCAATGGAACCTACAATATTAGTTAAGGATAGAGTATTCACAAATATGGTAAAATATCACTTTTCAAATCCAAAGGTTGGTCAAATAATTGCATTTAAAGAACCAATGACTGATAAAGTGATGTATACGAAAAGAATAGTTGGAGAGCCAGGAACAACGCTTCAAATTGCAAAAGGGAAAATGACTACTAATGAATTTGAAATTGCAAATATTAATAATGATCCAAAATATCCGACAACAGCCAATAGTAGAAAAGAATTTAATGAAGAAATGAAAAAGTATAATGAAGCTATGGATAAATTTAATTCTGAGAAAGTTAAAGCTGTTGGTGGGGCAATAATGTTAAATGATAAAAAATCAGAAGTTTTAGAAAGATTGACACCGCAAAAATTTTATCTTCCTGAAGGTTTACTTATGAATAATAAAATTTATATTCCTAAAAAAGGAGATAAAGTGAAACTGGATAAAGTTATTGTAATTGATAAAGTATTTGAAAAAATGACTGACGGTACTTTAATTGGGCAAGTTGACTGGGAAAGTTATTATGATGGAAAAGGTTTTAAAAATATTACAGGGAAAGAATTTTTAGAATTGATAAAAACTGATAAAAACTTTAAAGATACAATTGGAAATGATGATGAATTTACTGCTGATCCAAGAAATACATTGACAAATAGATATTATACATTTACTTTAAAAGTAGAAGGCAGAGATGAAATGGTTATGCCAATTATGGATTTCAAATATGATGATAAATTGTTTAAAAAATTATTAAATGGAGAAACTATAACACTTGATAAAAACTATTATATGGCTATGGGAGATAACACTTCAAACAGTAAAGATACCAGATATTTTGGACTTGTGGCTGAACCTAGAATTAAAGGGGAATTGCTTGTGAGATGGTGGCCGTTAAATAGAATAGGAATATTATAATATAGTTTTATTTGGCAACTTAGTAAGTAGTTATTATTTAACTATTGAACAGTTCAAATATAGGAAAGAATAGTAAAATAATAAAAAATGGAGAATAAAATGGGAAATATTGCCGATGAATTGGTAAAAATTCATAATGAAAACTTTAAAAATAAAGTTGAAGATAAATATTTTTCTGAAATGATATTAGGTGAGCAGTATGAAATATACTGCTTATTTAATTTTTTGGGGAAAAATATTTTTGTGAAAAAATTAGAAAATGAGAGTGGAAAAGAAAATAAAAATTTGGGAGAAAATCAAAAAGGGGAAATAAATTTTGACAAAAATAGGGAAAATGAAAAAAATGTGTTGGGATATATTGTATTTTATGGTACAATAGAGAGCACGGATATTTTTGAGGTAGCGATAAAAAAGGAATATCAAGGGCGAGGTTTTGGTAAAAAATTGTTAATTGAAAGTATGAAAGATTTAATAGAAGATAAGAAAAATATCGAAATTAAAAATAAATTTTTGTTGGAAGTTAATGAGAAAAATAAGAAGGCACTAAAACTTTATAAAAAAATTGGATTTGAGGAAATTTCCATAAGGAAAAATTATTATGGGAAAGATGAAAATGCAGTAATAATGATAAAATATTATTAAGTTTTAGTTTATAAATAAAAGTAAGGGAGAAAAATGGGACATAAGAGTATTTCATTAGAATTAAAAAAACAAATCACACCGAGTATTTTTGTAATAGGGCAGGAATATTATAACGAAAGTTTGGGAAATATAACTGCACTTTTTGCTGACGGGAATTTTATGACAGTGGAAGGAGAATATAAGGAAAATAGTTTGTGTAAAACTTCTATTACAGTTGAACAGAAAAAGGGTGAATTTATAGAGGCTAATTGTGACTGTATGTTTTTTAAGAATAATAAAAAAAATTGCTGTAAACATATTGTAACACTTGGAATGATGGCAGATCATTCGGAAAAAATTTCAAAGGTTATCGGGACAGATGAAATTGAAATGATGTTTGAGGATGATTTTGAAGAGGATAATAAAAAAATGGCTCAAATCAAGGAAGAACGGAAAAAAGAAAAGGAAAAGGCTGCAAAGAGTGTTAAAAGAAAGGAAACTGAAGACGATGGAAAAAATAAATCACGTCAGAGAGTTAAACTTCGTGAAGAAAAACTTAATGCGGCAAGTTTTGCTAAATCAGAAGGAACTTCTGTGGAGGCGGATAATCCTGTTAATAATGAAAATGTAGAAAATATTAATTTAAAAAATAAAAATGAGAAAGTTAGATTTGAAGTTTTTGGAGAAGGTGGAGAGAATGCTGAAAATACTGGATTTTTGGAGAAAAATGGAACAGCTGACTTTCAAGAGATGGAAAATAATGAGGAAATATTGGAAAATGTGGAAAATATTTCTGAAAAGATTAACGAAATTTACAATCTTCATCTGGAAAGTGAAAATATAGATGATGAGGAAAAGCAGGAAATGCGGCTGGAAGTGGAAATTGATGAAGGAAGTTACAGCGACTATAAATACGGATATGACTATAATCAGGAAAATAATGTCCCGGATTATATTTTGCGGATAAAGGCAGGATTTAAGAAAATATATTATGTGAAGGATATTTTGAAATTTATTGAAGCTATCGTAAAGGAAAGAGAGTATGAAGTTACTTCTAAAATCACATATAGTCCAAAAAATTGTTTTTTCAATGAAACTAACCAGAAAATAATCAATGCAATTTATGAATACAGTAAAGAGATTCAAAGTGTAATAAATAGTGGAATTAAAGATAAAAAAGGCTTAAAAGTCTATGAAATGCTTTTAAATAAGCTGCTTACGGCTATGGAAAAGGGGAAGAATCTGGTTTTATTGGGAGAAACTAAACAGATAATGAATAGTTACGAGCCTTTGTTTGTTGTGGAAAATGACAGAATTGCAATGAGAAATATTGAAAAAATTTCTGAGAACAGTCCGTTTTATACATTTGCAAATGATACGACAAAAGTTTTTAAAATGGATGAAAATGAAGAAAGATTTTTTGGGAAATTTGATTTTCTGGATACAGAGCTGTTTAATCAGCTTTCAGATGAGAATAATAGAAAATTATGTGCAGTTTTAGGATATGAGAATGTTAATATTGCAGAATATGTTGAAGAGGACGGATGTATTGATATATTTGTATCGGAAACTGATGAGAAAGAAATTGTGAAAGTAAATTTATCAAATACTGTTTGTGCGATAGAGAAAAATGGGAAGTACTTTATTCCTAGAAAAAATGCGAAAATATTTGAAGAGTTGAAAAAACTTGTGGAAGCTTATTCTATTACAAATGTGGAACTGATTGAAGGAACTTATAATGTAAATTATGAAGGGCTGGGAAAAATTTCAGAGTATATTGATAAAAAATATGCAGATAGAGTGAAAATTCATTTGGAAAATAAAATAAAAAATGCACGAAATATTGATGTTCATATTGGAATAAAAAAAGTTGAAAATAATTTTTTAAATGTCAGTTTTGATATTGAAGGAATAAAGACTGAAGATGTGGAAATTGTAATGGAAGCTATAAAAAATGAGCAGAAGTATATAACTCTTTCAAGTGGGGAATTGGTAAAAATTGCCAATAAAAGTATTGAAGAATTAGTTGGAATTGTAGATTCCATTTCTAATTTGAAGGTTGGAGAAAATAAAATTTCTAAAATAAAAGCTCTTCAGCTTGCTCAAATTTCCAAAAATATTCAGGAAGATCTTGTAAAAATGGATGAATTTAAAGATTTATTTCATAAAATAAAAAATCGTGAAGAAATTGAGCCAAATAATATAAAGGTAAATTTATTTCCTTATCAAAAATTGGGATTTAACTGGCTGAAGAATATGTATGACATTGGATTTGGAGGGATTCTTGCTGATGATATGGGGCTTGGTAAAACTTTACAGACAATTTCACTGCTAAATGAAATTTATCAGGAAAATCGTAATTTTACAGCATTAATTATTGTTCCAAGTTCACTTCTTTATAACTGGAAGGAAGAAATTATTAAGTTTACTGGGATAACTCCAACTTTAATTGAGGGGACAGCAGCTCAAAGAAAGGAAATTATTTCAAAAGGCTCAAAAGGATTTTTAATAACAACTTATCAAGCATTGAGAAATGATATTGAGGAATATAAGAATAGAAAATTTGACGTAGTAGTGCTAGATGAGGCTCAAAATATAAAAACAACAACTTCTCAAATAAAGAAGGCTGTTATGAAAATTAACAGTAAAGTAAATTTTGCATTGACAGGAACACCAGTCGAAAATAATATTTTAGAATTGTGGTCAATTTTTGACTTTGTAATACCTGGTTATCTTGATAATTTGACAAAATTTAAGAAAACTTATAAGGAAGCCATCGTAAATCCAAATTCTTCTAAAATAAACAATTTGCGTGAAATTATTGCTCCATTTCTGCTAAGAAGAACAAAGAAGGAAGTGCTAACTGAATTGCCTGATAAAATTGAATCTAATATGGTTGTAACGTTAAGTACAGAGCAAAAACAATTGTATATGTCTTATATTAAGCAGGCTAAGAGTGAAATGAAGAAATTTAACGAAAATGATAATAATCGAATGAAGATACTTGCAATTTTGACAAAACTGCGTCAAATTTGTAATTCTCCAACTTTATTTAAGGAGGACTATAAGGGGGAAGTAGCAAAACTGGAAGTGTTACGTGATATTTTGCCGGATATAACTGAAAATGGGCATAGGTTATTGATATTTTCACAGTTTGTCGGTACTTTGAAGGAAATTGAGAAGGAACTTGCAGATATGGGAATTGAGTATTTTTATATTGATGGAAATGTGAAATCTAAAGAAAGAGTTGATATTTGTAATAAATTTAATGCTGGAGAGCGGCAAGTGGTGCTGATTTCGTTAAAGGCAGGTGGAACTGGACTAAATCTTGTCGGGGCAGATGTTGTGATACATTATGATCCTTGGTGGAATATTGCTGTGGAAAATCAGGCGAGTGACAGGGCGTATAGAATTGGACAGAAAAAAAGTGTGCAGGTTATAAAACTTGTGACAGAAGGTACGATTGAAGAAAAAATTATAAAAATTCAGGAAAGTAAACGTCAGTTGAGTGAAAATCTGCTGGAAAGCAAAGATGGGGAAAAGGTTCTATTTGAAATGAGTGATAAGGAGTTAATGGAACTTTTAAGTTAAATTTGTATCTAAAAATTTATATTTGTAAAATTTTTGAAATAGGAGTATAATGTATATGTGAAAAAAATCTTCTTATAATGAAAGGATGGAATTTTATGAAAAACGAAAGATATGAATTGAATAAAAATTTAGCACAAATGTTAAAAGGTGGAGTTATAATGGATGTTTCCACTCCTGAACAGGCAAAAATAGCTGAAGCGGCTGGAGCGGCGGCGGTTATGGCACTTGAAAGAATTCCAGCTGATATCAGAGCTGTGGGTGGAGTTTCAAGAATGAGTGACCCTAAAATGATTAAAGGTATTCAGGAAGTCGTTTCAATTCCAGTAATGGCAAAAGTTAGAATTGGACATTTTGTAGAAGCACAAATTTTAGAAGCGATAGAAATTGACTACATAGATGAAAGTGAAGTATTGTCACCTGCCGATGATAAATTTCATGTAGATAAGAAAAAATTTAAAGTTCCTTTTGTTTGTGGAGCAAAAGATTTGGGAGAAGCTCTTAGAAGAATAGCTGAAGGAGCTTCAATGATAAGAACTAAAGGTGAGCCAGGAACTGGGGATGTTGTACAGGCAGTAAGACATATGAGAATGATGAATCAGGAAATAAGAAGAATACAAAATATGAGAGAAGATGAACTTTATTTTACAGCTAAGGAATTGCAAGTTCCTTTTGATTTAGTAAAATATGTTCACGAAAATGGTAAATTGCCAGTAGTGAATTTTGCAGCAGGTGGTGTTGCTACTCCTGCAGATGCTGCACTAATGATGCAGCTTGGAGCCGAAGGGGTATTTGTCGGATCGGGAATATTCAAATCTGGAGATCCTGCAAAAAGAGCTCAGGCGATAGTTAAAGCTGTTACTAACTACAACGATCCAAAAGTGTTAGCTGAAATTTCTGAAGATTTGGGAGAAGCTATGGTTGGAATCAATGAAAATGAAATTAAGTTACTTATGGCTGAAAGAGGTAAATAATGAAAATCGGTGTATTGGCTTTACAGGGAGCTTTTGCAGAACATAGAAAAATGCTGGAGAAACTTGGGATAGAATCATTTGAAATAAGAAAAAAATCTGATTTAAGCAATGCTGTTGATAATAATGATATTGATGGGTTAATTATTCCAGGTGGAGAAAGTACAGTTATTGGAAAGCTGCTTTATGACCTTGATTTATTTGATGACATAAAAAAACTTATTTTGGAAGGATTGCCTGTATTTGGTACTTGTGCGGGACTAATTCTTTTGGCAAAGGAAATTGAAAATGATAGTCGGACTTATTTGGGAGCGATGGATATAAAAGTTAGAAGAAATGCCTATGGAAGACAGCTTGGAAGTTTTTTTACTGAAAGTGAATTTAAAGGGATTGGAGTTATTCCAATGACATTTATTCGAGCACCGTATATTTCAAGTGTGGGAAAAAATGTGGAAGTTCTTTCGGAAGTTGATGGGAATGTTGTCGCAGCAAGGGAGAATAATATTCTTGTGACTTCGTATCATCCTGAGTTAAATGATAATCTTAAAGTACATAAGTTTTTTGTTGAAATGTGTAAATTAAATAAATAAAAATAACAAAAATATATTTAAGAAAAAATTTTTTATCATTCTTTGGATTGGTGAAGTTAAATATTTAGAAGCAAATAAAAAATATTTATTAGTGTATTGTCAAGTCAAGTACAATAAAAAAGTAAAAATAATAAAAAAATATCTTTTAAGAGCAGAATTTTTTCTGTTCTTAATTTTTTTCTGCTATAGTATTATCAAAATGGTATTTTTCTGCATCTAATTTTTCTATCAACTAAAGTAATAATACAGGTTTCATTTTTTCCATTTTTTTTACTGCACCAATTTCATAATATCC
>ERZ773055.540-NODE-540-length-21706-cov-3.382153_pt1 | contig 21706 bp, 19 predicted proteins | sample MGYA00580515_ERZ773055 | MGnify/ENA primary metagenome ERZ773055 (study PRJEB29015, sample SAMEA2737993) | human oral metagenome | biome: human oral; feature: human-associated habitat; material: dental | place: China | collected 2064 ...
GTTGCTCCTAACTGCAAGGTTGCCACATATTCTTTCGTTTGTCCTTGAAATTCTTCTATGCGTTTGGTGGCCCTTCCGGTGCAAAGAATGAGCACACCTGTAGCCAATGGATCCAAAGTTCCGGCGTGACCAATCTTCACTTTATAGCCCAATGCGCGGGAAAGCACATAGCGTACATGAGCTAAAGCCCCAAAACTCGATACACGATAGGGCTTATCTATTGCAAAAATTTCGCCTGCTTTGAAATCCATCAGTCAACCATTGCCAAAGAATGTCCTGTTGCTAAAAGCACAAGGATCACCAAACCGACGATAATTCGATACCAACCAAAGGCTTTAAAACCATATTTTGTCAAGAAAGCAACAAACCATTTCATGGCAAAGATTGCCACAACAAAGGCCACAACACAGCCCAAAATGAGCATCTTTATGTTATCAGGAGTGGCCCAAGTTGTGCCCTCTTTGAACATATCCAACAGGTCAAGTAGCGTGGCTCCTGCCATCGTTGGCACTGCAAGAAAGAACGAAAACTCAGCTGCACGCTTACGCGTTAGCTTCTGTTGCATACCTCCTACTATTGTAGACATACTGCGACTCATGCCCGGAATGACTGAAAGACACTGGAAACATCCTATTATAAAAGCCCGCTTCCAATCCACCTTATTCTCTTCTTTACCTTGATTGAAAATGCGATCACAAAACAACATGAACACACCTCCTATCACTAAGGTCACAGCAACAACCTTAACACTGTCTAAAAGTTCGTCTAACAAACCACTTTTCTTTACCAACAAACCAATGACTACAGCTGGAATCACGCCAACAATCAATAGCCCATAGAATTTCATCTTATTGCGAAATTCCTCCATTGTGCGCATTTGAAAGAAGTGTTTCCAATAAAGACACACCACCGAAAGAATGGCACCAAACTGTATGATGAATGTAAAGGCGTGTACAAAAGGGTCACCTTGTGGAACACCCAAAAGGTTTTGAGTGATAATCATGTGCCCCGTTGACGACACAGGAAGGAACTCTGTCAGTCCCTCCACAATCGAAATAATCAGTGTTTGAATGAAATCCATTATGCTTCTACGCTGTTGTTATCTTTTGGTTTGCGAATAATGGCATAGATGATTGACACAAAACCCGCAAAACATACTACGGGAGCCACCTTTATTCTCATTGTGCTGAACACCTCTGGATTAAAGGTTTGCTCTGTAGAACCACCTCCACTCATGAGGATAAAGCCTAATATAACAACAGCCATCCCTATAGCCAACAAGATGAAGTTGACCTTATCAAATGGTAAATTCTTTTTATCCATAGATTATTTCTTATTTATTATTTCTTCGCTTCAAAGCTATCTACAAACGCAAAGCACGCTATGCAGATGTTAAACTCAAATATTATAGAGTTCACTGGCCTTCATTTTCAAGAACTTATTGACTGAAAGACCCGAACAAATTGCCGTGATTATGATACCAAAAAGGAATACCGATGCAGCCGTAATAATCATTACTTGCGGCGTAACTACCGTAAAAATCTCGGGTTCTTTCGTGTAAAGTATATAAACAAAACAACCCAAAGTAACCACTGCAATCAATGCCGCAATCAAACCAACTCTTACGGCTCGCCACACAAACGGACGACGAATGAAGCCCCAGGATGCGCCAACAAGCTTCATCGTGTGAATGGAGAAGCGCTGTGCATAAATGCTCAAGCGCACCGTGTTGTTAATGAGTGAGAACGACACAAACGTCAACAGACACGCCAAAACCAAAAGAACAATACTGATTTTCTGTAGGAAAGTATTGACATCTTCTATCAAACCTTTCTGATAAGTGACATTTCCCACCTTGGGATAACGCTTGAGTTCGGTGGTAATCCACTTCAAAGAATCATTGTTTGCATAGTCACCTTTGAGACTAATCTCTATCGAACCTTGATATGGATTCATGCCAACAAACTCAGAAGGATCAGTGCCTAAAGCCTTCGTTTGCTCTTGTAATACACGCTCTTTACTAATGAAATCCACATGCTTTATATATGGATATTGTTTCAAACGACTACAAAGTTGCTGCGCTTCTGGATTCGTCATATCATCTTGAAGCGTCATCGTTACGAGAAGATTCTCCTTGACATAGGTTGAAGTATTCCTGGCAGTAAGCACAGAAAAGACTACAATTCCTAACAAAATCAACACCATAGCCGTGCTGATACACAGAGTAACAGCCTGCAATCCATGGCGAGGACCGGCCGATTTACGATTTCTTTTCATTCTACAACAGCGTATAATACACCAAATATCATGCAAAGGTAATGTTTAATTTGCCCACATACAACAGTTTAACTCCCATTAACTATTAAATAAATCTAATCTTTACGGCTCATGATGGGTTAAGAGATATTTTACTATCTTTGCCATGTTTATGAGCACAATAATTTATCCTTCACCAATATTCGGTCCGGTTCACAGCCGACGATTGGGCATTTCCTTAGGCATAAACCTTATGCCAGCTGATGGAAAGATGTGTACTTTTGACTGCATCTATTGTGAATGTGGGTTTAACAATCAGCACATTCCGAGGCAGAAAAGGCCTACACGCGAGCAAGTAGCATTGCGTTTAGAAGAAAAACTAAGGGAGATGCACGACCGAAATGAGCATCCTGATGTTCTAACCTTTGCCGGAAATGGCGAACCAACAGGGCATCCCGACTTCAAAGGAATTATCGAAGACACCATCAACTTACGCAATCGGTATTGTCCAAAGGCTAAGATTAGCGTGTTAAGTAACAGCACTTACATCTTCAACGAACGTGTACGCGAAGCATTAATGATGGTGGATAACAACATCTTAAAGGTCGATACAGTCAATATGGACTATATTCGTCTTGTAGATCGCCCATTGAAAGCTTCGTACGATATAGCCAAAATCATTGATGGTTTGAAACTTTTCAATGGTCATGTCATTATTCAAACCATGTTCATGAAAGGGAAAACAGAAGATGGAATCGATGTAGACAACACCCACGAGCACTTTATTGGTCCTTGGCTTGAAGCCGTTAAGCAAGTCAATCCCCAAGAAGTCATGATCTATACGATTGACCGCGAGACCCCAGACCACGAGCTATTAAAGGCTACTCCGGCTGAACTCGACGCCATTTGTGACCGCGTTCGCCAGATAGGAATACCCTGCACAGCGTCTTATTAAACAGAAAAAAGAGGGCACTCCTCCCCTCTTCAAAAGACGGAAAGTGAGTGCATACAACAGAAAAAACACCAGTTTCCTCTATGCTTTGATTCTTATGGAAGCCTGATAAACAAAGGGAGCATCGTCCATAAACGTCAAAGCTGTTTCTAAAATAAGGCAAATGACCTCACAATTTGCCTCACTTCACCGCACGATTTGACGCAAAACACACCATTATTTGACGCAAATTATCACATGAAATGACGCGAGTTATAATGCATTTGTAGTTCAACGCTAAAGTCGTTATACGTTTTATAGCCTAAGGTTGGCGTTAGCCTACCTTAGGTTATGTGTGTAGTGAGGAGGTCAACGCCATAGGTGTTATACGTTTTCTATGCGCAATGCCGTGATAAAACACCATAGAATAAAAGGCACAACGCCTACTACATTGTCCAAAGAAAAGCGTCTTAGAAAAATAAAAAAGAGGAAATCGCCTTATGGCAACCTCCTCTTGACATATATAAAACATATAGGTATGTTTATATTTTGCTAATAATTCCGAGCTTTGATGCCTTGAGGAATTCAACAACAGCCTGGATTTCGGGGCTATCTGGCACCTGATCAACAATCTGATGTATGGCATCAAACAGACTGGTTTGACCATGAAACACGAGACGATATGCATTAGCTATGTGCCTCTGTACCTTCTCTTCAACGCCATTACTGCCCATAATCATCGTATTAGGTCCCGTGTAAGTAGCAGGCTTTCCGCCTACAATCACATAAGGAGGAACATCTTTTGAGAACGTTGTTCCAGCCTGAATCATGGCCATATTACCAACGCGTGTCTTTGCATTCTCTATGACACTGGAACTGAATATGACGTTATCTCCGATGTGACAATCACCAGCTATCTTTGTGCCATAACCCAAAACACATTGGTTTCCCACAATAGTATCATGAGAGATATGGGCTCCTTCCATGAGGAAATTGCCGTTACCGATGACGGTTTTACAGCCAGAATGCGTTGCGCGGTTAATGACTACATTCTCTCGAATGATGTTATCGTCGCCAATGATGAGTTCACTTTGCTCCCCACGGAAGTTGAAATCCTGAGGTATAGCAGCAAGCACCGACCCCTGATGCACCTTATTGTTATTGCCCATCTTTGTACCATTGAGCACACTTGTGAAGGGAAAGAGCACACAATTGTCGCCAATCACTACGTCGTCTTCAATGTAGACAAACGGAAATATCTTGCAGTTGTCACCAATCTTTGCCTTTGGAGACACTTCTGCTCTTGGACTTATATCACTTGACATAGCTATTAATGTTAAATGTTGAATATTGAATGTGAAATTGCTTTCATGCTGAAAGATTCGTGCAGGATGTGGAGTTGACGTTATGTTTGAATGATAAATCTTGAACAAGCCACAGACCTCTGCGTTTGAATTGATTGTAAAGGTTCTGTCTTTAATATCAATTTGCGCAATATGAACGTTGTTCTTATGCTCTCATTCCGTTCATTTCCTCATTCCACACGATTCATTTCACACTACTTACTGCCTCCTCCTAAAGCACTATAGAGGTTGACTACGGCCTGCATCTTACTGAAATCATCGGCCACTTTAGATAGTTCGGTGTTGAGCAGACTACTTTGTGCGGTGATAACTTCAAGGTAAGTACTACCCGCACTGGCCATCAACTCCTTAGTATCTTCAACGTTTTTCTTCAGTACTTCAATTTGTTTGGCTTGAATTTTTGACTTTTCTTCTGCACTATTATACTGCACAAGAGCGTTACTAACCTCGCTTCCTGCAGTGAGAACTGCGTTCTGCCATGTGTTGAAAGCCTGCTCATATTGTGCCTTAGCCACTTTAAGTCCGGCAACAAGTTTACCATTTTGGAAGATAGGTTGTGTCAAAGAACCTACTGCAGTGAGTAGCCATTTGCCGGGATTCACTATCCCCAAGCCCCCACTATTAGTAAAAGCACCACTCGCATTGATATTCAACACAGGATAAAAACGGCTGCGTGCGGTCTCCACATTATAGAAACACTGCGCCAAAGCCATTTCAGCTGCGTGGACATCAGCACGGTTTTGCAGTAATTGTAGCCCTACTCCAGTAGAGAAATTGGCTGGCAACTGCTGGTCGTCGAGGTTGCCTCGACTGATAGTCTGTGCCTGCTGACCAACCAAAAGCGAAAGCGCATTCTCGGTTTCTCTTATCTGTCGTTTGATATCGGCTTTCTGTGTGAGCACCGAATAGTAGTTAGCCTCAGCGCGTTGTACAGCAGTTGAACGCACACCTACAATGGCATCCTTTTGCAAAGTCATGATATCCCAAGTGTCTTTTGTAAGCTTTTCCATGTCATTTACAAGTTCCATCTGCTTGTCAAGCATTAGTAATGTATAGTACATGTTAGCGATATTGGCAATCAACTTGGTTTGAACAGAGACCTGATAATCCTTGCTTTGCAACAAAGCGACTTGGGTAGCACGCTTCGAAGAAAGCAATGTTCCAAACAAATCTACGTTCCAACTGGCGTTAATGGGCAAGCTATAAATCTTATTTGCCTTATTCCCGTCCCACGAAGATATGGTTCCTTGTGGCGTAAACGCAAACGAAGGAAGGAATGAAAGCTTAGCCGCCTGGAGCTGAGCCTCAGCCATTTTCACGTTCAAAGCAGCGTTAAGAAGATTAGGATTGTGTGCCAATCCCTTCTCAATCAATGCTTGTAAGTGGCTATCGGTAAACACACTGCGCCATGGAATGTTTGCAAAGCTGGCCGTATCTGTTACTGCCAACATATCGTTATCAGACGTTACATCGCGGAAAATGCCGCTGGTCTTGACGTCTGGGCGTTCATATTTGCCGTAAAGACTTTTGCAACCCGTCAATGAGACGGCTGCAAAGGCCATGAGTAATAAAGTTTTATTTATTTTCATCTTCATCTTGTTGATTAGAGTTTTGAACTGTAACAACGCTGTTAGAATAGGCATATTGCTCAAGTTCTGAAGCGGTTTCTTCGCTCAATTTGTCTTCAAACACTAATGGAGTAAGCTTCTCTTGCAACCATTGGAAAGCCACAAACAATGCCGGAACGACAAAGATCTGGCATAAAGTGCCTATTAACATACCACCAACGGCAGCTGCACCGAGGGTCTGGTTGCCGTTCTTTCCAACGCCACTTGCAAACATCAATGGCAGAAGTCCAATGACCATAGCCAACGAAGTCATCAAGATTGGGCGCAAACGAGCGGCAGCTCCAAGGATGGCGCTATACTTAATGGCCATGCCAGTGCGTCGTCTTTCGAGGGCAAATTGTACAATCAAGATTGCATTCTTAGCCAACAGACCAATCAACATGATAAGCGATATCTGCATATAGATATCATTTGAGTGTCCAAAGAGCATCGTAAAGAGGAATGCTCCGGCCAAACCGAACGGGATAGAAAGGATTACTGACAGTGGAAGTATATAGCTTTCATACTGTGCACTCAATATTAAGTAGACGAAAACCAAGCAGAGTACAAAGACGATTACTGTAGTATTACTACTCTCTGCCTCTGATCTTGTCAAACCAGAATACTCATATCCGTAGCCCTGTGGCATCGTATTCTTAGACACTTCGGCTATAGCCTGCATGACTTGTCCTGAAGAATAGTTTGAGTTTGGCGTCACACTGACGTTGATTGCAGTATATAAGTTGAAGCGGGCAATATTAGATGGGCCGTAAACACGTTTCAAAGTACAATACTCTGACACTGGAGACATCTGTCCACTTGCAGTGCGTACATAGATGTTTGATAGCTGATCTGGGCGCAAACGGTCTGTAGGAGCAGCCTGAATCATTACGCGGAAGAGCTTACCATAAGCGTTAAAGTTAGACGCATACATACCACCGAGGTAACCTTGTAATGTAGATAACACTACAGCGGGAGAGATTCCAGCTTGCTTTGTCTTAGCAACGTCGACATCAACCATATACTGAGGATAGTTCGGATTATAGGTAGTCATAGCCTGCTTCACCTCAGGTCGTTGGTTCAACTCTTTGAGAAAGTCCTGTGTTACGTTGAAGAACTTGTTCAAATCTCCACCAGTTTTATCCTGAAGCGTTAGGGTAACACCGTTCTGAACGGAGAATCCTGGCACCATAGGTGGACCAAAAGCTAAGATCTGTGCATCCTTAATAGCGGCTGTTTGCTTATAGATCATACCCAGAACAGAGTTTGCTTCCAACGGATTAACTATCAAAGCCATAGGATCTCCGTGTGAGATTGCATTCTTGATTCGTGTAAAGAAACCGCCCGAACGCTCTTCAAAAGGTTTCAGTTTGATAATAAACGTAGCCTGATCTGAGCCTTGTCCGGCTATGAAGTTATAGCCAGCAATACCTTCTCTGCGTTGAATAGCAGGATTACTTGCCAACATCTTGTCTACCTCTTCAAGGATTTCGTGTGTCCGTTCCTGACTCGTTCCCGGGTTAGCTGATATCATCACGAACAAGGTTCCAGTGTCTTCATTAGGCACAAGACCTGTCTTTGTGACCTTCATTGAAATCACTAAGATGACAATTCCTATAATAACAGCAAGCGAAGTCCATAGCTTATGGTTGATAATTCGAGTGACTCCGTTCTTATATTTCTCTGTAGTCTTATCGAAAACTCGGTTGAAATTGCTATGGAAACGACTCACAAAGTTTTTATTTGTCTCATCTTTCTCCTCATCATGTGGCTTCAAGAAGATTGCACATAGCGCCGGAGAGAGCGTCAACGCATTAATAGCTGAGATGACAATTGATAGTGCCATCGTCACACCGAACTCTCTATAGAACGTTCCCGAGGTACCTCCGAGGAAGGAAACAGGCACGAACACTGCCGCCATTACAAGCGTAATGGAGATGATAGCGCCTGAAATTTCGTTCATTGCATCAATAGATGCCGTCAAAGCACTCTTGTAACCTTGGTCTAACTTGGCATGAACGGCCTCAACAACCACAATGGCATCGTCCACAACAATAGCGATAGCAAGAAGTAAAGCCGATAAAACGAGCAGGTTAATTGAGAAGCCAAAGACCCAAAGGAAGAAGAAAGTGCCTATCAAAGCCACAGGAACGGCAATCATAGGGATTAGTGTTGAGCGAATATCTTGTAGGAAAATATATACCACAATAAACACTAATGCCAACGTAATAAACAACGTCATAATAACTTCTTCGATAGAAGCGAAGAGGAATTCTGTAGTATCTTGCTCTATCGTATACTTCATTCCTGGAGGGAAACTCTTGCTGGCTTCCTCCAAAGCTGACTTCACAGCCTCTGCAATATCCGTAGCATTAGAACCTGCAATCTGGTTAACCATACCCATAACTGCGGGTTGTCCGTTGTTAATCAGCTTCACATTATACATCAATGCACCGAGTTCGACTTTGGCAACATCCTTTAATCGCAATGTCTCTCCAGTCAAAGAACTCTTCAACATGATGTTTTCAAACTCGGTCGTTGACTTCAAACGACCTCGATATCTCAAAGCATACTCATAAGCAACTGACCCATTTTCACCTAATGAACCAGGTGCTGCTTCGATGTTTTGTTCGGCTAATACATTTGTAATATCAGAGGGAACGAGACCATATTGCTTCATTTTGTCAGGCTGAAGCCATATTCTCATGGAATAAGTCTCCATTCCCGGCGTCTGTACATCGCCTACACCTTTGATACGTTTCAGCAGAGGAACGATGTTGATATTATTGTAGTTTGTCAGAAACTGACCATCATATCGACCATCATCTGTCGTCAACGAATACATGATTACATTCGAAGACTGACGCTTAGAGACCGTGACGCCGACGCGAGTAACCTCGGCTGGCAACAACGCCTGAGCCTGCTGAACACGGTTTTGCACATTAACAGCCGCCATATCTGCGTTTGTTCCCTGCTTGAAATATACCGTTATCATCGCCATCCCCGAGTTGGTTGCGGTCGAAGACATATAAGTCATGTTCTCAACTCCATTGATACTCTCTTCCAAAGGCGTAACAACAGAGTTCAAAACTGTCTGTGCATCGGCACCCGTATAACTCGTCATCACCGATATTGTAGGGGGAGCGATGTCAGGATACTGCTCAATTGGCAGTGAAACCAGACCGATAGCACCCAACAATACGAGGAAGATTGAGATTACAGTAGATAGTACCGGACGTTTAATAAAACCTGTAAATGTCATACTTTCTATTATTATTTTCCCTTCATTACTTTGACAAAGCCACTCGCTGTACCTTGTTTGGCACCTAATTTAGCGGCATCATCAATGCTCTTTTGATACTCTGCAAGTGTTACTGGCTTGATTTCCATCTTGTCTGAAAGCTTTGTTAAGCCCTTAACAACAATGCGATCGCCAACCGAAAGACCGCTTGTCACAATATAAGTATTCCCATCATTCTGTGGGTTTACCTTGATTTCTGTGTAATAAACCTTATTATCCTTACCTACTTTATACACAAACAATTTGTCTTGTACTGACGAAGTAGCCTCTTGCGGGATAACAATTGCGTGGTTGTTTGTACGAGGAATGATAATCTGTCCTGCGCCACCACTCTTCAATATGCGTTCGGGATTAGCGAAATGTGCTATCAACGAATAAGCACCTGTAGACTGATTAATCACTCCACTCATCTTAACCACCTTGCCAGGATAATTATATAGCGTGCCGTTTACAAGCTGAAGCTTCACTGAAGGAAGTTCTTTTAGCGCGGCAGATACACTTCCTGAGGTCCTCGTCATATTAAGAATGTCGCCCTCAGACATAGAGAAGAACACCTCAACTGTACTGACATCAGAAACTGTTGTCAATGGATCGGGAGAGGAAGCACTAACTAAAGCGCCCGCTTTATAAGGCAAACTACCTACCACACCTGACGTTGGACTAACCACTCTACACCAGCTTAATGTCTCCTTGGCTGACGCTAAAGCTGCCTGCGCTTGAGCCAAAGCAGCTTGTGCAGTGGCATAACTATTCTGCGCAGTAGATAGTTCATATTGGCCGATAACCTTTTTATCATACAACTTTTTGTTGTTTTCAAAGGTCAAACGCGCCGTATTCAATTGCGCACGTGCAGTGTTTACACTTGCTTGTGCCTGTCGAACAGCTGCCTGATAAGTCTCACTATCTATTGTAAAAAGCAACTGCCCAGTCTTCACTGCCTGCCCTTCGTGCACATAAACTTTCGTGATGAAGCCCGATACCTTTGGCCGCACCTCTACGTCTTGAATACCACGAATGGTTGCGGGATAGGTCGATTGAAGCGAAGCACTATTCGAACCAATCGTCTCTACAGGGAATTCGTTATTGCCAAAGTTGGGCATTCCACCACCTCCACCACAGGCTACAAGCGAAATGCTTACAGCTGCAACTAACAAAGATTTAATACTTTTCATACCTATATATATGTTTAATGTTTTCTTGATTTCTTCCACTTCTTGACGGCTGACATTATCCTTTAATGAGTCGTCCACCCACAACAGCTTAACGAAAACTCAAATTTAACAAATAGTTTTGTTGCTACAAAGTTACAAATTAAAATCAGAAAGTGTCATGAATTGACTTTACTTTTTAACAAAGATTACAGCAAGAAGCACATAAGATACCCATAAAACAAAAGCTGGAAAAGCAAAGACGGCCCTCCATATGCATGTTACATGCGTATAAAGAGCTGTCATTCAACAGACGTCCAAGCCTTTTCTCTCCTGCTGACTGCGCTCAGCAAACGGATAACATAAACCTATTTTAATGTTTATCTGCACGCAGATTCTCTTCCACATACAGCTTGATTGCAGCTGCACAATCGGCATCATTGCCCGCACGTACAGCCCCTATCATCCAGTAAGCATACTTACCCATACGCATGTTCTTCAGCGCTTCGATGTTCGAACCATATCGAAGTTCGATGTGATAAGTGTCAGCCGGCGTGTCGGGAAGCAACATAAAGTAAGTGAATTCGTCCCGATTGCCATCATCACTCTTATAGAATTCGGCACCGAAGGCCTTGTCTTTCCCAACCAAAGAATAGGTATGCGAGAACACACGTGAGCCACTTGCATCGACTCCCGTAATCCTTCTGCCTTTGAAAGTCAATTGATCAACACCGTGTTTGAAGCGACAATCAAACTGAAAAGTGCCACTGTAATCCTTATTGTCATTGGCAAAAGCTCCGAATTTCCTTACAGCTTCACTCCCAATACAGGTGCCGTTGCACTTATTTTTCATCTTAGCCACAGCCTCGGAAGCCTTTTCCTTGCCCACATACTTCGCAGCTTCAGCAAGCCAGAGTGAGTCCCATTTCGACGCATTTGCACCGTTATCAGAGAAAAACGCAACATAAGTTCCCTCCACTTTCGCCTGCCTTTGAGTTGGCTTCTTCACCATTTTAGCCTTACCGACAGGACTTCCTGCCATTGCCATAAGACCTACCATGCACAGCAACACGACACTTAATAAAAAATTCTTTTTCATCTTTAATTGTGATTTAGATATGAATTAATCTGTTAAGACATTACAAATATATGCCTTTTCTACAATTATATCAATACCTAAACCACATGAAATGCAAGCTACCTACAAATGAGTAGGAATGCAAGAAGAATGCAGTAAAGAATATTTGTAATTGTCGTTGTAAAACTCGCGTATTTGAAATGAAAAAGACTTTGACTCGAAATACGCGAGTTTTGAGCCTGCTTTACAACTTCTTATTTATCAAACAGTTAGGCAATCTGCAACAAAATTCATCACCAAAAAACATGATAAAAGCATGCAAAATGAATGAAATCAATGTATAAAATCAGTCACTTCAGCATACAATATCAGTCATTCAGCAATGCTATCTGACGCTAATTACCATGCAACATGAGTCAAAATGCAACGTAAGACAACTGAAATTGAAAAGCAACTCATCAGAAAATGATGAGAAAGAACCTTTTTCTTGATTTTCAATTTCTATTTTGCAGAAATGAAACTACATGTTTTTTAGTTAACAAAGTTTACAAAACGAAGAGAAAAGCACATGGAGAAATCAAATAAAACTGCAAAGTGAAAGAGGCTGATTACCCTCCAAACACACTGAATTCTGCCTTGCAGTGGGACATCATCGAGGCTGAAACCGACTTGCTTTCTACTCTATCAGCCCCATGCTTTTAGCCTTCTTCATCAACAATTGCATCAGAGGTTCGCGCTCGTTTTCAACCTTGTTGTCAAGCACTGCATCTTTAAGTGTCTGCTTTAACTGGCCTACTTCACGGCAAGGGTCAAGGTGAAATATCTCCATTATCTCGTTACCATCAATGCAAGGTTGCAGTAATCGTTTATAATCTCGCACCTTTAAATCGGCTATTTTCTCACGAACAATGCGGAAGTTATCCAAGAAACGTTGTTTGCGCACTTGGTTTTTGCTTGTAATATCGGCCTCACAAAGCATCATTAAAGCGTCAATATCGTCGCCCGCATCATTCATTAAACGACGCACAGCACTATCAGTCACCTCTTCATCTGCTATGGCAATAGGTCGCATATGCAGGTCAACCATCTTCTGAACAAACCTCATTTTGTTGTCCATTGGCAGCTTCATGCGTCGGAATATGGCTGGAACCATCTTCGCACCCACGTAATTATGGTTATGAAAAGTCCATCCGTTGAGGTTATCCCAGCGTTTACAACGGGGCTTACCAATGTCATGAAACAATGCCGCCCAACGCAACCAAAGTGACATTTCGTCGTGTTTTCCGCTTTCATCTTGTGCTCGACAGAGGTTATCGAGCACCTCTAAAGTGTGATAAAAGTTATTTTTGTGGGCACGACCATTGCGTGTTTCTACGACATCTAAGGTCACAAGTTCGGGTATAATGAGTTGAAGCAGTCCACAACGATAAAGATCTATGAAGCCTTTGCTTGGCGTTTTTGTCAGCATTATCTTGTTCAACTCGTCATCAATACGCTCTCCGCTGATAATTTTTATACGCTCGGCATTGCGTTGAAGCGCTTCAAACGTCTCGTCTTCTATAAAGAAATTCAACTGCGTTGCAAAGCGAATACACCGCAACATGCGCAAAGGATCGTCAGAAAACGTAACATCTGGGTCGAGCGGTGTACGAATAATACCGTCTTCCATGTCGTAAACGCCTTCAAAAGGATCAACCAATTGGCCAAACCTTTCTTTGTTCAGACACACCGCTAAGGCATTAATCGTGAAGTCACGGCGGTTTTGATCGTCCTCAAGTGTACCATCTTCAACATGCGGTTTGCGCGAATCGTGGCTGTAACTCTCCTTTCGTGCGCCCACAAACTCAATCTCCATGCCGTGAAATTTCACTTGCGCCGTGCCGAAATTACGGAATATTGAGAGATGAGCTCGCTTGCCTAACCGGCTCTTTAGCTCGCTTGCAACTTGTATTCCGCTACCAACGACAACGACATCAATATCATTAGACGGGCGCTCCAGAAACAAATCACGCACATATCCGCCTACAACATAACACTCAAGTGATAGTTTGTCGGCAGCCTCTGAAATCAAATGGAATATATCTTTATTGAGTAGACGCGCCAAATCAGCGTCAGTTAGATTTCTCATTGTTGCTTAATTTCTCTTAACTTGCTATAAATTGCGTGCAAAGTTACTAAAAATTAGTGCAGAATATGACGTTTTACATAGTTTTTTATAATTTTGCAAACATGAAGAAATATATCTGGTTACTGGCCGTTAGTGCCTCTTTTTGCAGCTGTGCAGAGACACAAGACGAGAAGGCTGCACCTTTAATGGCGCAGATAGAAGCATTATATGAGGCAGGAAACTACCGCCAAACACTCGACTCTATCATGTCTTTGAGGAAGGATTTCCCTGAAGCTGTGGAGTCAAGGAAAGCCGCATTGAAGATCTGGCAGAATGCTTCCTTGAGGATGGCACAGGCAGATGTAGCCAAGACAGATTCCACTTTGCAAGCTACTTTACAGGCACTTCATGGCAAGGAAACAAACTTTCGATATAACAAACTGCGTGTAAAGTGCGATTCACTAAAAGCAAGATATGAGGCCATGTGTGGCGTTGTGCGCATGATTCGCTATCGTCAGCAACACCCATAAAGGTCAAGCGAGGCCTTAAAAATTTGGCTGTTTCATTATAAATAAGTACTTTTGCAATCGCAAGGTTTTTGAATTTATGAAACATTCTAACACAGAAGAACAGTTTAAAAACGTCCTAAAGGAGTGCCGAGAGCTATTCAGCAAGAAGCTGCATGACTACGGATCATCATGGCGTATACTACGTCCGTCTTCATTGACTGACCAACTTTTCATCAAAGCGAAACGCATAAGATCTCTTGAAATCAAAAAGAAATCGCTCGTAGGTGAAGGCATTCGCCCTGAGTTTATAGGGCTTATCAACTATGGAATCATTGGACTGATTCAATTGGACCATGGATATGCCGATGCCATTGACATGACTCCCGAAGAAGCATTGAGCCTATATGACAAATATGCTGAGGCAGCTTTATCACTGATGCTTAAGAAAAACCATGATTACGACGAGGTTTGGAGAGACATGCGGGTTAGTAGTTATACCGACTTTATCCTCACAAAGCTCGTGAGAATCAAAGAGATTGAAGACATAGAAGGCCAAACTTTAGTGTCAGAAGGCATTGATTCGAACTATATGGACATTATAAACTATGCCGTGTTTGGTGTTATCAAACTGACAAAAGAAGACTAAATACGTTATTATTGTGAGCCAACGATTACTGAAAATGATAGTCAACCTCTGCCGAATCATCGTGGCAGTGACGTTCATCTTCTCGGGTTTTGTGAAAGCAATAGACCCTATTGGTACGCAATATAAGTTGCAAGACTATCTCGGGGCTATCGGAATGGTTGGTATTCTGCCCAATTGGACGCTGCTTGCCGTGGCAGTTTTCCTCGCAGCCATAGAGTTTTGTATCGGCATTTTCTTGCTCTTTGCAATTCAACGCCGACTCATTTCGAAGCTGACAGTGGCCTTTATGGCGTTCATGACGATGGTAACCGTGTGGATAGTAATGGCAGATCCGGTGAAAGATTGTGGCTGTTTTGGCGATGCTTTGCATCTAACAAACACAGAAACACTGATAAAAAACATCGTGCTTCTTGTCTGTTCACTCGCCATTATGTATAGACCTCTGGCAATGTTTCGATTCATTTCGAAAAGCAATCAGTGGATTGTCACGAATTATACCATTGTATTTATCTTGGTGAGTAGTGGCTTAAGTCTATACTTTCTGCCTATCTTTGACTTCCGACCTTACCATATTGGTGTGAACATTCCACGCGGAATGGAGATTCCTAAAGGTGCAAAGTTGCCGCAATTCAAAACAACTTTCATCATGGAGAAGAACGGACAGCGCAAGGAATTCACGCTCGATAACTATCCAGATGCCTCTTGGAAGTTCATTGATAGTAAGACTGTGCAAACAAGTGAGGGTTATATTCCGCCGATACATGACTTTTCTATCACTGACAACAAAACGGGATTAGACCTCACCAACAGTGTACTTAGCTACAAAGGCTATACATTTCTGCTGATTGCTCCACATTTAGAGATGGCTGATGACAGCAACTTTGGTGACATAGATAGACTCTATGAATATGCTCAAAGCTATGACATTCCGTTCTATTGCCTAACAGCAAGCACGATGAAAGCTATCAAACGATGGATTGATTTAACGGGAGCTGAGTATCCATTTTGCATCACAGATGAAGCTGTTTTGAAGACAATCATCCGCAGTAATCCCGGACTTTTGTTACTAAAAGACGGCACAATCATCAACAAATGGAGTCATAACAACCTCCCCAATGAGGCCAAACTATCGCGTCCTATCAGCCAATCAAGCTTGGGAAAGATGCCAAAAGACAGCGTGCCGGCTAAGATATTAGAAATCGTTTTGTGGTTCATTCTCCCCCTAACGCTACTCACTTTAGCCGATCCGTTTGTGGGCATGGAGCAAGTGGGTGAGACTAAAAGAGCAGAAAGATAAACAGAAATTATATCATCTATTCAATAAAAAGAAAAGTAAAATGAGAAAGAAAATCGTAGCAGGTAACTGGAAAATGAACCTCAACCTGCAAGAAGGTGTTGCACTCGCAAAGGAGATTAACGAGGCAATGACAGCTGAAAAGCCAAACTGTGACGTAGTAATCTGCACCCCATTTATCCACTTAGCAAGTGTTGCTAAGGAGCTAAATGCAAGCTTAGTAGGCCTTGGTGCTGAGAACTGTGCAGACAAAGAGAAGGGTGCTTACACTGGAGAGGTGTCAGCAGAAATGGTTAAGAGCACTGGCGCTCAATACGTAATACTCGGTCATTCAGAGCGTCGTCAGTACTATGGAGAGACAGCTGAGATCCTAAAAGAAAAGGTTTTGTTGGCTTTAAAGAATGGTTTGAAGGTAATCTTCTGCTGTGGTGAGACCCTCGAAGAGCGCGAATCAAACCGTCAGAACGCTGTTGTTAAGGCAGAACTTGAAGGTAGTGTGTTCAATCTTTCAGCTGAAGAATGGAAGAATATCATACTTGCTTATGAGCCAATCTGGGCCATTGGAACAGGTAAAACCGCCACATCTGACCAGGCAGAAGAGATGCTTTGCTACATCCGTTCTATCGTTGCAGAGAAATATGGCAAGGAAGTTGCAGAAGAAACTTCTATTCTTTATGGTGGAAGCTGCAAGGCTTCAAACGCTCCTGAGCTATTCTCTAAGCCAAACATTGATGGTGGTTTGATTGGCGGTGCATCTTTGAAGGCTGCTGATTTCAAAGGAATCATCGACGCTTGGAAAAAGTAATATCACATAATTAATATTGGGAAACAGGACAACGAGTTTCATCTTATTGTCCTGATTCTCCCATATTGCAATCAATTCAATAGGAAATGAAGAAGTTCGCTTGGCTTTTTAGTGTTATTATTTGCATGGCAATTCCATCTCATGCACAAACTTTCCTCGACCATTTGAAAAGGAATTCGGCCGGAAAAGGAGCCGTAACCATTACTCAAAGCAAAGAAATTGACGAACTCGTCAACGGCAGTAAACAAACAAAGCCACAAGTTACGAACGAACAAAAGAAAGAAGTTGTAAAGCCTACAGCTACAACAAACAAGACCGAACCTACCAAGAAAGAGACTAAAACGAATCAACACGTCGTCACAGGTGACTCTGCCAAGCAGACAGAAAGCAAGAAAGAACAAGCCATAAAGCCTGTAGAGCAACGGGAAAGAATAACGCATCAGCGGACAGAATCCAACAATCAACAGCAAGAAGAGGATGAGATTACGATTCCAACTGTTGACATGCGGAGGAAAGTTATGCGTGGAAGCCGCAAGGTAACTGGCTATCGTGTGCAAGCATTTTCAGGCGGAAACTCACGCATCGACAGGCAGAAAGCAGAACAAGCTTGCACTGCTATCAAGATGAAATATCCCGATCAACCCATCTATGTGCATTTCTACTCACCACGATGGATATGCCGTGTGGGCAACTATCGAAGCTTTGAAGAAGCCAGCGACATGCTGCGCAAGGTGAAAGCCTTAGGCTATCGTCAAGCATGTATCGTCAAAGGAAAGATTACTGTGCAAGATTAAGTCTCACCAAGTGCTGTTTATCGCACGACACTTTGAGACAAACGAAATATCAATGACTATGAATCCAGAAACTGAATTCCGCGAAGGTCTCGACGATCTCGCCACACATTATAAAAGTATACTCACGCTTTTAGGAGAAGACGCCTATCGCGAAGGCTTGGAAAAGACCCCGATGCGTGTAGCAAAAGCTATGCAGATACTGACAAGAGGATACAGCCAAGACCCTCATAAGGTGTTAACCGATGCCCTCTTCAAGGAAGATTATAACCAAATGGTTATCGTTAAAGACATCGATGTGTTCTCTCTTTGCGAACACCACATGTTGCCTTTCTACGGCAAATGCCATGTAGCATACATCCCCAACGGCTACATCACGGGACTAAGTAAGGTTGCACGCGTCGTAGATATCTTCAGTCATCGTCTTCAAGTGCAAGAAAGACTGACCCAACAGATTAAAGACTGCATCCAAGAAACCCTCAACCCACAAGGTGTTATGGTGGTCATTGAAGCCAAACATATGTGTATGCAGATGAGAGGTGTAGAGAAACAAAACTCTATAACGACAACAAGCGACTTCAGCGGAGTATTCAATGACCTCAACACACGACAGGAATTTATGAGCCTATTGCGTGGAGAATCAAAACGAATTTAAGGGTATCACCCCACAATATACCTTTTTAAAAATAACTTTTCAATTTATTCAACATCAAAGAAAGAAACAGATTATATGAAAAACTTACGTAATTTCTTTGGCTATATGCTTTGTTTGGCAATAGCTTTAACGTCACTCTCATCATGTTTGAATGGCGATGATGAGAAAGAACTGACACTAACTGACGCAGACGTAAGAACAATCTTCGAGACGGGTCAAGGCACTTATGAAGGCAAAATCTATACGGTTACAGAGAATAATGCCGGTACTTTCCTTACCAAAGATTCTGTAAGAAATGTTCAACTAACCATCAATGCCGACTCAACCATACGCGTTAGTGACATCCCCGATAGCCTTTATGCATCGCTGCTTGATTCATATCATGCACAAAGTAAAGCCGTAAGTGAGGAGTTGGCAAAACAAACCACCGTACGACCCGTTAGGAGTAGGATTGGAGCACTTAGCTATTATGACCGCGATAAGACTATATATTCCTATCAAACACTTATATATCAGACAACATTTACTGTCACTTTAAATGGTCATGCGCAGCAAGTTGTCTTCAAGAATAGTATGTTTGCACTCTACAATACACGTAACCGCGCACTACAAGTAGCAATGAAACCCGCTGAGATTAAAGCCGAAAAAGAATATCTTAGACCATCAAGAAACTACTTCATCTTTGTCTCAACAGCTAAACATTAAATACAAAATGAAATTCATTTCATGGAATGTTAACGGCCTACGGGCCTGTGTTGGTAAGGACTTCTCACAATCATTTGAGTCCTTAAATGCCGATTTTTTCTGTCTGCAAGAAACCAAAATGCAAGCCGGACAGCTTGAACTTCAGTTCCCAGGATATACATCTTACTGGAACTATGCAGAGAAAAAAGGATATAGTGGCACTGCAATCTATACACGAAAAGAGCCACTTGCCGTTAGCTATGGCATCGGAATAGACGAACACGACCATGAAGGTCGCGTCATAACACTTGAATATGACAAGTTCTTTCTCGTCACTGTATATACTCCTAACGCTCAAGAAGAACTGCGACGACTTGATTATCGCATGACATGGGAAGACGCTTTTCAGGCTTATCTGCATCAACTCGATGCGAAAAAGCCCGTGATTGTCTGCGGAGATATGAACGTTGCACACCAGGAAATAGACTTAAAGAATCCCAAAACTAACCGACGTAGTGCAGGCTTTACTGACGAAGAACGAAGCAAAATGACGCAACTGCTGAACAATGGCTTTACAGATACGTTCAGAACGCTACACCCCGAACAGGTTACTTACAGCTATTGGAGCTACCGATTCCGTGCACGTGAGAAGAACGCTGGCTGGAGAATCGACTACTTTTTGATTTCCGACAGACTCAAACCTCAATTAAAAGGCGCGTCTATTCACACCGAAATCTATGGCAGCGACCATTGTCCTGTAGAGTTAGACATAGACATTTAAAACAGAAATTGAATGATATCATCCCACAGCGCCTCAACAATCATTGTATTGTTGGGGCGATTTTGTTATATGAAATACATGTGAATCCTTTCCGCAAAACCTTAATGATACACATCAATACCCTTGCAACAACAAATGTGTTAAATCTAATCATTAAACTTTACAACTTCAAGTCAATTACAAATGCTATCCAAAAGATTCTTCAACAAGAACTAAAAATAGAGAAATTTCAATGCTTTTATAAGGCGTTAAATATCAAAGACTTGCAATATTCATAACAAAACAGAAGGTAAAATAACGATAAATTTACATGTAAAACAAGGCAGATTACAAGGCAATCTAAGCCATATGAGGCGATAAAAAGCATCATTTGACTGTGTCATTCCGGTCAAATAACAACGCATATCGCCAAGAAACATGGTCAAAGAAGGATGAAACAATGATGAAGTTCCATGATTTAGACCTTATTCTTCCTATTTCAACCTCACTTGAAGTGTTAAAAAACGACCAATAAAGCTTACAAAACAAACATCAAAAAGAAGCTTTGTTATGAGATAAAAACCAACGTTTTAAGCTCAAGAATTATGCCAACGAAGCCATCACTGCTAAGTGATTTTACAGATTAGTCCTATCCATTCCACCATAAACATCCCGACATTACAACACAAACAAATGGCGTCTGTCGTGTTTTTCCTTGAGAAAAAAGAGATACAAAAATTGGGATTATCATTTCTTTTTCGTTACTTTGTAATCTAAACACATAAAAAAGAACAATGATGGGAAAAGGAAAAAAGGGCGGAAAGCGCATGTCCAAGAAGCAACTTAGTGAGCGTTTGCAAGACTTCTTCGCATCCCAGCCCGGCAAAACACTAAGCTTTAAGGAGATATTCCGAGCCCTGAAATTAGATACTCACCCTCTGAAAATGTTGGCCATCGACATCATGGAAGAGATGACTTGGGATGATTTTCTCACCCGAGTGACGGAAAGTTCATACAAACTCAACACGAAAGGTCAGGTGCAAGAAGGCACATTCATTCGCAAGTCAAATGGAAAGAACTCGTTCTTACCCGATGATGGCGGCACGCCTATCTTCGTTTCAGAACGCAATTCGATGTGGGCAACCAATGGAGATCGCGTCAAAGTGAGCTTCATGGCACGTCGAAAGAAGCACATAAAAGAGGCACAAGTCATAGAGATTCTACAACGAAGTAAGGACCAATTCGTAGGGCGTTTGCGTGTAGATCGCAACATGGCATATCTCATTACGCCTGAAAACACGTTCGTACATGACATTATCATCCCGAAGAGAAAACTCAAAGGAGGGAAAGATAACGATAAAGCCATTGTCAAAATCATGCAATGGCCCGACGCCGAACATAAGAATTTGATTGGCGAAGTGGTAGATGTATTGGGGCAAACCGGTGACAACGATGTCGAGATGAACACTATCTTGGCACAATACGGCCTACCTTATGTCTATCCAAAAGCCGTAGAAGAGGCGGCCGAGAAAATCTCTGGAGATATCACAAAGCAGGATGAAGCAGAGCGAGAAGACTTTCGTGAGGTCTTCACTTGTACGATTGACCCCCGTGATGCAAAAGACTTTGACGACGCACTCTCTATCAAACAACTCGACAATGGGCAGTGGCAAGTGGGTGTGCACATTGCAGATGTGAGCCATTATGTAACCGAAGGCAGTATCATTGACAAGGAAGCAGTAAAGAGAGCCACAAGTGTTTATCTCGTAG
>ERZ773055.546-NODE-546-length-21606-cov-4.149645_pt1 | contig 21606 bp, 24 predicted proteins | sample MGYA00580515_ERZ773055 | MGnify/ENA primary metagenome ERZ773055 (study PRJEB29015, sample SAMEA2737993) | human oral metagenome | biome: human oral; feature: human-associated habitat; material: dental | place: China | collected 2064 ...
TGATTAAAAATGACCACATGGAGTTATCTAGGTGGCCTTTTATATTTATTTTATTATAATTTAAATTAAAAATTAAAGACCACTAGGGATAAAAGCTAGTGGTCTTTTTGTATAGATACGCTTCTAAAATTATTAGTGACTGTTATTTAAGTAAATACAAATATATAAGGAGATTTGAAGATGAAAATTAATAAGATTTTTGTAGGATTTGCAGTGTTATTAACGAGTGTTTTAGGTTATGGGTATTATGAAGGTAAAAAAAATATAGCTGAAAAAGTAGAGACAAAAGAAGTTAGAGTAGGTGTACTTCAATTACTTAGTCACCCTGCACTAGATCAAATCTATAAAGGAATAGAAGAAGGATTGGCTAAAGAAGGCTATCAAATAGGTAAGGATATAAAAATAGATCTTCAAAATGCCCAAGGTGATCAGAGTAATCTTGTAAGCATGGGACAAAAGTTAGTAAGCGATAATAATGATATTTTAGTCGGAATTACGACACCAGCAACATTAGCACTATCAAATGCAACTAAGGATAAGCCAATAATTATGGCTGGTATTACTTATCCAGTAGAAGCAGGATTGATTAAGAGTGAAAATAACCCAGGAAATAACATTACAGGTGTGAGCGATAGAACACCGATTAAGCAACAACTAGAGGCTATGAAACAAATTTTACCGAAAATGAAAAAAGTAGGTATTCTTTACACAGCAAGTGAAGATAATTCTGTAAAACAAGCACAAGAAGCTGAGAAATTAGCAAAAGAATTAGGCTTGGAAGTAAAAGTATCAACAGTTGCGAATACAAATGATATCCAACAGGTAACAGAGGCTCTTGCAGCAGAGACTGATGCTATATTTATTCCAATTGATAACACAATTGCTAGTGCAATGGCTACTGTCGTAAAAGTAACTGATGCGAAGAAAGTTCCAGTATTCCCTTCTTCTGACACAATGGTTGCTGATGGAGGATTGCTTGGAATAGGAGTAGATCAATACAAAATAGGAGTTGAGACTGCAAAAGTTATAGCAAAAGTTTTAAAAGGAGCAGATACTAAGACAATGCCTATCGTTCTTGCTAATGAAGGAGTTATTTATCTAAATGAAGCAAAAGCAAAACAGTTAGGAATAGAAATTCCGCAAGATATTAAAAATAAGGCAAAAGTTGTAGATAAAAAATAACTTTATTGATATTATATGGATAATAATTAAAAATGTTATTCATTAATAATTTGAAATATAATGAAAGAGGTGTTTTGATGGATTTAATTATTTCGGCAATAGCTCAAGGCGCGCTTTGGGGATTATTGTCACTAGGATTATTTATAAGTTTTAGAGTACTAAATATAGCAGATATGACGACGGAAGGTGCTTATCCATTAGGTGCAGGTGTTTGTGTTATTTGCATTCACAATGGTGTTAATCCAGTTCTTGCAACGGTAATTGCTATCGTTGCTGGAATGCTGGCAGGTTTAGTCACAGGGTTTTTGATTACAATTTGTAAAATTCCAAGTTTATTAGCGGGGATTTTGACAATGACAGCACTACTATCAGTAAATTTAAGGATAATGGGAAGACCTAATTTGAGTTTGTTAAACAAAGAAACTATTTTTAGTAAATTTCAAAGTTTAAATTTACCTACTCACTATGATACCGTGTTATTAGGGTTTATTCTCTCAGTGATAATTATTGGTATGATGTCACTATTCTTTTCAACTGAACTTGGTCAAAGTTTAATTGCGACTGGAGATAATGTAAAAATGGCAACAGCACTTGGTATTTCTACAAAGGCTATGACTATTTTAGGGCTTATGCTAGCAAATGGAATTATTGCTCTTGCTGGAGCTATTTTGGCACAAAACAACGGATATTCTGATGTTAATAGTGGTATAGGTGTTATTGTAGTCGCACTTGCAGCAATTATTATAGGAGAAGTTATTTTCAAAGATATGAGTTTTACCCAGCGTCTAGTTTGTGTAATTTTTGGTGCGATTATATATCGTTTATTATTAGTAGGGGTATTGAAGTTGAACATTATAGGAGCAAATGATTTCAAATTGGTATCAGCTTTAGTTATTGCATTGTTCTTAACTTTACCTCAACTAAAACTTAGTACTAAAAGAAAGGGCGTGAAGTAGATGTCATTTATAGAAATAAAAAATTTAGATAAAACTTTTTTCCCTGGAACAAATAGAGAACAATATGCTTTAAAAAATGTTAGTTTGGATATCAAGGATGGCGATTTTATTACTATTCTTGGAGGAAATGGAGCAGGTAAATCTACTTTTTTAAATGCACTTGCAGGCTCTTTTTCTCTGGACAATGGAGAAATTTTAATCGAAGGAAAAGATGTTAGTAATATTGTTGAACACAAGAGAGCGGAATTTATAAGTCGTGTTTTCCAAAATCCTTTGGATGGTACAGCTCCACGTATGACTGTTGCACAAAATATGTCATTAGCACTGCGCCGTGGTAAAAACCGTGGATTTAAATTAGGTACTACAAAAGAGGATAGAAAATTTTTTAAAGAATTACTTGCGACATTAGATTTAGGACTAGAGGATAGGTTAGATAGTGAGATGGGATTATTGTCTGGTGGGCAGCGTCAAGCGATTGCTTTACTTATGGCAACTATGACTACACCAAAACTTCTACTTCTTGATGAACATACCGCAGCTTTAGATCCAAAAACGCAGAAAAAAATTATGGAGTTAACGCGAGAAAAGATTGAAGAAAAAAATCTAACAGCATTAATGATCACTCATAATATTCAAGATGCTGTAAAATATGGTAATAGAATTATTATTCTTCATAGAGGTCAGTTAGTTCGCGATATAAATCGTGAAGAAAAAGAAAAGTTAAATGCTAAAGAATTATATGAATTACTATATAATTTAGAAGAAAGTGAATAAAAGTTTATAGAGCCTTTAAAATCAAGGCTCTATTTATTTTACTTTCCGTTAGCTTTCCGTTGAACGTTACATACTCATAAATTTACTGAATTTTTCAGTAACATCTTTCTTTTTATCTTCAGTAAGATGTGTATATACATCTAGTGTTGTTTTTATATTTGAGTGGCCTAATCTATTTGAAATATCTTTAATATCAACACCACTTTCATATAATAAAGTAGCGTGAGTATGGCGAAAACCATGAACAGATATCTTTTTTAGGCCAGGAAGCTTCTCATGAATGAGTTTAGAGTAATAACATATCCTTGAAATAGTTAAGTTAAAAATAGATGTATCAATTGGGAGAAAGGTACTTTCTTTTCTTAATTGTTTAAGTACATTAACTGTTTCATCATCAAGATAAATAACCCTATTACTTGCTTGTGTCTTTGTTTCGGATATTCGATAACCACCTTTTATAAAAGTCATATTTTTACTTACTGATAGAGTTTTATTTTTTAAGTCAACATCTTTCCAGGTTAAAGCACAAAGTTCACCACGTCTTACACCAGTAAAAGCTAAAACCCTAAAAATGCAGTATATCTCAAAAGAAAAATTGTCTTTGACTAACCTTAAAAACTCTAATAGTTCATTTTTACTATAGTAATTATCTTTTCTTTTTTCAATAGCACGAGGTATATCAGTGTATTTCATGTAATTGGTACTTATTATTTCTAGTTTTATCGCATAATCTAAAACCAAATTTACAAGTGTTCTATATCTTTGAATGGTAGATTTTTTAAATTTTTTTGCTAAGTCATTAATAAATTTTTGGCAAACTACCAACTTTATATCCTTAATCTTTATATTAGCAAAAAACGGCAATATATGTTGTTTAAAGTATTTAGTATTAGAGTAGTATGTGGTATCTTTTACTTTACGTTTATATTGCTCAATGAATAGATCATATACATCTTGAAATGTGTAATCTTGATTAGCTTTAAAACCAACCTCTAAAAACTCACTTTTCAACTTAATGCAGTAATTTTCCGCTTCTCTTTTTGTTCTAAAACCTTTTTTTGATATTCTTTTTTCTTTACCAGTAAAAATATCTTTCCCTATGTAGTGATTTTTTATTTCATAGTATTTTTTATTGTCTTTGTCTATATATTCTTTAATCATTTTTATCAATCCTTTCACTAGTACCAGTAGTTTTATAAATTAATAAATGATTAGGCAAAAACCACATCATATAATTGACGTGGTAAGACCTTTGAAGGATAGGGAATGTAATTACACCTTTTGATGATTAGAACGCTTAGAAGCGGTTTAAATGGCTGGTGATTTTAAGTAAGTATATAAAATGTTGATATAACAGTATTTATATGGTATAATATTATTATATTCTTTAATAAAGTATGTTTTTCATTTTTATTAAATCCATAAAGCGCTAGTAGATATTACTGGTGCTTTTTGTTACTTATAAATAATTTCTCAATCTTACAATTTTTTACTTTAATTATTTTCCATTATATGTTATTATAGTAGTGACTCATCTACCATAGAGGAAGAAGGAGATTACGAAAACGTCCCAACCATAGGGGCGTTTTTTGTTATATAAAGTTATACTTTGTGTTTTTTCGGCTTCTTTTTATTGTTTTTTTAAAGTAATAATCTTCGTGTATATAAAAAGCTGTTATTAACAACAAATAATCACGCCTATCTTCGAGGATTATAAGATATCGTTCTTTTTCATTAAATAGGTGAATTCTTGGTTTTCCATTTTTATGGATTTCTATGTAATATACAAAACAAGGTAATCCACATAATTCAATATGATTATTTTCTATGGAAGGTTTCACCCAGTGAAGTCTTTCGCATCTTCTAAAATCTGGTTCTCTTTCTGACCAAGGTATACTTTTATCTGTGGCTATAGTAGTTAAATGAAAATATGCTTGCTCTTTATTGCACTCTTTAGGAAATTTTTTTAACATTACAAGTTTATTATCAAAATAGATATTATTATTTAAGATTTGTTTTATAAATATTTCATTGTATAAATATTCATCATAACTTTTAAAATATCCGTTAAATTCCTCTAACTCAATTAAATTTTCACATGTTTTACAAGTTGTCATTTTAGTTACCTCTGAAGATTCATTATGAATACATCAAATTTATTTTCACTATAATTAGATGTCTCATCAAGTTTTTGATTACTTAGGGTTTCAATAAGGTCAACAATGGTTAATTTTGGTTGACTTGTTTGGAGATTTCTATTTTTATATGAAGTAGCTCCTATGAATAAATCCGTTAATTGTAAAATGACATTCTCATGAGAACGCACATGTTGTATATTTTTTAAATTTTCATTGTGTATACAATTATTTAAGATTTCTTTTAGCTTTCTAATTTTTTGGTTACTACGAGTGTCTTTTATGTCTAAATAAACATTCAGTTTATCTTTATTTCTCATCATTTTTCTCAATAAAAAATAATATGTTTTATAATAAAATTCATCATGTGTTTGAGAAAATTTTGAGTGGTTTAATTGATCTTTATCTGGTATTACAACCGCTCTAAAACTTAGTAGTTCATTTTTAAAAAAATATTCAATTAATTCTTTATAAAATTCAATTTTAGATTTAGAAACTTTAGTCCATTTTATTTCAACATAGGGTAGATTATGTTTTAATTTTATACTTTGTATGTCTTTATAAACTATATGTCTATATGAATTTGGACAAGAAATCCCCCCAATTACCATTGCTTTTTGATTGTCGTGTTCTAAGTGGCATGATTCGTCACAGTAAATATTTATCATTATCTTTCACATCCTTTGTATTTATTTTATGAAAAAGTAGTTATTAAATATCCTTTGCTAAAAACAACAATATAGTATACCGCTTCTTTAGTGGTTGTATACTATCAGTTGATATCCAGTAGCATGGAAAAAATAGCGTGATTTTCTATTTTAAACTGTTAACTGTTGGTTGCCAGTTTAAAATGTTAATTACTAACGTTTTTTCTTTTTTTGTTTTTTCTTATTTTTGTTTACTTTTGATTTAACCTCTACTGTGTTTTCGTTGCTATCTTTTTTTAGATTATTTTTTAATTTTTCTTTTTCTTTTTCTTTTTCTATTTCAATAGCATAGTTAACTACATCTAATAAAACAATAGTATTATTATCTATTTTTTTATTGAAGTGTTCAAATACTCTGAATAATGTGCTAAGAAAGAAAATTATTAATACACCAATAATTATAGGTGTTAATATACTATCAAAAGTAATTATTTCGCTTACTTTATGAAGATTTTGAGCTAATTCTTTTTCAAAGTCACTAGGTGCATTACTATTTTTTGTCTTTAGTGTTGCTTCTGAAAATAAATTTGCTATTATTCCTGAATATATGCCTGAAAATGCACTCGAGATGATACCTGCTATAAAGACAATTACAAACCCAAGATATTTAAGAAAATCATCACGTAAATCTTTAGGAGTATTAAAATATTCTTCTATGTTAGCTTTGATAGAAAACAATTCTATTAATTTTTTATTTTTTAAGCCATCTAAAACACCCTCACTATCTTTATTAGAAAGTTCATTAACATATTTTATAGTATGTATTAACTTGCAATGTTTCTTCGATAATTTTTCAAGGATACAAGAAATTGAATTTTCTTCCTTTTTCTTGGATTTAGCAAATATATTTATTTTACTACTTACATATTTAATCAATATTTTTATACATTTAGAGAATGAAATTAATAGACCGATAACTAATAGTATTACTACAGTGTATAAAATATAATCCCCTAACAACTTAAAAATATTAGATGTTATGTTTATCATTATTATTCTCCTATTTATCTAAATTTTTTATCATATTTATAATTGAAAAATACATTATTCCAACCTACCAATAATAGGTGCTATATACTTGCAGTCTGGTATTTCAGTTATTTTAGTTATTTGATAAGAGTTATCGTGGTTTAAAATAAAGTATTCAGCTTCTATGTTAAGTGGGGTATTGTTTATATCTTGATAGTTAGCTAAAATATATGTTGTTTCAATATCTTTAATATATATTCCATATAGATTTTCATAATTTAAAAAATTATATTTATTAAGTTTTAAAGGAATATCGTATATTTCCCCTATTGACCAAAGATGTGTATTGTTATTTACATGGTATATTAAATTATCGAGACTTAAGAGATAAATCTTGTGAGAGTTAAAAAGCACATCGATTTCATCACTTTTAAAATAATCATCTTTATTCATTAGAAAAACAAGATCTTTTAAAATTTCAGAATATATGCAAATATCTCTTATTTCTATGTTATATTTTACTTTTTTTATGATGAAACTTAAAGATTTAGCGTTTTTTATTTCTTCAGTTTCTTCATCAAAATATAGTAATGTTTCATTGGATTTATAAAAAGGTTTAAAAAACAACTCTAAATAACTACTACGATCGGCATCACCAACAATGATGTGCTTATAATAGTGTTGCGCTAACTCAATATTATCCTCTATTATTTTTAAATTTATATGTAAAGAAACTTTACATTTATTTAAATATTCATAATAACATCCAGTAAATAATTCTTGAATATAAGTTATATTAAATTTTATTTCCTTACCATTTCTATACTTTTCAAAGAACAAATATTCTAAGTTAGATTTGTTTGAATTAGAAAATCTTTCATTTATAAATACAGGAGCACTTGCAATTTTAAGTAATTCATAAAAATTATTGTTAATAAATTCTTTAACATCACCATATAATAACTCGTTTACAGTCATATTGCCTTTTTTTGCTATTATTTCTAATCTTGAACGATTAGGGAGAGAGGTACCATTTTCCCAACGTAAAACAATACTCTTTGATGCGTTTAAGTTATCAATTTTTCCAAACTGTTCTAAAGTCAAATTTAAACTATTTCTTATATTAAATATACGTTTACCGACTTTAATTTTATCTATATTAAATTTCATAGAATACATCCTTTTTTTATTTCTTGATACCATTATACAATATTTTTTACAAAAAAGAAATAAAAAGTTACGAAAGTTACTAAAAAATTCAACTTTATTGTTGACAAATAAAAATTTAGGTGATAGAATTTAATTGAAAGTTACGAAAGTTACTTTTCAGAAGAGAGAGGAGGTAAAAAATGAATGCAGTTAAAATTAATAAAGTAAAAGCTTTTAGAGAAGCATTAAATAAAAGTCAATATGAAATGGCTATTCTTTTAAATATCTCACAAGGTACTTATTGTAAAAAAGAACGTAGACGTAAATTTACGGACGATGAAAAAATTATATTGACTAATTATTTTAAAGAGAACTTTCCTAATGAGACATTGGAAAGCATATTTTTTTAAAATTAATGTTACGAAAGTTTCGAAAAAGAAACCTTTCAAGTATCGGACGACCAAATCAGACTACTTAAAAGGTTATAAGACAAGTATTTAATAAAAAATACTTTCTTACATTATACCATAAGAAAGGAGTTTTAAAAATGGAGAACAAAGAATTATACATCAATACATTATGTTTTGCAGTGGTATTCATACCATTTATAACAGCTTTAGTGTACATAACAGCATTATTTATGGACAGCATTTACTAAGGAGGGTGAAAGTATGGAAGTAGTTTTATCAGAAGCACAAAGTGAAAAAATTAAAGATCAATTAAATTTATTAATTGATGAAGTTATTACAAACTGTATTGAGAAGATAAAACCATACAAGAGGTATCTAACAAGAGTTGAATTACAAAAGTTTATAGGTATAGGTGCTAGTAGTATGGAGATATTAAAACAGAACGGCTTACAGTATGCAGTATTGGGTAATAAACATCTATTTGATATAGAGGACGTTTACGAGATACTGAATAATTTAAAAACAAGATAAAAAATACAGTACCAGTAGTTTTATAAATTAATAAAAGTGGTATTATTACCGCTTCTTAAAATAAAAAGAATGGAGAAATAAGAATGAATAAACAAGAAATAATTAAAAGAATTGAAGATATAGAACAAGGACTAACAAGTTTACAGCTTACAATGGAGTTATTATCTACTCATGCAGAAGTAATTCAAATGTTTACAAATGATGATTTGAGCAGTTTAAACATACCAACTGATGTAGTATGCAAACACTGGGATAAAGTAAAAGACGGTTGTAATTTACATAGGTTAGCTGTTGCGATAGCTATTAATTCATCAGAAGAATTATCAAGTATATGTTACGAAAAACTAGACGAACTGAAAAAGGTGATAAAGGATGTGATGTAATTTGATATACAGACAAACAGGATACAAAAGTAATAAACTAGCTGCAATTAATGTCGATACCTCTCCCTTACAAGCACTATCTAATGTAGTTGTACCTACTATTGAACAAGATATAAATATTAAGAAGTATAAAGCTAATCAGATGTTATATTTCCTTAGTGGAGATATAACACCTAATGAAGATGGAACTTATACAAGGAATGATAGCAACCTAAAAACAAGAGATTTAATAGTAATTGATATAGAGGATACTGGTTTAACCTCTCAAGAGGTACAAGCTATTATACAAGAGAAGTTAGCTAGCTATAAATACCTTTTATACTCAACTATCTCACATAAGCAAAATAACCCACGTTTAAGGCTTGTATTAGAACCTAGTAGAGATATTGTCAAAGATGAATACAAACCGACTATACAGCACGTGATACAGCTTCTGAACATCAAGTATGATACCAGTAGTTGTACATGGTCACAATTACAAGGTCTACCTATTGCAGTACGCGATAATGAGCATATATTTATTAAACATCTAGACGGTGAGCCTTATCCAGTACAAGAAGCGTTTAAAGAAGAAAAGAAAGTAAAAGTAGAGTATACCGCTTCTGATGTGAGTTTATCAGATGAAGACTTTAAAGAAATGTTTATCAGATATTTAGAGTTAGATCACGAGAATATCAATACAGGAAATAGTGAAGAATATAACCGAGCTTTAAGTATATTATTATCTTTAGCACGTGATTTTTGTTACAACATAATAAGCTATGATGTTGCTTGTGAGTGCTCTGATTTATTAGCAAATATTGGGGAAAATCCCGACAAATATCGAGAAGATAACCTAAATAAAATTAATCATGCTATAAAATGCTGGCAAAACAACCCTAATTACTTTGAAAATGAGAAAAGTTATTCAATGTTACAAAGGTTTGAAATAGTTGGTAATGAGAAAGATAAAAACTTTACGTATCTAGTAAACTATAAGCTAAATAAAGCTATTTCAAGTACTGGAGAGCTTCACTGGAGATTATTTACTATAGGTGAACAGTGGAGAGCAGAAAATACCAAAATTGATAAGGACGGAAATGAAAAAATACCAGTAATGAATTTTAATATTATTAGTAACATACTTAAAAAGCATATCCCTATGAGGTTAACAGGAGAAACCGAAGATACATCTATTATTTACAGTTATAATTTTAGCGAGGGAATCTATACAAGACAAGAAGCATATATTAATAGAGCCATAGCAAAATTAGAATTTAGGTTTGACCCTAGAAAGTATACACAAGTATACAAGTTTTTGAAGACTCAACTACCATTTTCAACTAAATTAGAAAATAAAAACCTAATCGCAGTAAACAATGGAGTATTTAACAACATTACTAAACAACTTGAGCCATTCAATCCTAAATATTTCATAACTTCTAAATTAGCTACAAATTACAATTCTCACGCTATTCATAATTATTCAGTTATAAAAGAAACTTATTTTGATGTTGATAAATGGTTTCTATCCATTGCAAATAATGATGAAGAATTAGTTAGAGTGCTTTGGGAGATGATAAACGAAGCTGTAAACCCTAATCATACAAGGGAGAAAATGGCAATACTATATGGAGAGGGAAATAATGGAAAAGGTACGTTTCAAGCAATGCTTACTAATCTAATTGGTATAGAAAATATTAGTACCTTAACACCACATGAATTTAGCGGAGAGTTTAAACTAGAAATGCTGCAAGGTAAGGTTTGTAATATAGGTGATGATATTAGTAACAAATATCTTGATGATGTAAGTAATTTAATGAGTATAGTTACTGGTGATCCAGTGGCAGTAAACAGAAAAGGTAAGAGTGTAATTACAGCACGGTTTAGATTATTTAATATATTTAGTGCTAATAAACTTCCTAAGATAAGGAATAAAACTCAAGGGGCATATAGACGGCTTCTAATACTACCATTTAAAGCAGATTTCAACGGTCAAGTACAAGACAGACGTATTAAAGATGAATATTTGAAAAACAAAATTATCATGGAGTACATACTTTATAAAGCGTTACATTTAGACTTTGAAAAGTTTTCTAATACTAATGCAACGGAGCATATGCTAGAAGAATATAAAGAAGATAATGATTATTTATATAGCTTTGTTAAAGATTGGTATGTACACAGGAAATTACCTCTAGTAGAGCGTGTACCATTACCGCTGGTAAAAATAGCATTTAATAGCTATCTAACAACAAATTTCTATGATTATAAAATTACCAGTGGCTTTGGAAGAGACTTAGTGATACATCTTAATAATTACCATAAGGAAATAGGTTATAGGTATAAGCTAGATCGTGTAAAAATGAGAGTTGAAGACCGTAAAGGAATAACTCACTATCTACCATCAGTAGAACGTCAAAACGTACCTGATAACTCAGTACACTGTATAGTAAAAACACAATAATTTTAAGTTTTTTTAAAAGGTAACCTTGATTGATTTTTGGGTAACCTTTGCTGAAAAGTTATTATAGCAAGGTTTAAATGTGATATTCACAAAAAATAAAGTAACCTATTTTTTAGTTTAGGTCACCATTAAAAAACGTTTCATAGCAAGGTTTACTAACTACAAGGTTACCTAGTTACCTAAATATTTATATTTAGAAAGATTATATAATAAATATATAGGTATTACACGTAAATATAAAACAACTTTGATGTTAAGGTCACCAACAACCTTGAGTGCAAAAAACGTTAATACAACTGAAGTTATGATGGTTACCTAAAAGGTAACCTAAAGGTTACTTTTTACACTAAAAATATCAAAAATTACATAAAATAACTGAATTCAAAAGGAAATAAAAAAATGAACATAGAAAAAATCAAACTGGACTTAGTAAAACTAATAAAACATAAAACAGGAGTAACTTTTGTAGAAATAGAAAATTATTTTGATGAAATAGGATTTAAATACCAAGGTGATATATCAATATGTAGAAAGAATGAAAATATAATACTTTGGAGTGGTTGGAACACTAAAGCAACTGAGCTACTATATGACTTGTTAAATAGTGAATTAATCACAATGAAACCTACTACCAAACTAATATATTATATTGATGGGGAAGTATTAACACTACCTATATAAAGGCAATAGAACATATAATCAATGGTTACCAGTAGAATTTAATTAAGGAGATAAGGCAATGTATAAAATAACTAGAGTAGAAGAATTGCATAGATGTTTTAACTTAGCTACAAGAAAAATAGATAGTTTATATTCACTAGATAAAGCAATTAACGACTATATAAAACATAACTTGAAAAAAGATGAATTTCTAGTACATGTAGAATATTTCAAAAACAATGAAGACCATTCAACGTACCCAGAAGTAGCTTACTTACACATAGGTACATTAATTCAGTAGAAAGGAAAAACAACAATGCAGTTATCAAGAAATCAACTAATTAAACTAGATCTTCTAATTGAGCGTTATATGGATGATAACACCATTAAAGAAGCCAAAGTAATAGAAGATTATCTAAAACATTACCCCGCCAAGATAAGTGATGTTTTGGTAACTGTATACTTTAGTTTATCACGTATACCTAACGAGAATGAGAGAAAAATAATTGATGAGCATAAAGTAAAGTTGTTTAACTTATTGCAAGAGAAAGGATATATCACGTATGAGGAACAAAGAACCACCGAGCATATAACCTCACAAAACCTTAAAAAACCTAACACTGAAAATGTAGTTGAACAAAGAGCGAACCCAGAGAAAATAGAAAAACTGAATAGATATAAAAATCTAACTGAAATAGTAGAAGCTTTAGATGATAGGTTGTATTTGCTTATAGAGAAGAAGGAGAGTCAATCACAAGTAAACGCCGTTGACTACTCAAAAGAGAGAACTAAGAGAAGTACAAAACGATATGAGTTTAATGGCATTAACCTATTATCTGCAATACAAGAAACTGAAGAACAACTAAAGCATTATATATCTGAATTACAGCAAGAAAGAACTTACTTACTAGATGTATTTGATAAACTTCCATGTATAAGAACAAGTGAGGTATATCGATTGAGATACATAGAGTTAAAAACATGGAAAGAGATCTCAGAGTATTTAAGAATGGCTATATCATGGTGTATAAAACAACATGATGAATACATTGAAGAGTTAGAGTTATAAAATATGCTAAGAAATGCTAAGGTTAAAATGTATATATACGAAAAGTAAGAGTACTGAACAGTGAACGAACCGTGAAAAAAACGTATAAATAAAGAAAGTGGGGAATTAATATGTTTGAAGCTTTCAAAACTAAAGATATAATCAAACACGAGCGAGTTAAAAAACATTATACAGTAGAAAAAGTACCTTGTAATTTAGGTGGTTATAAATACTTTATAAAGTGTTATAAATGCGATAATAAGTGTTTGAAAATGTATATAAGCGAAGATAAAAAACTCGTATGCAGTACTTGTATAGGTTTAAGAAAACAACAATTGAATAGAAATAAAACTGATCCAACTAGATATTATAAATTAATGATGAAGCAATGTTATAAAGTGGATAGAAATTATAATCCTAGCAATGTGTTTGTTAACAGCTTTTTGGGGTTTCCGTGTAAACCTCCAAGAATGAAACAAGAAAAGTATTTTGAAATATTAAACAAATACATGTATTACAGAAAAAAATACTATTATTACTTGAAAAAACAAGAAGAACAAGGAGAAAACGATAATGAACAAAGAACTGAAAAATAAAATTATTGAATTAGGAATTGAAGAGGATAAAGCAACTGAGGTAATTGAGTTATTTAATAATGAAAATAGTAGTGTATCAACTGAACTTAAAGAATTAAGAAGCGATATTAATGGAATATACCAAGAGGTTAGGGAAAGTAAAAAAGAAAGTATATCAGATATTGCAAATACATATAATATACGTAATAGATAGGAGTGAATTTAAGTGAAAAGAATAGAAAATAAAATTAATGAGATTGAACAACTAAAAAGCGAAAATGATGAATTAATTCAAGAAGTAGAAAATAGAATAGAAAAAGAGAAAGAAAACTTGAAAAAAATTCACAATAAAATTAAAGATAATTTGTCAGTTACTGAAAAGTTAAATATAAAGACAAAAGAAACTGAACGTGAAAACAATATAAAAAATTTAATTCTTACAAAAAACAATATAAACCAAGAGTATGAAGAGAAAAGAAAACAGCAAATAATAGAGTTATCTGAATTGAGAGAGTGTTTCTTTAAAGAGGAGAATGATTTTTCTGAAAAGAAAACAGAATTAATAACTGATGTAATAAATTATGCCAAAAAATATGCTGATGAAAAATTGAAAGAATTAGAAAAACTAGCTAAAAGTAAGAACAACGAAAATGAACCTTTAAAAGAAAAGGTAAATAGCTATCTAAAAGAAGTGGAAGATATTCCATTAATCGTTAGTAAGACTTCACCATATTCACCTTATGATGTTTCTTTCACTCAAAAACAGTTAAGTACAATGTTTAAAGAGTTAGAAAAGACTTTTTACAAATATAACTAGAAAAAGAAAAAGGCTTCCCATCGAAGGAAGTCTTTTTATAATAGCTTTTGAATTTAATATACGCTTATTATATCATATATCTAAAGAAAGAGAAATAGTAGATAGAATAAAGAAAACGTGGTATAATAAACGTAATAAGTAGGGCGGTGGTTTGAAGAAGGAATACACTCTGAAAAGAGAAATGGCGGTGCAAATCCGCCCGACTACTTGTTATGACATCTATTTTATAGGTGTCTTTTTCTTTTCTCTTAGAAGTGGTAATATGCAGTTACTAGACCGCTTCTGAACATGTTATATAGATAAAAAAACTTGTCAAAACTTGACAAATAAAACCTATAAATGTTGGCAAATGTTGGCATAAAAACCTATATATCATTAAAATTGATAATTATTGCTAAGAAAACCTAAGATGAAAAAATATAGTAAATAGTTTCTATCCTGGAAAAAATGTTATTTTAAAGGGGGGATAGTACCTTTCCTTTATGTTGTGCGACCTTCACGCCGTCACTGTACAAATTTTTTCGTGTGAAAATAGTACAACCGCGAATATATAAATAGTACAGTTTTTTATAATAAGAAAAAGAGATATTGACCCATCCTCCAAAAAAACTGGGGGGAAGACGTCCAATATCTCTTTTATTTACCTTTATTATAATATAAAAACTAATAAAAGTAAACAATTTACCCTACCGTATGGTACTAAACTAGACCGCTTCAAGAAATAAAAGGTACATGTACATCAAATAAGAAACGAAACACGTTATATGGCGTTTAAATGGTTATAAGAACTTGTTAAAATTTGACATGGTATACCCCCCATATAGATACCGTATCTCAATGTAGAAAATGTATATTAGAACATTATACACGTTGTAAGAGGTTAGGGGGTTATTTTTATTTTATTTGATTTATTAGAAATAAAATGTTATGTTTATAATATATACAGAATAAAATTTAAGGAGGAAATAAAAATGAAAAAAGCAATTAAAATTACTGCAAAAGTTTTGCTAAGTACTGCATTGTTATCATCAATTATAATTCCCACATCTAATCAAGCAAGAGCTGATTGGAAACAAGATAGCAACGGCTGGTGGTATGACTGGGGAGGTGGGAAATATCCTGCTGGAGGGAGTTGGTTTATTGGCGGAAATTTTTACCGTTTTGATAAAAGGGGATATATGATAACTGGTTGGTATTATGAGAAAAAGGAGAACAACTGGTATTATTATGATCCTGTAAATGGGGATGAAAAAAATGGTTGGCAGAAGATAGATGGGAAATGGTATCTCTTTGCTGGGATAATGCTTACCGGTTATCATTATGTAAATGGTAAACATTATTATCTAGATCCTGTAAATGGTGATATGAAAACAGGTTGGATAAAATTCAACGAAGGGTGGCATTATTTTGATTCTGAAAGTGGAGCTCAGGTAGAACAAACTTGGAGATATATAAACGGGAACTGGTATTATTTTAACAGTGCTGCAGCTACAGGTTTTCAGTATATAAATGGGAAAAGATATTATTTTGATCCAGTAAACTGTGATATGAAAACAGGTTGGATAAAAGTAAATGGAGTTCAATATTATATGGACCCTAATGATGGAGGAGCAGTAGCAATAAATAAAGTCTTACTTATGAATGGTGTTTATTACACTTTTGATGGGGCTGGTAAACTTATAAAAGTTGAGTTAGCTAATAAATAATGGGAAGAAATATTTTAACCCTTGCAGGAATGCGGGGGTTATTTTTGTTAAATATTTTTGGGAGATATGATATAACATTACAGCATAGTGGTATAACATATACTTATTTTAGGAGATTTTAAGAATATTATTTCTATATGACGTATATGACGATATAAAAGTATATATTGATTATATTTACTTTTTCTTTTTTGTTGACAAATTTTGAAAACGATTATATAACGATGTCGTGAGATGTTGCTCACGTATCTTTCATATTAATGTAATTATTCATAACTCCCTACTATGAATAAGTTAGAAAGATTCCTCCGTTTTTCAACGGGGGAACTATGTTTACAGATGTATTAACCTCACTATTTCGCGAGGTTTTTATTTTTGTGTAAAAGACATAAAAAATTATCCATACAAAATTACTATTACTTAAATATAGTTAGCACAAAAAATGTATATACTTTATTAACTTATAAAACTACTGGTACAAAACTTGTTGTTTACTTTCCGTTTACTTTCCGAAAAGGTGTATTAGATGTCTATAACTAGAAATAAGAAAAATACAAAATTCAGTAATATCAACGTATTGGAAAGAGTGGAAATATTACTTTAAATAACTTGTATTTTAGAAGAAAGTGAATAAACTAAAGATCAGTTTTGATGAGAGTCAAAGCTGATTTTTTTCTTAAGGTAAAAAGCTATTCATTTTATATTCATTTATAGTTGATATAATTATTAGAAAATAGTTTACATTTATATATATCTTGAGTAAAATAAAGTAGAATTTTAGTGTTTAGGAGAGAATTATGAAAATACTTGTTGTTGAAGATGAAAAAGATTTGAATAGAGTAATAACAAAACATTTGAAAAAGAATAATTATAGTGTTGATAGTTGCTTTGATGGGGAAGAAGCATTAGATTACATTTCACATGGAGAGTATGATTTGATTATAACTGATATTATGATGCCAAAGATAGATGGTTATGGATTTATAAAACAGTTACGAAATGACAAGAATTCTACTCCTGTAATAATGCTTACAGCCAAAGATAGTTTGGATGATAAAATTTTAGGTTTAGATAGTGGAGCTGATGATTATATTGTAAAACCATTTGAATTTGATGAGCTTTTAGCACGTATAAGAGTACTTATGCGTAGAAATTATGGGTTTGCAACAAATATTATTCAAGTTGATGATGTTGTATTAGATATTTCTAAAAAGTTAGTAACTCGCTCTGGTGAAAGTATAGTTTTAACAGGAAAAGAATACGAAGTTTTGGAATATTTATTTAAAAATAAGATGGGCATTATTAGTCGAGAACAAATTTTAAATCATGTGTGGGACTATGACTACGAAGGGGCGTCTAATATAATCGATGTTATTATTAAAAATATTAGGAAGAAGTTAGATGTAGGTTCAAAAAAACCAATTATTCACACGAAGAGAGGGTTAGGTTATTTTGTTAAATAAGATTAAAGAAATTATATTTAAGCCGTTTAGGAGAATTACTTTAACATTTAAAATTACTCTATGGTATACAATTTTTATAGTAATATTATTAACCTCTATTATTTTAGGGACATTTTTTGTTAGTGATAGTGTTGTAGAAAGTTCAGGGAAAAAGAAGTTAATAGAAGAAGTTACGAAGATTTCTAATGGGAAAGAAAATTTTACAGCATTTGAAGATGGCGTAACTTTGTCATTATACGATAAAGATGGAAATTTAATTGCGGGTAGTATACCGAAAAATTTTGATGTTCGAGATTTTAGTTTAGGTGTTGTTACATATTATACAGATTCTAACAATAATAAATATATGTATTATGACATAGAAACGACTTCTGCACGCTTAGCAAATGGCAAGTATGTTCGTGGTATTGTTCAAATATCAAGTGGTCAAACAAGTTGGTATCTTCCTTTTGCTATAATTGCAGGGAGTCCAATAGTTATTTTAATCATAACTTATGGTGGATACTTGATAATCAGAAACTCTTTAAAACCTGTACGCAAAATGATAGAAACGGCAGAAACAATAAGTAATAGTGCAGATTTAAGTAAAAGAATAACGATAGAAGATGGAAAAGATGAAGTTCATAAACTAGCTTTAGTTTTCAATGAAATGTTAGAATCGTTAGAGCGCGCCTCTATGAGAGAGCGGCAATTTAGTTCAGATGTATCTCATGAATTGCGTACACCTATATCTGTAGTAATGTCTGAAAGTGAATATGGTACGAAATACATAGATACGGTTGATGAGGCAAAGGAATCATTTGCCGTAATTGAGCGCCAAAGTAAGAGAATGACAATTATGATAAACCAAATCTTAGAAATGGCAAGATTAGAAAATAGATTAGAGATTCCTAAAGAATATTTTGATTTATCAAGCTGCTTAGAAGAGACATTAGAAGATTATAAGAAGTTATTTGAGACTAAAGATATTCAATTGATAACTAATATAGAGGATAATATAACATTATTTGGGAATCGAGCATTACTAATACGTTTAATAGATAATTTAGTATCTAATGCCTTAAAACATGCTAATTCTAAGATATGGATTTCTATAGCTAAAAGAAATAATATAATTATTGAAGTTAATGATGATGGTAGAGGAATAGCTGATGATGAGAAAGCATATATTTGGGATAGATTCTACAAAGTGGATAAATCAAGAAGTATATCAGAAGATAATTCTTCAGGATTAGGGTTAGCTATTTCTAAAAAAATAGTGAAATTACATGGCGGGAAAATAGTAGCCTTAGATAATAAGCCACAAGGAGCAAAGTTTGTAATTAATTTATAAAGAAATTGAAGATAATATTTTTTATAAAATTTATCTTCAATTTTTTTAAATCTTCATTTAACATTCATAAAACATAGATATAATAAAAGTACAAAGAACAGATGGAGAGATAAAAATTTTCATCTAATATTCATTAAACTTAAGTATAATGAAAATATAAAGTAAGAGAGGTAATTACAATGACAAAAAATATTGATAATAACGAGATTGAAACACTAGAAGGAGTTTATACGCAAACTACTGAGACAGAGCATCAAGAAGAAAATTATTCTCAACCGAATAAACCAAAGAGAAATTTTCTAAAACCACTTATTATAGGGGCATTAGCTGTTGCTGTGACTGGTGGGGCAGGTTCATATGCATATAATAAGTATGAACAAGATAAAAGAGCGAAGGTTCAAGAAGCATATTCTAAAATAAAAATGAATGTAGATAATCAAAGTACGAATCCCCAAAATAATGAATCTACTCAACAAAATAATTCAAATAATAATGCTAGCGCTAGTAATACAAACAATACCCAACAAGCAAGTAATTCTCAACAAAATTCTACTCAAAACATAAAGTCGCAAGAAGAGATTCAAAGAATTGTGGCGCAAGCTATTTCGACACCAGAAGGAGATATTTATTTCAAAAAAATTCGTACGAAATATGAAGACGACTATGCATATCAAAATAATGGAGCACCATTACTTATTTATGATATAGAAGTTCGTGCAAATGGGTTAGAGTATGATATAGAAATAGATGCTGTAACAGGGAAAGTATTGAAAGTGAAAATTGATAGTTAATATTTTAATAAAAAAGATCTATTGAAGAAAAAATGATATGTACCCCTTTTACTGGACAAACCGGTGAAAGGGGTATTATTATGCGTTATAGCTTTGAATTTAAATTAAAATGTGTAGACATGTATGAAAGAGGAGAATTTCCAGATACACCTGATGATGTATCTACAAATAGATTCAGAAATAATATAAGACAATGGAAAAGAATGATTGATTCATCAGGAATTGACTCTTTACGCCATAAATCACAAAATAGAAAATGGAAACCAGAAGAGAAATTAGAATTAATTGTTAAAGTCTTAGCTGGTGAATCATATACTTCTGTTGCGTTAAGCAATGGAGTTTATCCTGGAATGTTGTATCAATGGGTTAACAAATATAAAACTTTAGGTTATAATGGACTCGAAGAAACTAAGAAAGGTCGACCTCCTAAGGATAAAAATATGAAAAGAAATAAAAAAACACATGCACCAAAACTTAATGAAACTGAATATGAAGAGCTTATAAGACTAAGAGCTGAAAATGAACATATTAAAACGGAAATAGAAGTAATAAAAAAATCTATTGCCTTGAGAAGAGAAAAATGGGCTGCGCAACTCGAGGCGAAAAAGCAGCGATCATCAAAGAACTCATAGATAAAAAATATAAACTAAAGTATCTTTTAAAAGCAGTAGGAATGGCTAGATCAACATATTATTATGAGTTGAATAAGGTAGATGTAGTAGCTATTCGTAATAAACCAATACTAAAAGAAATTAAAATGATTTTCGCTGAGAACAAGGGAATATATGGAGTTCGTAGAGTTTATAATAAATTAATTAATAGAGGTTTTAAAATTAATCATAAACGAGTTCAACGACTTATGAACAAGGAAGGACTAAAAGGGAAATGTCCTAAAGAGAAATATCATTCATATAAAGGAACTGTAGGAAAAGTCGCTGATAATATAATAAATCGAGATTTTAGTACAACAGCACCATTACAAAAGTGGACTACGGACGTATCTCAATTTAAATTTTCATGGGGAAAGTGTTATTTTTCTCCAATATTAGATATGAATACAAATGAAATAATATCATATGATTTATCTTTGCATCCTAATTTAGATCAGATAAAAAGGATGTTAGAGAAAGCATTTAATAAATTTCCTAAAACAGAAGGAATAATCTTACATTCAGATCAAGGATGGCAATACCAACATTTTTATTATAGAAATGAGTTAAAAAGACATGGAATCATCCAGTCAATGTCTAGAAAAGGAAACTGTTATGATAATAGTATTATGGAGACTTTCTTTGGAAGAATGAAAACCGAATTGTATTATGGTTGTGAAAAAGATTATTTATCATTTGAAAGTTTCAATGAAGCAGTAGAGGAATATATAGATTATTACAATAATAAAAGGATTCAATCAAAAACAAAATGGATGCCTCCTGTAAATTACAGGATAACATCCATATGTTTAAACTAAATATATATGTGTCCAGAATTTTGGGTACACATCAAGAGTTACTTGACCTTTTCTACGTATTATTACTTAACAGAAATTCTTAAGCTAAATGTTAGAATTATTG
>ERZ773055.552-NODE-552-length-21465-cov-8.351565_pt1 | contig 21465 bp, 11 predicted proteins | sample MGYA00580515_ERZ773055 | MGnify/ENA primary metagenome ERZ773055 (study PRJEB29015, sample SAMEA2737993) | human oral metagenome | biome: human oral; feature: human-associated habitat; material: dental | place: China | collected 2064 ...
AATGGCTCAACTGGGCAAATGCGCTCGAGCAACCCCCCGCCAGCCTGCGGGGCGGGTTGTGCCAGGGTCCGCAGATCTCGGTTCGGAGTCTGACCTCACGGAAAGACGCACTCTGCCCAACCCCTGCGGGCTGCAAACTGCGCCTTTCCGTGAGGCGGCGGTCCGGAGTGGGTAGGGTGACGGCCCAGAATGCGCCTTTCCGTGAGGTGGTTCGACGTTTGCCCAGGTAAAGAAAAGAGCATTTTACGAAACTCTCTGTTAGACCACCGTTGACATGATGACACTCCGCCCCTCCGCTACGACGCCGTCGACAGACAACACGTCGTGGGAAGACCAAGAGATGCCTGGCCTGATGCAGCAAGAGGCGAAGTAGCTTGCCATGTCAATGGTGGTCTAACAGAGAGTTTCCTTAACCCACCGGGCGCAGGCCCTGACCGTCGCCTGACCTGAAAGCCCGTACCTGGCTGCGGAAACCCTTAGGCCATCGCCTGCGTGCGGCGGCCACATCCGTTTCTGTGTGGCATGGGGGTTTCGCTTATCCCACAGGAGGTGAGGGTATACGTCAGTCACGACGTCGCGGGCAGCAACGAGCACGCCACCATTATCAGGTCGGCTGGGGGCGGCGCCGGAGCCGCAGGGGAGGACCGTGCGTGCCCGGGGTGGGTCGTCGACGGGGTGTGCGAGGCCTGCTACGGCCGGGAGCGCGGGATGTTCTCGTACGACCTAGTCACACCGGCGGGCTCGGGCCAGCGCCGGAGGGCTTCGGGGGTCCAGGAGGCACAACGCCCGTGCCGCGCGCCCGACGTTTAACGTGTCGCTCGGTGACACGTTCCTCTTGGACTCGTTCCTGCGTTCGAGCGGCCTGATGGCCCGCGCCGACGCGTGCGGCCACACCGACGTGACCGTCACACTCAACGTCTACGCGAGCACGGACCCGACTGCGAGATGACAGGCCGCCGAGATCGTCGCGATGGCGATGTCGGAGAGGGACGACGAGGAGGCCCTGGACCCCGCGCCGTCGACCCCACCGGCATCCCAGAGACGGTCTGCCGCACGGGGCGAGAGGCCGAGATCCGAGTTCGTCTCGTGAAGCTTCCTCCAACGGCCGCCTTGGACCGTCTCGCGGATTGCGGTCGACCCGACGCCCAAGGCGTAACCTCCCCTTGCGCAAAGGCCGGCGAAAGGAGGGGTGAACATGGTGGGGCATGCGAGCAGGGCCGGGGCGCTCAAGAACAACTCGGCGCTCAACGACAGGTCGGAGTGGCTCTCGCCCAAGGACATCAGCGAGGTGCTTGGCGTGGGGAGGACCAAGGCGTACGAGATCTGCGCGGCGCTTCCCCACATCCACATCGGGCGTGCATACGCGTGTAACGCAAGACGGTGATGGGCGAGCCCATGGAAAAGGGATGGCTGCCGTAAGGCCCCGCACGATGTCCCAAGAAACTTGTAGGAAAGTTAAGCGTATGCTATATATTGTGTCTTGATGTGTAGTAAGGCTGATGAGGTACAATATGTTGCTCATCGCTCAGATGTAGGAAAGTTGCGGGAAAGTTGGGCTACGCCCAGACGGGCACGTAGCGCATGTACCGTGGCGCGGTCGTCGGGTCGACCGCCTTGACCAGCTTGGCTTCGACTGCGGCCGACAGCAGCTTGGAGACGGTCGACGGGCTGGGCCCGTCCTTGCCGAAGCGGGCACGCAGGGACTGGTTGGACATGACGCCGCCGTTTGTGAAGCAGATGCAGGCGTGCCAGTAGCAGGCCATGACGCGATCCCACGAGTCCATTGAGCGGTAGGGCACATAGGACATGAGGGAGACCCTCATGCTGCCTCCCGCCTCCTCGTACTCCATGGCCTTCGGGGCAGGGAGATGCGAGGCCTCACACGATGAGATGATCCTGTCCCATCCGGTGCCAAGCTCCTCGCAGAAGCGGAAGCGTCTCATGAGGCTGGCGAGCCTCTGGTTCCTTGACTTCGGCGGATTGTCGACCAGTCGCATGGGGTCGACGAGGGACGTTCCGGGATTCGTGAAGTCTATCCTGTCGGAGAACACCTCGACGACGGGCCCACTACCCGTCACCGCGAGGTCCTGGTGGATAAGGGTGTTGGCGAGAATCTCGCGGATCGCCCCCTCGGGGTATGCGGTCGTCTGCTGCCGCACGGCGCCGATGATGTCCTCCTTTGCGGGGGTAAGGGTCATCACCATCTCGACGGTCGCCTCGAACTCGACGGCGTATCCCCCTTCGTAGTCCCTGCTGCGCAGCATCTCGGTGCGCCCCCGGCCCTCGTACTGGACGAGGCGCAGCGCTTTGCGCGCGACCGACGGGAAGTCCCTGAGGCGCCCTGCCAGCAGGAGCGCGCCGAGGTTCGTGACGGCGTAGCGCCCGTCGTCCTGACGCGAGAGGATCTCGTCGTCGCAGAGGTAGTGGGCGACCTCGTCCCGCGACTGCGGCATCGGCATGCCGAGCAGGCCGAAGTATTTGGGGTAGTCGAGCAGGGAGAGAGCGTCGCGGAGGTCGAGGCCCCCTCGTGCCGTGACGCTCTCGAAGTCCGATCTGGTGATGCGATCCCACACCTCGGATTCGATGGCCGGGTACTCTCTCAGCTTCTTGGTATAGCTGCCCACCCTTACGTACGGGACCCCCTCGAAGTCGACCGTGTGGTAGAAGGCGGCCTGGACCTCGAGCACCGTGATGTGTTTGCCGCCGACCTCGTCCTCGGCGAACTCGAAGGAGGCGTTGTCCGTGAGCTGGTGGTGGAGCCAGTTCTCGAGCTCCTCGTTCCCCCTCCTCTCGAGCCTATAGCAGAAGGAGCTGCCGACCACCTCGTGCGTCTCGTCATCGACGCCCCAGACCATGTACGCGGTCGAGATGTCAAGCCTGCAGGCGGAGTTCGCTAGCGCGCTGATCCTCTGTCCGATCATCTCCGGGTTAGAGTTATTCACCTTGAACTCGATCCACTCGGTCTCGGAGTCGTAGCGGCAGAGCTTCTCCACGAGCAGCGCGATGTCGATGTCAGCAACCATGTGGCTCCATCTCCCCAAGAGCAATGAGCGAGTCAATTCTACCGCAGCAGGACATGACGCTCAGTATGACCGCGACGCCCCGTCAGAGTCGTGCCCCGACATCCCGCCCAAGAGACTCCCAATCCCCTTCCATCTCCCCAGCGGGCAAGCCTCACACACCGTCTGCGGGCCCCTCCCTTCCACATCTCGCTTGTGGTAGCGGCGGAGAGACTGCCCGTCTCGCCCGTGCCCCCCACCTTGCATGGTCTCTCCGCAGGGGACCGAAGGAGATTCCTCCTCCTGACGGACGGGAGGAAAGGACATGCAAACACAGCTGACACTCAACCTCGGCATCGGAATCCATAAGGGGTCGGACCAACTTTGTGCTTGCGAACGGGTCGCAGCTATTGCCGTTAGTGGCGGGTCGTGTACGCCGGTGAAGGCCTTGCGCAGCCCCCAGCTTGTCTGGAGAGGTACTTAGACTATGGTAAGATACATATAAATTTAGTGACATAAAGTGTAGTCGGGGCATATCTTTGTGGGTGAGTTGGGAGTCGAGAGGGCGTGCCTGGCGTGGGATGATGCAACAGGCCGCGTTCGCGGACATGCCAGGGCGGGGGAGGCGCTGGAGATGGATACAAGCGAGAGGTGCGTGGGTACCTTGGCGCAGCCCGTCTCGTTGGCTGCCGACATGGCTTCGGCGAACAGGGGGCTTCCCGGTGGCCGTACCGCATAGGAGGCTTTTGGGCAACTCGATCGCCCGCGAGCAGTGGCTCCTCAACGAGATGCGCATCGTGGCGCGCCTGCGCCTTGAGGGCATGGATGAGAGCGCCGTGACTGCCAAGGTGCGCTCCGAGAACCTCTTCCGATACCCGACGGAGAGGACATTGCAGAAAATCTCGCGGGCGTGCAACAAGCGCATCGATGCCCTTGCGGACGAGCGTCTCGTGAGGATGGTCGCTTACGGCATGCCGGACGCCGCCGTGCAGGTAAACCTCTACGCGATGATGCAGCTTTACCCCCTGGTGCGCCACTTCACGACCGTTGAGATCGCGCGCCACTATGCTGAGCTTGACTATCGCTTCACGGATATGGACATGAACGCCTACTTTACCGAACTCGCCTCTGACTACGATAATTTCGCGACTGCGGCAGATTCCACCGTGGCGAAGCTCAAGCAGGTACTACGCAAGTGTCTCGTTGAGGTTGGCATATCCACGCTCGACGGCAGGCTCCAGACTGTCCTTCTGGATCCGGAGTTTGAGCACGTCTTGCGCGAGCGTGACGACACGGCCGCACTCGCGGCATTCGGGATACGGGGGTGAGGTAGGTGCCCGCAACCTATATAGACAGACCAAGCGACAAGGCGGTCGTTGAGTTCGAGGCACGCAGCAAGGTTCTCAGGGAGCGACTGTGCCAAGAGGATTTCCTGCATAATCATGGGCTCGGCAACGAGGTAGGCATATACATCTTCTGTTATGACCCGAGACTCGAGAGGCAGGCGCGGCACCTCTTTGACAGGCTCGAGAGAGATCCTACGCTGCCGTGCACCATACGCGAGACGAACCTCTACGACATCCTGCTCCAGATCTGCGAGGAGAAGCGCATTACCGCCGCCATTCCCAAGGTGGAGGAAAAGAAGGGGCAGGAGCAGACACTTAGGCAGCTCTCGGCCGTCGCAACCCCCGAGGCCTTCGCTGCCAAGATCGCAAATAGACCGAACAGCCCCGGAGACGTCCTTCTCATAACTGGCGTTGGTGAGGTGTACCCATTCATGCGGGTACACAACATACTCGATAACATCCAGCACCTGTTTGAGGAGATACCCGTGGTGGTCGCGTATCCGGGGCGCTTCAATGGGCAGACGCTGTCACTGTTCGGGCGGCTACGCGATGGCAACTACTATCGGGCCTTTGACCTGATCTAGACCACGAAAGGCAGTGGACATGCGAATTCAGGATATGTTCGAGCATGACATCGATAGAAACATCAACGGTGTGGTCAAGGTTGGTGACGTCGATGAGAGTCTCGTGGCACAGGAGCTCGCCGAGTACGTCGTTGCCAGGGAGCTTCAAAGACACTTCGCCACGTTCTTCCACAACTACGAGCGCTCACTCGACGAGCCGACGAGCAAGACGGGCGTGTGGATTAGCGGCTTCTTTGGCTCCGGTAAATCCCACTTCCTGAAGATGTTGAGCTACGTTCTTTCCAACCCCGAGGTGATGGGCAAGCGTGCCGTCGACTACTTCGACGGAAAAATCGACGACGAGATGGTCTATGCGCGCATGCGACGCTGCGCGTCCATTCCCACCGAGACCATTCTGTTCAATGTGGACTCGAAGGGCGGCAAGTGGAAGGAGGGCGTGACGGCAAAAACAGCCCTCATGCGCTCCTTCCAGCGAGTCTTCTATGAGAACCAGGGCTTCTACGGCGAGGACCTCAAGCTCGCGAAGCTCGAGGCGCACATCGACTCAAAAGGCAGGACTGACGAGTTTCGCAGGGTCTTCGAGGAGGTGAGCGGACTTGACTGGCTCGAGGATCGTGGCGGTTGGGCGTTTCACGAGGATAGCATGGTCGAGACCCTCGTGCGTACGCTCGGGATAAGTCGCGAGGCCGCTCAGCACTGGTTTGATGGCAGCGAGACCGACGTCGTCTCCTCCGACACGTTCTCCCGGCAGGTGAAGGCCTACATCGACCGTAGGAAGGCAAAGGGAGAAAACTTCAGGCTCATTTTTCTAGCAGACGAGATTGGCCAGTTCATCGGCTCCGACAGCAGTCTTATGCTCGACATGCAGACGATGACCGAGGACTTGGGCATCCAATGCGGCAGCGACGTGTGGGTGCTGGTCACGAGCCAGCAGGCCATCGACTCGGTGACCGACATCGTGGGCATGGACTTCTCCAAGATCCAGGGCCGCTTCGATACGCGCCTGTCACTGTCGTCGAGCGACGTGGACGAGGTCATCAAGAAGCGCGTGCTCGCAAAGACCAGTGAGGCCGCAGCACTGCTGGAGGGGAACTACGAGAGGCAGGCGACGGTGCTGAAGAACCTCTTCAGCTTTGATGACTCCACGAGCGACCTGTATGGCTACACTGGCGTGCACGACTATGTGGAGAGCTATCCGTTCGTTGGCTACCAGTTCCGCATCCTGCCCGATGTCTTTACTAAAACGCGTGAGCATGGCTTCTCGGGCAAGCACATGTCTAGCGGTGAGCGCTCGATGATCTCGGCGTTTCAGGAGTCGGCGCAGCGTGTGGAGGGCGAGCAGACGGGTGTGCTTGTGCCGCTCTGGCGCTTCTACGATACCATCGAAACCTCGCTCGATTATGGTATCCGCCAGGTGATCAGTCGCTGCCAGGATGCGGCGGACAAGGGACATGGTCTGTTTGAGTATGACGTACGTACCATCAAGGCCCTCTACCTCATCCGCTACATAGGTGACATCACGCCCAACGTGAACAACATCTCCAACCTCATGATCGACTCGGTCGACGTCGATAAGATAGCCTTGCGCGCACAGGTACTTGAGTCACTTGAGCGCTTGGTGCGCGAGAACAAGGTGGCCCGTAACGGCGACAAGTATAACTTCCTCACGAGCGAGGAACAGGACGTTGCCGACGAGATCTCCAAGGTCGAGATCGACTCCAACGAGGTTATCGACAAGATCAAGAACCTGTTGTTCAATGACATCTACACTGCGGCCAAGTATCGCGCGGGGCAGAATAACTTCCCGTTTGACCGCTACGTGGATGACTCGTGCCTTGGCAGGGACCAAGGTGGCATGAAGCTCAACGTCATCACCTACGCGCACGAATGGTCGCGCCTGTCCGAGCCCGAGTTTGCGCTCCAGTCAACCGGGCAGGCCCTGGTGGGTCTTGAGGAGGGCGACTACTACGACCTCTTGGACGCGGTGTGTCGCGTGGAGAAGTACGTGCGCACGAACATCACCTCGCAATGGTCGCCATCCAAGCGAGACATCGTGAAGCGCAAGCGTGAGGAGGCACGCGAGAACGAGAAGGCGGCCAAGAAGTCGCTCGAGGACGCCATCGTTCGCGGGAGGCTTGCCGTAGATGGGCGCGTCCTCAACGTGAGGGAGCAGTCGACAACCAAGAGGATCGACGCCGCCCTCAACGAGCTCGTTACGCGCACCTACACCAAGGTCGGCTACATTGACTTGTCGGCAGACGCCGACGCGGACGTCATCGCGATGTTGCGCGGACGGTCAGGAACACAGATGGATACCGACGGCCACGAGCCCAACTGGCGAGCGGCAGACGAGATCATGCAATTCCTAGACGCCCAAGCCTACACCCACCAGGCCACCAACATGGGCGACCTGCAGCGCAAGTACCAAAGGACACCCTACGGCTGGCGTGAGATCGACATCGCGGCGGTTACGGCGCAGCTGATCGAGAGGCAGCGAGTTGCCATCTCTGTGGGCGGCAGGCAGCTGGATGCGGATGACACGCGTGCCATCGTGCAGTATCTTCGCAGGGATGCCGATAAGGCACAGGTGAAGAAGCGTGAGGCAATCGACGCGGCAATTCTCTCCGCCGTGCAGCGCCTCATGAAGGACTTTACCGATACCAGTCAGGTGCCAAGTGATGAGGACGGGCTTGTGGCGTTCGCTAAGGAGTGCCTGAGCAAGGTCTCCGACGAGTGTCGCGACATGCTCGCCCGGTGGTATGAGCACGGCTCCTACCCCGGCAAGCGCCTCGTCACAGATGGCCGCAAGCTCGTGGACGGGCTCCTTTCGAACGCGATCGACCCTACGCTGTTCTGCAGCTCGCTCGTGAACGTAAAGACGCAAGACACGCTGCTTGACCTCTCCGAGGATCTCGATAGGGTCCGAGGGTTCTTTGCTACGCAGGCGAGGCTCTACGACGAGTCGAGAAAGCTCATTGAATTGCTGGATACCGAGGGCATCTACATCGAGGGAGACGCTAGGGCGCAGAGCGCGATCATCCAGATCAAGGACATCCTCACGATGGACGAACCGTACAACCACATCAAGGATCTCAATGGCCTGAACGTCGTGGTATCTAAGGCACTCTCTGACGTCGTAAGCGCCAAGCGGGGCGAGCTGCTCAACCGCGTCGATGACGCCCTCGAGCAGATCAAGCGCTACGCTACGACTGAGGCGGACGGATCTGCGGACGCCGTGCAAGCTGTCCTCGCCCAAGTCGAGCGTGATTCGCTCGCAAAGCGCGACTCGGCTCATTCCGTGAAGGATTGCAGCCAGCTCGATGCCCAGATGCGCCAGCTCGAGGTGTGGGAGAACCAGCAATACTCGAAGATAGACAAGGTACTCGCAGAGGAGCGTACCGTGAGGACTGCGGCCCGAAAGGGCTTAGCAGATACGATGGCTGCCAAACCTGTGGGGAGCGTGTCTCCAAGAATCTGCGTTCTCAAGAGGAGCCGCGTCTGCCCGACCGAGACCATGCGCACCCCAGATGAGGTGGGTGCGTATGTCGAGAGGCTGCGCAAGGCCTTGGTGGACGCCCTCCAAGATAACGATGCCGTGAGGCTCGGTGACTAACATGAACGATTCCGCGATCAAGTCCTACTGCATCTGGGCCCGGTGCGAGCTCATCGCGGAGGTCGAGCGCAGGTGCGCCATATACGACATCACGGAGAAGCCCCTCAATTTGACGGATGCCGACGCTGTCAACGGGCGAGTGCTCTCCTCAAACGAGAGGCATCAGCGCGCAAAGCTTCTCGGCGCCGCCCGCGAGGAGGGTTGCGAGCGGCTCGTTGAGCGTGCCGCGTACACGTGGTTCAATCGCATCATGGCCATACGCTTCATGGAGGTGAACGACCTTCTGCCCTCGCACACCCGTATGCTCTCCGGGAACGACGGAACTTCGAGACCCCAGGCCCTTGCGGAGGCCCTGGTGGTGGACATTGAGGGGCTCGACCGCGCCGAGGTTGCACGTCTCGTTCAGGGAGGCGACGATGAGGCGACGTTTCGCTGCGTGTTCCTCGCGCAGTGCGCCGAGCTGCACGGTTGTATGCCCGATGTCTTTGAGGTTGTGGGCTCTGCCATGGAGCTGCTTTTGCCCGACGGGCTGTTGCGTGAAGGTGGCGTCGTCGATCGGCTGGTGTCCGACATACCCGAGGATGACTGGCACGAGGGCGTGCAGATCGTGGGCTGGATGTACCAGTACTACGTGTCGGAGAGGAAGGACGACTACTTTGCGTCCAAGCGCAAGGCCTCAGCAGAGGACATCCCTTGCGCCACGCAGCTTTTCACTCCCGACTGGATCGTGCGCTACCTGGCAGAGAATTCGCTTGGACGCCTCTGGATGCTCAATAACCCCGCAAGCGCCCTGGCGTCCAAGATGGACTACTATCTTGCGCCCGACAGCAACCCCGGCGAGTTCCTGCACGTGGGCGGTCCCGAGGAGATAACCGTGCTCGACCCTGCGTGCGGATCGGGCCACATCCTCGTGTATGCGTTCGACCTCTTGGCTTCCATGTACGAGGAGCGTGGTTACGCCAGACGTGACATTCCTCGGTTGGTGCTGGAAAGAAACTTGACAGGCATCGAGATAGACCCGCGCGCCGCAGCTATGGCGAGCTTCGCACTGACCATGAAGGCCTGCGAGTACGACAGACGCTTCCTGCGCCGGGGGGTACGGCCGCGCGTCACCGTGCTGCAGAACGTCGAGTTTGATGAAGAGCAGCGGCGCGCTATCGTGGGCGTGCACCACGAGCATGAGAGGATTGGTGCGCCGCCTCTGCTCGGACGTCCCAAGCTCCTGGAGGCGCTCGCGCACCTCGACGAAGTGGGTAGCCTCTTTGAGCCGAGCGCTGAGGACATGGATATCCTGCGCGCTACCGCCGAGAGCCTGAGGGGCGAGGAGGAACTCTTCGCTCTCAAGGCGTACGAGCAGGTGGCAAGGGCGCTGTCCATGATGGAGCCGCTTGCCGCGAAGTACGATTTGGTGATTGCCAATCCTCCCTATATGGGCAAAGGGAACATGAACCCTTGGCTTAGCGGGTGGGTGGCTAACAACTATCCGGACGAGAAGAGCGACCTGTGTACCTGCTTCATTGAACGCGGAGCGGCGCTTGCTACGGACTCCGGAAGCATCGCGATGATCACCGCATCTTCTTGGATGTTCATATCTTCTTTTGAGAACATGCGTAAGAAGATCATCGATTCATCCACCATTATTTCGATGATTCAACAATCAACACACGGTTACCCGAATGTTACTGTTCCAACCTGCATGTGGGTCATGTCAAAGGGTAGGCAAAATATTCAAGGTGTGTATATTAGACTAGAGAGCTTTGACCGCCCTCAGTGGCAGCAGCCTCGTGCGCTTGAGGCCATCCAGAACCCCGATTGCGGGTGGCTCTACCGAGCTGATGCCCAAAACTTTAAGTCCATCCCAGGCTGCCCGATTGCGTATTGGGTAAGCAAGGCACAGCTTCATGCGTTTGAGGAGTTCTCGCCTCTGCGTAAAATTGCTGTTCCCCGCCAAGGCCTTGCAACAGGCGATAACAATCGTTTTCTTCGTCTTTGGTGGGAGATTTCGATAGGAAATATTGGATTTAGGTTTTCTATGCGGGAAGAGGCTCAGGCGTCACATCTGAGGTGGTTTCCTTGCAACAAGGGTGGTGGCTTTCACAAATGGTATGGGAATAACTGGTATGTGGTTGATTGGGAGGATGACGGACAGAAATTGTCTGCGTTTCCTGGTTCGGTTATACGTAATTTAAGCTACTACTTCCAAGAAGGTATAACTTGGGGAGCGATTTCAAGCTCTGATCTCTCGGTGCGATTTTGCCCGAAAGGTTCCATCTTTGAATCGAAAGGCGCCATGGCATTTACGAGAAATCATGAAGATCTCTTGATTTGCTTGGCATTCACAAATACCGCGTTAGTTAATAACCTCATGCGAATACTTGCTCCAACTCTCGATTATTCAGAAGGTCCATTTGGGCGAGTTCCATTCCCGAAATTGCCCGATAATAAGAGTGACCTCGTTGCAAAATTGGCTGCTGAGAACATTTCTGTTGCCCAAGCTGACTGGGACTCATTTGAAACCTCTTGGGACTTCTCCTGTCACCCACTGGTGCGCGGGCATCTCGTCTTTGAGGCGTTCAATGCCTGGTCAGTCGAGTGCCAGGACCGCTTTGACACTCTGAAGTCCAATGAGGAAGAGCTCAACCGCATCTTTGCGCGTATCTACCACATGGAAGACGAGGTTCCCATTGCAGTTCCCGATGACAAGATTTCGGTGCGCCTGGCCAACCTTGGACGCGACGTGAGGTCGCTCGTGAGCTACGCGGTCGGTTGCATCATGGGGCGCTACTCGCTCGATAGGCCCGGCCTTGTGTTGGCCAACCAAGGCGATGGGCTCAACGAATATCTCGCACAGGTTCCCAACCCTTCCCTCATGCCCGACGATGACGGTATCATCCCGCTCACGGACGTGGAGTACTTCCACGACGATGCGGTTGGCCTTTTTGTCGACTTCCTGAAGGTGGCGTACGGCTCCGAGCACCTGGACGAGAACCTGCGGTTCGTGGCTGACGCGCTGGAGGGCGGCGAGAACCCGCGTCAGGTGATTCGCGACTATTTCCGCAACGACTTCTTCAAGGACCACTGCAAGACCTACAGTGTGCAGAGTGCGGGTAAGCGTCCCATCTATTGGCTGTTCGACTCGGGCAAGAAGGGTGGGTTCAGGGCGCTGTTCTACATGCACCGTTATAGGCCCGACCTCTTGGCGCGCCTGCGTACCGAGTACGTGCATCCCCAGCAGGAGCGCTACCGCAACCAGATCGATGACATTGACAGATCTCTCGACTCTGCGGACAGGCGCGAGGCCGCAGCGCTACGGAAGCGTCGCAAGGCCCTCTCCGACCAGCTGGCCGAGACAAACGCATACGAGGAGAAGGTCCACCACCTGGCGGACCAGATGATCAAGATTGACCTCGATGATGGAGCAAGACACAATTACGCACTGCTCCAGGACGTCCTTGCGAGGATCAGGTGATAGAAGCCATGAGCGAGCCTGGGTACGAGCCTCCCTTCACGATGAGCGACGCGATCGTCGATCTGGTGTCACGTGCGTCGTACGAGCTGGGCAGGGCGTCGGTGATGACTCAGGGCGAACACTCTGTCCGTCTGCGCCGCCAGAACCGCATACGTACCGTCCACTCGTCTTTGGCGATCGAGCACAACACGCTCACATTGGGACAGGTTACGGCAATCCTCAACGGTAAGCGCGTGCTCGGCGATCCACGTGAGATCCGCGAGGTCAAGAATGCCTTCGCCGCATATGACCTGTTGGCGAAAGTTGACCCCATGAGCGTCGATGACCTCCTACGTGCCCATCGCGCCATGATGGACGAGCTTGTGGGTGAGGCGGGAAGGTTTCGTACCCAAGGGGTCGGTATTTTTGACGGCGATTGCCTCGTGCACATGGCACCCCCGGCACGCCTTGTGGCCAAGCAAATCGATGACCTCATCGCCTGGTATGGGAGGTCTACGCTCCACCCGCTAGTGAAGAGCGCGGTGTTCCACCACGAGTTCGAGTTCATCCACCCTTTCCAGGATGGTAACGGGCGCATGGGCAGGCTCTGGCACACGGCGCTCTTGGGCAGGTGGAATCCCGTGTTTCTCTGGCTTCCCGTCGAGGAGCTCATCCAGAAGAATCAGCAGGGGTACTACGATGCGCTCGGTGTCGCAGATGCTACCGCGAACTCCTCGGGATTCGTTGAGTTCATGCTGAGGCTCTTCGTCGACGCTCTCGAAGAGGCGGCCTCCGTCGCCGACCCTCTTGTGGGAGTGTCCGGGGTAGAAGGCAAGACTTTTACGTCCGCCCTGGCCGAGCCTGGCCGAAATTGGCCGGAGCTGGCTGAGGATCTTTCTGATCTGTCCGATCCCGAGCGCCGAGTTCTTGCGTACCTGCACGAGCACGGGCCATCGCGTCCTGCCGAGATATCGGATGGGCTGCAGATCCCTCCCCGCTCGCTACAGCGCATTAACAGGCAGCTAGTCGAGCGTGGACTGGTTGAGGCCCAGGGCCAAAGCAGTGGCAGGAGGTACTCGATCAAGCGGCGTGCTACCAAGGGGAGGGAGTTGAGCGATGGCAGGTCTTGATGCGATGCAGCTCATACAGGATGCTCTGACGCAGCCGCTTCGGGATGAAGAGCAAAGGCGTATCATCTTCTGGCATGACGTGGAGGGGTCCTTTGGGCGGGACTTCGACCGCCTTGCCGAGGATGGCCCGGGGTGCGAGCTCGCGCGTCCGCTTGCCTTCGCGAGGGCCGATGATGGGCCTCAGTTCGAACTCAAGAGGCGGATCCTACGGGAGCAGGCGGACGTGGACTTTCTCGTCTACACGCGCCGACCGCGCGACTTCTCCGAGGGTGGGCTCGAGGGTGACTGGCTCGCCGACATCGAGCTCGCCTCCGAGCACTTCCAAGCCGACAGGGCGTCCATGCTGCTCGCCGATATCAACGCAGGCAGTGCCGTTCGCGACGCGGTGGCACGCTTTGAGAGCTTCTTCAATTCGGCAGGCAGGAGAGCAACCTACCTCAAGCGTGTTCCCGAGACGACATCTGAGGCAGACGTCGTGACTGGCGTCGTGTCATCCATCCTCAAGGCTCCCAGCGCCCGTGTGGAGGACATCGTGAGGACGTACCTCTGCTCCCTGCACGAGGACGGACCCGATGCAATCCTCGCCGTCCTCGAGCGCTACGACGCGTTGGCCGCTCTGTCGTCTGTCCTGAGGGGACGCATCGGCTATGCGGGGGACCTGGCCTCAGAGGTGGGGCTTTCGGAGCACCTGCTGCTCTCTGCGGCCTCGTGCACGCTGCCCGAGGAGCTGCTTGTGGGGTACGAGGACCATGTCTCGGCTCCGCATGCCCGCTTCTGTCTCAATATCGTCCGCGATTGGATGGGCGAGCGGGAGAGCCGAGAGACGCTCTATGAGGTCGCGCGAACCGTGGAGGCCGAGCTGAACATTCCTGAGCGGCTCTTTGCGGCAGACCTGTCCTCGCTCATCGACACGGACGTGCTCCCCTGCGTGAACGAGGTGATCCTTGCCACGTTGGCGTCGAGTCTCGCCGACGGGGCGGATAGGTGCTCGGAGGCTCTCGCCATCCGTCAGAAGCGCAAGGACCTGAAGTGGTACAAGCGCGTGCGGGGCTACTACGACCTGCTTGCGGCAGCGGCCGAGTCCGAGTCGTTCTACCGCAGTCACACGCAGGCTTTCCACGCAGCGAGGTCGGAGGATGTGTGGCGGGCCTATACGGATGACTGGTACCTCATGGATGCGGCGTACCGTGCTCTCTGCACGGCGCTTGATGCCTGTCAGCTCAACACCAATGACATCCCCGGGCAGTTGCGCGATGCGTCCGAGAGGCTAGCCGAGCACGTCGAGAACGTCTACGTGAACTGGTTTCTCCCAAAGTCGAACGACTGCTGGATCAACTGCTCCGAGTCCGACTGGGCAGACCGTGGCCTTGTGAGGGGTGTGTGCGCCCAGCGCGCCTTCTTCGAGCACTACCGGTTGCGCGACAGGCGCGAGTACAGGCGTACGATGGTCATCATTGCCGACGGCATGCGCTACGAGGTGGGGCGCGAGCTTGCATGCAGACTGGAGCAGAAGACGAAGGGCACCGTGTCGCTCAGCGCATTCCAGTCGATATTCCCCTCGGTCACCGAGTTTGGCATGGCAGCCCTCTTGCCCCATGATGAGATTTCCTACGTGTGGGATGACGGGCAGGTGCTCGTGGACGGCATGCCTACCAGGACGACCTCAGACAGGGAGGCCGTCCTGCGCTCGGTCGTCCCCGGCGCGAGGGCCATCCTCTCCAAAAGCCTTCTCTCCGGCAATCGGGCCACACGCAGAGAGCTCGTGGGCGATGCTCCACTCGTATACGTCTACCAGGACAGGATCGACTCGACCGGTGAGAAGCCAAGGCTTGAGCATGACGTGCTCAAGGCATGCGGGGACACCATCGACGAGCTGGTGGCGCTTGTGAAGATCGCCGTCAACGACCTCAAGATCAACCGCGTCATCGTCACAGCCGACCACGGCTTCATCTATACGCGAGGTCCGCTGAGGGAGCAGGATAAGGTGTCGAAGGCGAACATTGGCGCAGCTGACGCGCAGTTGCATCGCAGACACATACTCTTGCGGGAGGGCATCGACAACCCGCTGTTCGTTAAGGTGGGCATGCGTGATGTCCATGGCGCAGCGTATTGCGGGCTGGCACTGCGCGAGTGCATACGCCTCAAGAGCGTCTCGGGCAACAAGAACTACGCGCACGGTGGCGTGAGCCTGCAGGAGGCGTGCGTGCCCGTCATCGAGCTGCGCAACCGCAGTCTCACGTCGAAGGCGAGGGTGGAGCAGGAGAAGGCCACCGTGGTGCTCGTATCCACAAAGAGGCGCATTACGAGCTCGATGTTTCATGTCGACCTGTTTCAGAGGGATCCGGTCTTAGGCAAGGTGCTGCCGGCCGAGTACGAGCTGTCCCTGACAGACGGCTCCGGTAACCCCGTGACCGACGTGCAGGGGGTCCATGCCGACATGCCCACCCTCGATGAGCGTGCTCGCGTGACGAGACCGATGCTTACGCTCAGGGCGGGGGTGGAGTATCCGCCCAAAGAGCGCTATTACCTTGTCTGCAGGGACGTGGAGACGGGCGATATCTCTTGGAAGGAAGAGTTCACCATCGACATGGCGTTTGCGCCGACGGTCGACTTCGGGCTATAGGAGACGGATATGGAAGACACCCAGGGCAACGCGGTCCCCGTTCTTGAGACGGATGATCTTGATCGGAAGGCCCTGCAGGCGTTCCCTGGCAAGGTCGTACGCAAGGACCTGACGGCCCTCATGAGGCGGGGAGCCAACGTGCCCACCTTCGTCCTCGAGTACCTACTGGGAATGTACTGCTCGACCGACGACGAGGAGTCCGTGGCAGAGGGGCTCGACCGCATCCGCCGCATCCTGGCGCAGAACTACGTACGCCCGGACGAGTCAGAGCGCATCAAGTCCAAGGTCCGCGACCTGCGCAGCTATACGATCATTGACAAGGTGGCCGCGAAGGTGGACGAGTACCGTGACATCCACACGGCAACGTTCTCGAACTTGGCGATAGACCCGATGGTCATGCCGGACGAGTATGTGCGCGAGTACCCGAAGATGCTCACGGGCAGCATGTGGTGCATCGCCCAGATGGAGTACTTCCGTCTTGAGGACGAGCTCGAGGACGAGCTCTCCGACGTGTTTGGCGGACCCAAGAAGCCCCGCCAGACTATGAGGAAGGGCGTAGGTCCCGAGGACAACCCGTTCAAGATAGCCAACCTCACGCCGATCCAGATGCCTAGGCTCGATCTGGACTCAATCGTTGGCCAGCGCGCCAACTTTACCACCGATGAGTGGATCGACCTGCTGCTGCGCAGCGAGGGCTATGAGCCTGCGAGCATGGAGCTACGCACCAAGTTGCACTTCCTTGAGCGCATGGTCCCGCTCATAGAGCGCAACTACAATCTCTGTGAGTTGGGGCCGCGCGGAACTGGTAAGAGCCATATCTACAACGAGGTAAGCCCCTACGCCATCTTGCTCTCGGGCGGTCAGACCACGACGGCCAACCTCTTTGGTCGGCTGAACGCAAATCCGCGTCGCGCGACCAGCGTGGAGCGCACCGGATTGGTGGGTAACTGGGACTGCATTGCCTTCGATGAGGTCGCTGGCATGCACTTCAAGGATATGAATGCGATCCAGATCCTGAAGGGCTACATGGCGGGTGGCACCTATGCGCGTGGCCGCGAGTCCTTCTCGGGCGATGCCTCCATGGTGTTCGAGGGCAACATAAACGACAGCGTGCAGAACATCCTGAAGACCACGCACCTGTTCGACCCGTTTCCACCGGAGTTCAACGACGACTCGGCGTTCTTCGACCGCATCCACTGCTACCTCCCGGGTTGGGAGGTGCCCAAGATGCGAAGTGACCTGCTCACGGAGCACTACGGTCTTATCAGTGACTGCCTGGGCGAGCTCTGCAAGGAGCTGCGCAGGCGCGACTATACGCATCACCTGGACGATCACTTCCGCCTTAACAGCGACTTTAACACGCGCGACGAGACAGGTGTGCGCAAGACCTTCAGCGGCCTCATGAAGCTCATCTTCCCGGACGAGAATATGGGCAAGGAGGAGGCGCGCATGATCCTGGAATACGCGGTCGAGGGCAGGAGGCGCGTGAAGGAGCAGCTCAAGATAATGGCGGGCGTCGAGTTCATGGACGTGAGCCTAGGCTATGCCGACGCGGACAACCCGTCTAGCGCACGCATTATCGCCGTGCCGGAGCAGTCCGAGGGCACCCTTGTGCCAGATGCGCCACTGCAGCCCGGGCACGTGTTTGCGGTGGGACGCAGCGTCGAGGACGAGTGTGCCGTGTACAGGCTTGAGAACAAGGCTGTGGCAGGCACATTCAGGTTTGAGCACGAGGGCATTGGGGGAAACCGTGTTGCGCGCGAGAGCGTTGAGGCCGCGTGGCGCTGCTTCGAGAACAACGGTGATCGCGTGGCGGCCGGCATGCGCATGCGGCAGAAGGATTACCTGCTGTTCGTGAACGACCTGCAGGCAAGGGGTCCGAGTGGCGAGGTGAGTCTCGCCGAGTTTGTGGGGCTCTGCTCTGCGGCCTGCAACCGCCCCGTGATGGCGTCAACGGTCATTCCCGGCATTGTCAGGCTCTCCGGCTCCATGGACGAGTTGAAGGACCTGGAAGACATCCTGCGGGTCGCAAGGAACGCTGGCGCGAGGCGCATACTGCTGCCGTTTAGCGCCATTCGTGATCTGCAGGACGTCCCCATGGAGCTTGCGAGCAGCGTGAGCCCCGACTTCTACCAAGACGGCGATATCGTATCAGCGGCGCGCAAGGCGCTGGGAATTTAGGGAGGTCTAGAGTTTTGGAGAGCTTGATTCTGACCTCTGGCAGGATTTTGACGTTAATGGTGCCCTCGACCCTGGGGGTGCCCTGTCTGGGACCCGTGCGACCAAGCAGCTCGTGATTACCCACATGCAAATGCAGGGATATCAATCTTGGCAACTAGAAAACGTGTCACAAAGACGCAGGAACAAGACCTAAAGAAGGATCTATGCCCCTTGGAGGACCTGTCCTTTTCATGCCCATCGGAGATGCGCTATCAGTCGATTGTCAAACTCTGGTCGTTCTATGTGACGCGTAGCCCCCGTGTTGATTCATGGGCACCCCCGACGCAGCAATCGTTGGTCCTCAAGGACGAGGGTTGGGACGCACGGGCGACTTTGAAACAGATGGAGCGGCGTCTCTTCAGTGGCTCCGTCAAGTTTGTCAAGCCGGGTGAGGACTTCACGGAAGTCGCTCGAAAGCAAGGGCTTTATGCTGATCGCAGGCCTATGTGTTCCGATACGCAGGCGGTTGTAAAGATTCTGACGCGTCAGTCAGGTAAGGACAAGAGTGCGAGTTTAAAAGAGTCTCACGCGGGATGTGTGTTCAGGCATATCAGAAATTCCCTGGCGCATGGGCTTGTGTACAAGCTGCCAAAAGGGAAGGTGCTGTTCAAGGATATGGATAGACAATCAGTCTCCGGCTACGTCCTTACCACCCCAGATGGTCTCATTGAGCTGATGCGCGATCTTAAGAGGCGACCGACCGACGTCAGTCGATAGTGTCATCGGTTGATTCAGGCAAGCAAAGGAGATGGAAACGAAGCCCATAGGTAAGCTAGCATGTTTTATTGGTGTTAGCTAACTAAAGTTATGGTGGCGGTTCGCGAGAGGCCTGAAATACTATTTCTAGACGAATTGAATGCGGATGGTCTTGTGTTATCTGCTGGAAGTATAGCAGCCGACAACCATAGCATAGAGGTGCAGGAAGAACGGAAGACTCAGAAAACGGCTCACTCTATGTTGCCGGTGGCGATAGGAATGGCTGTTGCTGACGTGTTCGCTATCACCTGGATAATCTCCGAGTAGAGATCGGTTTCCGCCTCAGGTGTCTCGATGCTCACTATCAGCGAGTATCGTGCCTCGGAGTCAATCTTGCCAAGGTACTTGCGGGACCTCCACCAGCCAACCACTGGATATACGGCAACAAACTCGATATCGCTCAGCTCAATGGCGGATGCATACTTGTAGTCGGAATGAATCGAGCCCACGTTTCGATTGTTGACGCCAAGAAACCAGTCGCCAGAGCCGCTCGACGCTTTGCCCTCGTCCTCATCGCGAACGCTGACGTTGATGCGCTTCCCGAACTCATCCCAGCTCTCACCTGGCTTGTTCACATCGAAGCGAAGGCCATGTGAAGCGTAGCGATACCTGTTCTTCCATCCGATTTGCCCCGGCCCTGGTTCGATGAAATAGGAAAGGGTCACGTGGAGCGTTGCGTCGGCGTCGGCAAGCGAAGCGAGCACGTCCCTTGGCCAAGGCAGCGCATGGAGGTGCATCTCTCTCATCGTCTCACGGCCATCCTTCACCTCGTACGGATGCAGAACCTCTTGGATGATGAGATTGACGCTGTTCTCCCTGCATTCGATTGCGCGGCTCAAGTCCGGTATGCCGTAGCCGCAAGCCCTAAGCAGCCTCCCGCGCCCCTTCGTGGCCGTGTCCTCGGGCGACCCCTTAGGCGAGTATCTGTCTATCATCGCTCGTGACCAGCGGGCGGAATGCACTAGCAGGCCCCTTACCGTCTCGGGCCATATATCTGGATAGGCGTTCTCCAGCTCAGCCGCCATATAGGAAGCCTCGGCAACTGCCGCGCTCGTCGCGTTGATGGTATCAAGCGGGCGAGACGCTACATCAGCGCCAGTGGTCAGCAGCGATAAATCCTGACAGTCTGAATAGTCGTTACTCATCCCGACTATGTTTCCACCGGGGCAGACGATCTCGGGCTTCACCGGCGCAATTGGATGCCTCCATTGCAGGGAGGTCGTGCTGGGCGGACACAACTCTCCTGGCATCGCGACGGGTTCGTAGCCTGTGGCCAGTATGTCATCCTCCTCAACCAGAATGTTTTCGCTGTATGCTCCGACGGTCAGCGCGTTCCACGATTGGCCTGGGCTGCGGATGGAGCGGATCTCGTTCGCCTCGGGATAGGCCGTTCCATTCAGCATAGACAATGGAATATTCCCACCAGAAACAAGCACGAGCTCATGCTTGCTCGAGAGGTCGTTCGCGTGAGAAATAGCCTCGTCAAGCGCGGCAGACCAAGAGGTAGGCAAACCATCAGTAATTTCGGATTCATTGGCAGTAACTCCGGAGCAGAATACCCTGTTCCTCTTCGGCTTTGCCACGAAAGCCCTGTCTATCGCCTGTTTGGCGATGTCTCCGTACAAGTCAGGCCCGCTTTGTCTGTTCATGTCCAGAATCTTCACGGACTCGACGGCGTGGGTCACCTCAATCGGATCAGCAGATGACAAGCTGTCCTTCAGATCTTCATATAGGGCCAGCCCCGCAAGCTTGGTGCCGTGGTTGTCTCGGTCTTCGGTCCCAAGCGCTTCGTCATAAGCCAGAACGACATCTCCGTCGACAGCTGGGGACAAGAGCGGATGTCCGCTGTTGATGCCCGTGTCGAGGATGCAGACGCTTACCCTGCCAGGCGCAAAAGACGTTCTGCTCAATAGGTCGTCGATCCACTCGCGCTGCTCGAACGCCTCGAGGTTGGCGAAGAACGATGATGCGAGGGGTGCCTCCTTTATCTCGGCAAGGCCATCGTAGTTGTTCAGGAGGCTGGCGAGATCGGCCTTGCTAGCGTATGCTAACGTGACCATACGCTCGGGGAACAAGATGAAGGTACTCTTGTGCCCGATATGGAGCGTATCGAGCAGTGCCGCATACGCTTCGAAGGAGCCGCCATCCTCATCCCTGCCTGTCCGGAGCCAGATTTCGAGCCATTGCTTTTGGTCTGCTGGGCGTTTGCCATCGCTGCCTGTCCAGAGGGAATCGACGATGGCTAGACGGATGTCCTCGATGCTAGACACCAGCTTCTCGTGGCGAGGCCTGCCCTTCTTGGTGACCTGGTGCGGATCGCCATATGCCTTCACCCTATCAAGAAAAAAGCGTTCTTTCCCAGATGGGATAAACACAGTCGCCCGCATGACGCCGTCCTCTTCGCGAACATTGAGAAGGCGCACACCCTGCCGTATATCCTCCAAGCTCTTTGTGGCCAAATCGCCGTTTTGAGGGCCTGTAAACTCAAGATAGATTCCATGCCTGTCAGCAACAGCATGTGCTTTTCTATCACTATCCGTAGCAAACGCGTCTTGCAACTCCTTGTTGAGCTTCGCTGCATGCAATGCGGGGTTGCGCGCAATCGCTGGTTTACCCCGACCGCTCTGAGGGGCTGTATAAGGCTCTTGGTGGCACGTGTTCGTAAGGATGAGATTTGGTCTCTTCATGCTGCTTAGCCGACCTTATCCTCGCTGTCGTATACGGACAGCCTGTCCGCGCAGAGACG
>ERZ773055.555-NODE-555-length-21359-cov-4.032060_pt1 | contig 21359 bp, 10 predicted proteins | sample MGYA00580515_ERZ773055 | MGnify/ENA primary metagenome ERZ773055 (study PRJEB29015, sample SAMEA2737993) | human oral metagenome | biome: human oral; feature: human-associated habitat; material: dental | place: China | collected 2064 ...
CTTTGCGGCTCCCGGCCACACCTCGTCAACAACGGTGGGGCTGAGACGAAGTGGGACGACCTATGTCAGGATCCGAAACAAATCTACCACTCCATTGACTAGACGCCACCTCATCACTAGTATCAATCACATGCATAAGCATCAGCAACGGCGGCAGACCAATGGGATTCCTCAGCCTAAAATGTGGTTGGTGCAAAGGGTTGCGAAGCAACTCAAGTGCGCCGAAGAAGAAATCGACAGTTTGACTCCGCTCAGCGATCTCGGTCTCGAATCGACTGAGATGATGCAGATCGTGGGAGAAATTGAAGACATATGGTCGATCGAGATTCCGACCTCTCTTTTGTATGACATCCGAACAATCGAGGGGCTAGCGAATTACATCGAGACAGGGGAATGTAACAATGATGAAAGGATAGACGTTCTACCTGCGAAGAAGAGGATGCATATCAGACAAAATGTCATAAATGATGAAGATCCCGTATGTATTACCGGGATGTCTGCGCGCTTCCCGGGCGCAGACGGCATAAGAGCTTTCTGGGATCTCCTAATCAAAGGTGAGACGATTTCCCAGCCGGTGCCAAGTGAGCGGTGGGACAGTATCAGACTTGTACATGCGAACTCGAGTCATCCTGGAACGTCCTACACAAATAAGATTGCTCCAGTCGAGAGGATGACTAGTTTCGACCGAAAATATTTTGGGCTGTCTTATCATGAAGCATTTTTTATGGATCCGCAGCAAAGGATTGCGCTGCAGATAGCACGACAGGCCCTTGACGACGCTGGCGTCGTGCGGGATCAACATGAAGTTTTAAATACGGGCGTATTTATTGGAATGATGGCCTTATCGCAGTATGCGATAGTGCTGAGAGAAAAGCTTGGTGAAGATGCGCTAGATGACCCATATTTTTCACTAGGGACTTCAGCTAGTGTTACAGCCGGTAGAATCTCATATCTCCTTAACTTGCGGGGCCCCAGTCTGGTGGTGGATACAGCCTGTTCGTCGTCGCTTGTCGCCCTCGATATTGCCATCAAAAATATTAAGCAAGGTTCTTGTCGCAATGCTCTCGTCGTGGGAGTGAACGCTGTGCTTCACCCCGACTCACTCCGGCAGGGCAGTAAAATGCGGATGCTTTCGCCTAGCGGACGGTGCTGGACGTTCGACGCCAAAGCCGACGGGTTTCTTTTAGGCGAGGGCTGTGGGGCTGTCTATTTGGAAAGAATGTCGGACGCCGTAAGGAACGGGCACCGAATCGATGCCGTCATACTGGGGTCAGCCGTGAATCAGGACGGGCGCAGCAATGGAATTACTGCACCGAATAGGTCGGCGCAGGTTGCTGTGATCAACAGTGCGTTAACCTCAGCAGGCGTCGATCCATGGGAGGTCGACTATGTTGAGGCACATGGGACTGGAACTGTGCTTGGTGACACTATAGAAATAGATGCACTTTCTGAGGCTTATGGTAGCAAACGAAAGTCACCTTTGTATATAGGTGCAGTGAAAACGAATATTGGACATTTGGCCGGCGCTGCCGGGATGGCAGGGCTCATTAAAACCGTCCTGGCAATGAAACAGGGTGTGATTCCCCCTAATCGAAACTATGAAACACCCAATCCGCGAATTCATTGGGAATCTCGCGACTTTGCTCTACCGCTGAACGCCGTTCCCTGGAACGCCGGGAGTGAATCTGGACGTGTTGCTGGCATCAGCTCTTTCGGGTGGTCCGGAACTAACAGTCACGTTCTTCTGTGTGACGTTGAGGCTTTTGTTACGAGAATGAGCAGAGGTGGCGATAGAGGCAAGACATCTGCTCTTATGGAACTACGCGATAAATCTCCCGTTTGCCGGTCGGGTGATACCGTTATTCCTTTATCGGCAGCTACTTCTTCCAGTCTAATTGACTATGCGAAAGTGCTAGCTACAGAAATAGAAAAAAATGATGATCAGATTTCGGCAATAAGTCAGACACTCAAAGCATATCGTGAGTCGTTAAGTCACAGAGCAGTTGTCGCTGGTGATCGTGCGGATGATCTTGTCCAGGCGCTCCGTGAGCTTACCGATGCCGATGTGACGGACACCCGGGCCTCGAGACAGAGAACACCTTACGGTGTATTCGTGTTTCCCGGAGCCGGACATGACAATCAACAGTCCATAAGAATACTGTATGAAGCACATCCAGGTTTCAGACAGGCCATTGACCAGTGTATTGAAGCTGGGCGTGTCCTAGAACCAGAAGTCGATGTTGCTGCGATTCTGGGGATTAGAGAGTCTGAGAAGGATACGTCACAGTCTACTCTAGCCACACACCTGCTGGCGTTCTGCGCCGGATATGCGTCGGCGAAAATGTGGGAGTATGACGGGATAACCCCAGATGCGGTCATCGGCTATAGCATTGGCGAACTTAGTGCGGCTGCATGGACGGGCGTTTTCTCGATCGAGGACGGTGTCCGTTTGGTATGCGAGAGAGCCAGAGTTCTAGAGACCGCATCTGATGGATACATGCTTGTTGCAGCGGCCGACTATAATCGTTTGAGCAGGATTGTCAGCTATCCAATGGGGGAAGTGGTCATCAAGGCTGGTCCGCACGCAACCGTGGTCGCAGGATCTGAAAAAATGGCTGACGAGGCGGAATCGCTTATTCGAAAAGCTGGCATTGCTGTTTCCCGACTCCAGACTCATTTACCTATGCATTCAAGTATCATTGGAAGTGAAGTTGGTTCTAAATTGCGTCAGGTATGTGCGAAAGTCTCCTACCGGGATTCCCGTATACCTATCTTTGCGGGACTTTCAGGGAAATGTCTGAAATCGAAGAAGACTCTCGGTGAGACATACTGGACTGAACACGCATGCAAGCCTGTAGATTTTGCGAGAAGTGTGCAGAATGCAGCAGAGGCAGCCAGTCTTTCAGAAAGGTCTTTGTGTTTCTTCGACATGGGAACTGGGGAGATTGGCAGCATGGCGATGCAGGTTGTCTTCAGTCGTCGAGAGAAAGCAACATGCTTTCGAACGATGCGTACCCAGATGGACAAGATTGCCGAAGATGACGGAATCTATGAGGAATCCCTGTGGCGCGCATGGGTGAAGGGTTTCGACGTTGACGTGACGGAAAGAATAGATGTTATTCCGTACTCGTTGCCCCAATACCGATTTGATGAGGAACAACTGTGGCCTTCTGGAGTTTCCGAGCCAGCAAGCGCTCAGAGCAATAGAGCATCCACGGACGGCAACCAGATCGCCGGTTCTGTTGTCGAGCTGTTGGCTCCGGGATGGACACAATCAGAATCCGTCGAAATAGAATCGAATCGGGATCCAGAGGCGGTGGTCCTAGTGGGTGCTGACAACGAGTTGGGTGAGCTAGTAGCGGCAGCGTTGGCAGACATGCTTCCATCGAGAAGCGTTGTTGAACGTTTTATGGACTTGTCCGATCGTGAGGACTCTTTGAGTGACGTGATCGACGATGCCAAAAAACGCGTGGCAGCCAATTTTGAAGCCGGGTACGCATCGGCAGCTAGGTCGACTGTTGTGGACATACGGGCATTGCAGCACACCACTAGTGGTCGAACGAGCCAAGAATTTGAGGCGAATTATCTGGATGTACGGAATCTTTGCAGAAGTGTACTGAATTGCGCCCCGCTGGGGCTGTTGGTCCTGACGCCTGATGCGTTTTCAAGCCGGACGGGAAAGTCCATCCGCCCATCGTCTCGTGCCGCGTTAGGCCCGCTCCTGTGCACGTGTCAGGAGCATCCAGATGTGATCTGCCGACTCGTTGACCTTGAGCAGGCAACTGTTGACGGCGTACCGTTGGAAATGGCCGCACGCTACGTGGCGCAACTTGTTGTTAAAGAAATAGAGTTGCCTTCGGTCGGCGACGTGTCTCCGTGCGTGCGTTATGAAGGGCGTCGACGCCTTGTCCGTCACTTGGACCCTCTTGGCACGGGACGGACGGCTCGAGATTATGACAAACCGGACACAAGGCAGTATCGGAATATTGCTATCGTAGGAGGTCTCGGCCGCGTAGGGCGGGCACTGGCAGGTGAGATGCTCAGAAGACACACTCCGCAGTGTCGAGTAGCCGTAATTGGAAGGTTAGGTGGCCGGCCAGGTGACTTGTGGACAGAGGTAGAACGGCAAGGAACGACGCACGCCGAAAGACTGCGCTGGCTTGATACGACCAATCAGCAGTACCCCGGACTGTGTGGAATAGAAGGCGACGTTCTGGATATTGCCTCGATTCGGGCAGCGCTTCTACGGGCGAGGTCTGAACTGGGTTCTGTCGATCTTGTAATCCAGGCTGCTGGCAGTACGGAAACCTCGGAGTTCTTCCTGATCAGTTCTGATCAACGAGATGCAAGAACGAATAGTGAAGCAAAGGTATATGGCACGAATTGTCTGCTGTCAGTACTTAAGGATGACCTGCCAGGCTGCCCAGTTGTGCTGATGTCTTCCATCTCGACGTTATTAGGTGGGCTAGGATTCAGCGGATATATTGCTGCGAATGCGTATCTCGAAGCTCTGGCCGAGTCTGAGCCCACTGGCAACAGAGTCCTAGCTATTGGGTGGGACACGTGGAGAGATACTCTCAAGCCTGAGTTACCCCAAAGCAATGCGTCGGCTAACATTAGACGGCAGCATGCATTGGGCACGCGCGAGGCTATGGAGGCTCTGTTCGTTGCGTTGGCCTCCGAGCATCGAGTTGTGATGGTGTCGGCAGGCGACATGACGAGTCGGCTTCATGACAGCGTCAGGCTGGGGATTAGTTCTAACGCCAGGCAAAGTGTAGTACAACTTGGCGTATCGGAACATCGTACTGATCCTCGCAATACGGATTTGTCTACTTCATCGATACGCAACACAGTTCGGCGGGCATGGAGCGAGGCACTGGGAGAAGATTCTCCCAGCGACGACGTGAATTTTTTTGATGCCGGAGGAAACTCCCTCGTGGGCGTCCAGTTAGTCGAGACGATTTCACGAGATTTTGATATTTCTGTGCCGATCGCGTCGCTATACGAATCTCCGACTATCTCTCGAATGACAAAGATGATAGAAGAAAAGCTCAGTAAGAGTCTGGATATGCCAGCTGGAGTCAAGGGGCGGTATTCGAGAAGCCAGAATATGAGCGATCCGAGTTCAGAGAAGGTAGCTTGGAGCTTGGATACTTCTACGTCTGATTATCGCGAACAATTGGGCTGTGAGTCAACGCCTAGCAGAACGATTCCGAATGAGCAGCAGTGTGTAGCCATCATTGGCATGTCGTGTAGGTTTCCTGGCGCGGATTCGGTGGACGAGTACTGGAGGAATCTTGTAGAAGGCGTCGAATCCTTCAGTGAGTTCCCCGAAAACGGCAGCCAGGGTGGTTTGACACGTTCTTCGGTAGACAAGGGGAGAGGACGCTATATAAATAGGCGGCCAATTTTGCGTAACATTCGGCAATGGGACGCGGAAGCGTTCGGAGTCTCGCCGTTTGAAGCCTCAATTACTGACCCTCAGCAGCGAGTTTTCCTGGAACTGGCATGGGAGGCTCTCGAAAGTGCGGGGTATCCAGCGCACGGCACGGATTGTGTCACGGGCGTGTTTGCTGGATCGAATATTAGTACGTACTTGCTCAATAATTTAATGTCAAATAGTGACGTTCGCAATAAAATGAACGACTATCAGGTAGAACTGACAAATGATAAGGATGCTTTGCCGTTGAAGGTGTCCTATAGACTCAATCTGACAGGGCCGAGTGTTGCGGTTCAGACGTTCTGTTCGACCGGCTTGGTGGCGGCACATCAGGCAATACGTAGTTTACGTGACCGGGAGTGTGACATGGCGCTGGCTGGCGGCATGTCCATTAGAGTACCGGACCATGTCGGATATATTTATCAGAATGGAAGTATGGAGAGTGCTGACGGCAAGGTCCGTGCATTCGACAGGCGGGCATCAGGAACAGTGTTCGGTGACGGTGGGGGAGTTGTAATCCTCAAGCGGTACGAAGATGCTGTAAAAGACCACGACAATATTCTTGCGGTGGTACGAGGTAGCGCTGTAAATAATGACGGCGCTGTGAAGGCAGGCTTCACGGCACCCAGTGTTCAGGGGCAAGTCGAGGCGATCCAGAAAGCTCTTCAAGATGCTCAGTGCACGGCGGACGAGGTGGGATATATAGAAGCGCACGGAACTGGGACAGCGATCGGAGATCCGATCGAGTATGAGGCGCTATCACGGATATATGGTAGTGGAAGAACTGGTAGGCCCTGCGTTTTGGGGAGTGTGAAACCCAATATTGGTCACCTAGATCGAGCGTCGGGGATTGCTGGTCTTATTAAGGCTGTGCAGATGGTCCGCAACAGGACCATTCCTCCTTTGATTAATTTTTCGGCCCCAAATCCACATTTGGATAGTCAGACAGTATGTTTTGACTTCGTGGTGGAGAAAAGTACGTGGGTGAGCTCGGGACAACCTATGCGAATTGCGATCAATTCGCTCGGTATGGGGGGCACTAATGCGCATATGCTCATCGAAGAGGCTCCTAAGATGCAACGGCAGCCTGAGATAGATTCTCCTCATATTGTTACGGTGTCTGCAACTACTTCGGACGGTCTCCTGTTGCTCTTAGCGCAGCTTGAAAATGTCCTGAGTTCGAGCCAAGCACGTCTGGATGACATAGCGTTCACGTTGAATCATGGTCGTGATCACTGGTCTTTGAGAGCGGGATGGGTAGTCTCGTCAACCAGCGAGTTGCTGCAGGAGCTCAAGGTAGCGGTAGAAGCTCCACAAAGTGGGAAGGAGCCTGTCCCGGACATAGATAAGGTCGTCTTGGTGCTTGATGGAGGCTTAGGCGGAGTGACAGCTGCAGTAGAGGAAGTTCTTACTACTCCCTCGTTCGTCGATATCTCGGGCCTGGATGCGGCTGTACAAGAGGCGGATCAACGGGGTATGACCGGTGTGCTAGAGCTGATCAGGGAACTCATGGATGACCCGAAAGCCCGTCGCGTTGAATCACAACCTCTGGGCTGTGCGGAGCGGCATATGTTGAGTGTTCTGATTGATTACATGATTCTGGACATGCTGGTAGATGCAGGCGTTCCGCTGTGTACTGTGCTTGCTGCAGGGCCGGGAAACTTGGCTGCGTCCGTCTATTTTGGCCAGATGGAGTGGGAGGATGTTTTTGCATATGTTCTGGATCGCCACCCTGAAGTTTCCGCGAGCCAGACAGACTGTGGATCCGACCAGCCTGAGGATTGGAGGCGTTGGACATATGACGGCGACAGCGGGTGGTGCCGAGATAAATTTGATAGTTATAACGAAACTGTTGACGTACGCACGAGTTGTGCTACTTACGCATCCGATGAAGCTGATAACACGGCTAGAATCAGCGGTACTGCAAGTCCAGAGGTGCATCAAGGCGATAGTACGATCCTAACCGTCTTCCCTAGCAGGGACTGGGTCGGGTACAAGCGGTATCCGCTTCGTAGCGGGCTGCTGGCGGTGTGGCTCCGTGGAGCGGACATTGCGTCGTCTCGCCTACTTAGGAGTGACGGTCACCGGATCGCACTGCCAACGTTCCCTTTCAATCGTGCGACGCATTGGATCGACGCGCCTGCGTTCGATGTGGAGATGGGGCATGCAGATGTTGCAGATTCTAATGTGGAAGATCCTCTGAACGAGATAGAGCAGATCGTCCGGAGACCTTGGCCGCGGTGGTTTTATGAGCCCAGGTGGGATCGTGTAGCGATGCTTCGTTCTACCTCGTGCCGGACCTTAGAAGGAAGACGAGTACTACTTCTCCTGCCGCAGGATCGTACGGTGGCGCAGCAGATCGTCGAGGACTGCCAACGCCTCTCAGGGCTACGTCCCTGCACTGTTATGGTTGGCGATTCGACGCGCAGTCTAAGTGCGACAGATTTCGAAGTTGATCGAAACGACGTGGTAAGTGGGCTCACCACGACGTTGCATTCGTTGGCTGTAGCTGGCGAGATTGACGACATTCTGCATTGCTGGTCCTACGGTGATGCCCATCCACACGATGAGGAACTTGCGCAGGGGCCTTATTCGTTAACCGTGATTGCTGCGTGGTTAGCGACTCGGCGGGCGAAGGGGAACATTCGAGTCACAGTATTAGCCACTGGCGGACTGGGCCAAGATGGAGATGCAGGAGGACGCGTCCCCGTACGCGCCATGCTAGCAGGCCTGCTCAAAGGTATGTCTTTCGAACTAGAAGGCTGCGCCACGAGGTATATCGACGTAGACAGGTACCAGGGAGATCTAGGTGCTTTCATGACAACGGCCTGGGTGGAAAACGAAACATCCATACCAACGCATTTGGTTGTCCGCTGCTCAGAGGCATGGAATCGTTCGTGGAAAGAAACTACAATTACAGGTAGTGGTGCTGAATGTAATGTAGATGGAGGTAACGCTAGGATTGAGTGCGATGGGGGCATGTACCTAATAACAGGAGGCACTGGAGGGCTCGGGATCGAGATGGCGATCAGACTGGCTGAGGGAGGAGCCAGGAAAATAGTTCTCGTGGGACGAGATTCTGCAAACATCATTGAGCATCCAGACGGAACCTGGGCCTCCTGCGATGAAATACAGAGCAGTCGCATCGATCGGATTGGCTCGGCCATCCAGACAATGAGAGCATATGGAGCAGATGTTGAAGTCGTGTCGTGCGATATCAGGGACAAGGACGCCGTGGCCTGTCTCTTCAGATCAGAGAGTTTCGAAAATCTCCGAGGTATTGTTCATGCAGCAGGAGTTCCTGGAGGTGCTCTCGTTCAGGCTTCCGGGCAGGAGGAATATGGCAGGGTCATGGCGGCAAAGGTGCTCGGAACGCTGAACTTGCTCAATGCGGTACGTGACTTGGAGAACTCAGACTCCGTTCAGTGGATCGTACAGTTTGCTTCGCTTGCCTGCATAACTGGTGGGGGACCCGGACAAGCGATTTACGCGGCCGCTAATTCGTGCATGGCTGCCATTGGGGAGACCTATACAGATCTTCCTGTGAAAACGATCTTCTGGGACGAGTGGAAATGGGATGCATGGCTTGCCGCTGATGTCAAAGTAGCGGACAGTGCCGTTGGGCGCCGTTTAAGCGAAATTCGACGGAGAGTGGGTTTGTCGTTCGATGAAGGATGGGCTGCAATGGTTACGGCATTGAAGCTTGAGGCAAGAAATGTCATCGTTTCGACGAGGCCGCTACAGCAGTTGATCGATGCCAGCTCTCGAATGACGTTGTCGCAGCTGCTTAATAATAATATCGAACAGGTGAGCGGTCGACGCAAAAAGTTCTCGAATGTAGATTCGGCAGATTTAGATAACACCGTTTTAGAGGTATTAAGATCGATTCTGGGTGTGCCCAGTTTGAGTCTCGATGACGACTTTTTTGATATGGGAGGTAATTCTCTTCTCGCTATTCAGGTTGCGGCAGACCTGAGCGACTCATATGGTATTGAACTGAATCCGGGTGATATGTACTCGTATCGAACTGCTCGTGACATAACCGAGTGGGCGAAAAAGAACAGTTCAAATGGCCATAGCGAGGTTCTGAGTGTGAAGGAGGGCTCCCGAAGAGGCAGTGCTCGACGCGCAGCTCGCTCAACGCGTCTGGCTCAGACGCGGGCAGATGCAGAACGGAAGGAAGACTGAAGAAAATTGGACAGCGTACTGATCACAGGTATGGCGTTTAGACTTCCAGGAGCACAGACGTACAACGAGCTGTATGCCATGCTACATTCTGCCAGGGTGAGCATACGTAATCAGCTTCGGGACACCTGGGCGGATGACGTTACAGGACTTCCTTGGGAAGACGTGCCCTCGGCGCCAGCGGCGGCCGTCCTGACTGACATCGATAGATTTGAGAACGAACTGTTCGACATCGACGGTCACGAGGCAGAGCTCTTGGACCCGCAACAGCGCGTGCTCATGGAAGTTGTATGGAACGCGCTTGAGTCTTCTAACACTGATCCCTCCAGAGGTGTGCCCGGCGCGGGCTTATTTGTCGGATCCACCCCGTCCACTTACGTTTTCGGCCTCATGAGTTCTCATACAGTTGGGAGTGATCGGCTCGCGGAACTCCTTAACATTCACAGTTGGGCTGGCTTCGTAGCACGACTATCGCATGCCTTGGGAATCGACGGACCAGGACTGGCACTTGAGTCATTCTCATCCAGCGGGCTCGTCGCCTTTCACCTCGGAGTGGAGTCCTTGCTAAACCACGAGTGTGATAGGGCTATCGTATGCGGGGCCTCTATCAAGGTACCGCAGTTCCCCCTTTATAAGGAGGCTTCACGTTCAGGACGCTGCCTCCCTTTTGATAGGCGGGCAGACGGTAGTGTGGTGGGCAATGGTGCAATATGTTTCATTCTAGAGAGAGAGTCTGATGCAAAGACACGCGGGGCTCCACACCGCGCGAGAATACTTGGCACGGCAACCAATATGGATGGGCGAAGTTATCCGGGAATCCGGTCATTCGAATGCCCGGCTAAAGAACGCGTGATGGTTGAAGCCATGATGGCGGGTGGCGTCGACCGCGACTCGATCGATTATGTAGAGGCCCACGCATGTGGTGTCGAACTGGCTGACCGCATCGAGTTAGCGGCTATATCGAGAGCCTACCAGAGTATGGAGCGATCCAACGAACTCAGAGTCGGTTCTCTCGCTGGTAATATTGGACACTTGGATTCAATTGCCGGCCTTGCCGGACTTCTCAAATGCGTCTTGATGGTAGAGCAGCGTGTGTGCTTTCCCCAGGTGATGGGAGAGTCTCCACTCACTACGGGAGAAGGACTGCCAACGGGTATTGTTATCAGTCCTGAGCCTCGGGAGCAACTAGGCAAGAACAATCTAAGAGTAGCAGTAAACTCTTTTGGTTTGGGGGGCGTTAATGCCAACGTAATACTGGAACATGCATCTAACACATATCCTGCTCAGAAGGCGACTTCCCGCTCTTCGCCAGTCGAACTGCACCTTAGTCAACGATCGGGTGCGATGCTGAAGGTTTACGAAAGACGGCTGCTTGACGCTATTCTTTCCACTCCTGGTCTTCCTGTTGGTTACCTGCGGAGTGTGATGGCTGATGCGAGGCCGAGGTGGCGTGTCGGTGCAGACTACCTTGTGTCTTCTAGCGACGAACTGGCTGACCAACTTCGGAATTCAATCAATGACGGAACGCAGGAGGCACACGAGAGAGAAGGTTGTGATGTCACAGTAGGGCTTGAGTCGTCTCGTTGCCCGGAGCCAGTGCCGCCTCTGGGTACTGGAGAGATTCCTGGAACCGTGATGAGCGGAAAACGCTGGTGGCACAAGTCCATCGACAGGTCAAGGTCCATTTTTCGTGAGTGAGGAGCGACAAAAATGAATGAGTTGAGAGTCGGCGTCATTGGTGCTGGTACTATGGGGACGGGGCTAGCGGAGCGCTTCGCCGGACATGGTCTAACCGTCACACTTATCGACACAGATCCTGAACAGCTAGATAGTGCCCGGCGCAACGTAGAGACATTTGAAAGAACATCGTCTTTGCTCGGGCTTGCGTACACCCCGTCTAGCAATGTAAGCGAACTGGTGACATACTCCGACCAAGTGGCGGACCTTCGTGGGGTGGACTATGTCATCGAGAATGTTACCGAGGATTTTTCAGTCAAAAGGGATGTGTATTCTGCCATCGATGACGTGTGCGGGAGTCAGATGGTCTTGGCGGCAAACACCTCATGTATACCGATTACTAGGCTTGCTGGGGTGCGGTCCTGTCCCGAGAATACTATAGGTATTCATTTCATGAATCCTGTCCCGAAGAAAGATACTGCCGAGCTCATCCGCGGGCGCCAGACAGGAGAGCGTGCCGTAGAGCAGACGTTAGGCCTTCTGAAGCGGACAGGTATCCGTCCGATCGAAGTGAACGATTCCGCCGGCTTTGTCACGAACCGAGTACTGATGATGACGATCAACGAGGCAGCCTTCCTGGTCCACGAAGGAGTGGCTCAGCCTGAGCAGATAGACGACATCTTTAGATCGTGTTTTGGGCACGCGTCGGGACCGCTCGAAACAGCCGATTTAATTGGAATTGACGTCATCCTCGCAAGCATCGACGAGCTCTACAAGGAGTACGGTGATCCGAAGTACAGGGCGTGCCCGTTGCTCAGAATGATGGTGGACTCGGGAGATACCGGGCGTAAGAAAGGAGTGGGTTTCTATCAATATTGATGTCGTACAACTACAACTAGTCTGAGTCGTGTAAACGATGGGACGTTCGAGTCCCTCTGAATATTAGGAAGGTAGCACATGTACTCACAAGAACAAGTTCGGGACGAGCTCAAGACGTTTCTTGCCCGCAGAATTCCTGAAGACATCCTCGATGACGACCTGAATATTTTTGAATCGGGGTATATTAACTCGATGTTTGCAATGGAAATTGTGATGCATATTGAAGAGATTCTGGGTTATCGTATTCCTGCAGATAAGCTGGATATGAAGAGCTTCCGGACGCTGGGCAGTCTCACACAACTGGTCTGTTCACTACATAGCGAGGCAGATAACTTGGAGGGCGAGGAACAGTGAGTGTGCTGCATGCAAAAGAAGACTCTGAGAAGACCGAGGTCAGAGACAAGTGGCGTGCATGGGTCGATGAGCGACTTCTGCCCCAGGCTGCGTCGATTGACCAACATGGGATCACTCCCAGGTCTTTGCTTGCTGAGATTGGCTCTATCGGTGGGTTCTCCGTTGGACTCGGAGAAGTGGAGGGCGAAGAGTTTGGTTCCTTGAGGGACATGGCGATAGTACACGAGGAAGTGGGACGTGGATCTGCTGCCGTCAGGAGTTTTCTTACGGTGCACTGCATGCTTCTTCAGGCAGTGTGTCGATGGGGTCGCCTACCTGTAGGAGACAACAGGTTGCACGGCCTGCTCAAGGGGAAGCGTCTGGGCGGGCTGGCATTCTCGGAAATGGGAATTGGCAGCGACCTCGCTGCGGTGAAGGCTACTGCTAGCCGCACAGCGGACGGCCACTATGAGCTTCGCGGGATCAAACGCTGGGTCACAGGAGGACAGATTCTTGACAGTGCGCTGGTCCTAGCTATCGCGGACGGGGGCCCAACTGTGTTCTTGGTGGATTGCCACTCTACGGGCGTACGTCGCGAGGCCTTGTCTGACGTAATTGGTACGCGGGGAAGTATGATGGCCGACATCCATTTTGAGAATGTGACTGTTGGCGATGACGGAATCATAGGTGGGGAGGGGATGGGGCTGGCGATAGCTACCGGTATTCTCGATTACGGTCGTTTGAGCGTCGCCGCGGGATCGGTTGGCATAGTGCAAGCTTGTCTTGACTGTTCGGTAGATTATGCGTGGCCCTGCTCTAAGGATGGACGCCAGATCGGTGATTTCCAGTTGATTCAGGAACTTGTCTCGAAAATGTCTGTTGCGGCTTCTGCCGGTCGAGCTCTTGTGGCTGAGGCCGCATTGTCCAAAGAGCTTGGACTTTCTTCGACTCTGCTCAAGACGTGCATAGCCAAGCAGTTTGCAGCTACTTCTGCAGTGCAGGCGGCGAACGATGCTGTGCAATTGCATGGCGCTGCTGGATTGACGACTAGATATCCTGTAGAAAGATTGCTTCGGGACGCAAAGGTGATGGAGATAATTGAGGGCAGTACGCAGATCCAGCATGGCATTATCGCGGAAGCGACACGTGACGCCTTACGCCAAGTTCGTGGAGTGAGATAGTAGAGTCATAACTGTCGGAAGAGCAGCGAGTCATCGATATGAGTACAACAGCGAAAAGTAAGGTGAAGTGTCTCATATGGGACCTGGACGAGACACTATGGGAAGGTACCTTGTCGGAAGGAGGGGGTCATGTTCTGTGTTCAGGAGTATTGGATACGATAGTCGAACTGGATCGCCGGGGCGTACTGCACTCGATCGCAAGTAGGAACTCGTACGATATTGCAATTCAGCGATTGCGGGAATTAGGGGTTGATGAGTACTTTCTTGTTCCGCAGATAGGTTGGTTCGACAAGGCAGAAATGGTTGCTCGAATCCAGAGAGATCTTAACATTGGAGTCGACTCGTTGGCTTTTATCGATGATCAATTATTTGAGCGCGATGCTGTACGGCGCAGGTTTCCCGACGTACGAACATATTCAGCGGAGCAGGTGACTGAGATTACGAGCCTTGCTGAGTTTGCTCCGGAAGTTCTGACTTCTGACTCAGGAAGGCGTAGGGAATTCTATAGGGCAGCGCTGAAGCGGCATGCTGACGAAACGGAGTTTGGTGGAACTGACAAGGAATTTCTCGAGTCACTGAAGATGCGATTCCTTGTGAGAGAGGCTTGCGTCGAAGATCTTGGCCGAGCCGAGGAGTTGGTCGTCCGAGCGAATCAACTGAACTCAACGGGCGTTACGTACTCCTTCGATGACCTTCATGCCATGGTTGAGTCCAGTGAGAACATTGTGCTGGTAGCCGAGCTGGAGGATCGGTACGGCTCATATGGTCAAATTGGCATAGCTGTAATCGAGGTCGGTGCGGCGGAGTGGACGATTATGTTGTTCCTCATGTCCTGCAGAGTGATGTCGCGCGGAGTTGGAAGTCTTTTTCTTGGCTTGATAGCAGAGCGGGCGGCCCTGATGGGCGTCCGGTTGCAGGCTAGATTTAGAGATACCGGAAGAAATCGCCCAATGTATGTGACGTACAAACTGGCGGGATTTACCGAGGCATCATCGTTGGATGATCGGACCCAGCTGATGACCCTGTCCGAGGGGTTCCAGTATTCAAAGCCTGCCTACGTTGAGGTCATCGAGGAATGGAGTAATTGTGAGTGAAAGCCGACGATGTACGGTATGGTGTTGTGATGGTACACGATTTCCTTTTGAGTGAGGTATTTCCTTACTCTCGGTTTGACCCGGAGAAAGTTGTCCATCTGGTGGTCTTTCCTTGGGCGGGAGCTAGCGCGCTCTCCTGTCTGCGGCTGTGCTCCGTGGTCGGTGAGGCTGTTGGGGTGCTCGCGGTTGAGATGGCCGGTCGTGGGACGCGAAGTGATGAGCCTGCAGTTCGGACCGTCGAGGAGGTTGCCGCAGAGGTGACTTCGGCGCTGGTGGACATCATGGATACCTCTGCGTTGGTCGTTATGGCGGGTCACAGTTTGGGCGCGGCCTTGGCATATGAGACAGCGAGCCAAATGTCCGTAGCAGGACTGGCTCCTGCGGGCGTGATCCTCTCGGGCCGGGCGCCGTATCGGGTCCCTAGTGGTTCGTCGAAGCCTTGGAAGTGCGGAGGCTGCCTAGAGCGACCTGACGACGTCTACCTAATGGACTTCTTAAGGAATACCGGTAGTGCTGATGAGATCGCGAGCCTCAACGAGTACCAGCGGCGCGAGGTACTCGATCGCCTGCGTTCGGATTTGGTAATGAACATGGACTACGTCCCGGAACTGCGACCAGTCAGGTTCCCGATGTTCTGCTTGACAGGCCGTGAGGACGTGATTGCTACGCCTGAAGCGTGCCAAGCGTGGCGCAACTATACGGCTGGCTACTTCGAACTCGTAACGTTGGCGGGTGGACACTTCTATTTCAGGAACTACGGAGCCGAGGTGTTCTATTCGACATTCAATAGGATTGTTCATTTGATCATGGACTGGTGTGTGAAAGGTGTGGGCCTGTGAGTGAATATGGTGGTCTTTATATCGTAAGGCCGTCAAGTTTCACAAACGTCGAATGGCTTGAACTCTATGCTCTTAGCGCGGTTGAGGTAAACCAAGCGATGCGTCTGCGGTCTGTCCATGCCCGGGCTGCCTATGTGGCCTGTCGTTTACTACTGCGAGCACTCGTCTCCACATATGCGCAGGTGCCTGTTGATAAGATCGAAATTGGGCAAGGTGAATATGGCAAACCGGTCGTAACCTATCCCACCGGGAAGTGTGTGGAGTTCAACATCTCGCATTCACATCCGGTGTCGGTACTGGCTATGGCGCCGGCTGTGCCAATCGGAGTTGATATCGTGGAGGTGGCGGAGGTGCCCGAAGGTCGGGGATTCGCTCGGCGAGTTCTGACTGACCGGGAACTCGGTGAGTGGTCTGCATTACAGGACAACAGGAGAGCAGAATGGCTGGGGCGGGTGTGGGCAGCAAAGGAGTCGTATTTGAAGTGGATAGGTGTGGGTCTGAAAGTCGATCCAAGGACCGTGGATGTGTGCTGGTTGGACGGTATGAGTTTCAGGGCCGCAGAAGAGAAAGGAGCATTTCCAGAAGCGTACGGTAGCTGGCGTGTGTACGAAGGCTGTCAGATTGCTTTCGTGCCCGGAGACTTGGACTTGTCGATGGTCTTGGCGCCTCGGAGATCGGTATTGGATCATCTTACTTGTCAAGGGTTTTCGGAACTGGCGTAAAAGAAAGAACGTGGAGGACGACTCGTTGTCATGTTCTCGAATGGAGGTATAGTCGTGTCGGAAGTCGAGGCCAGCGTTAATGGCTTGATGGGAGTGCTACGATGGCGTGCGCAAACCGAAGGTGATAGAGATGTCTTTCGCTGGTTGTCTGCATTTGGAGAAGTTGAGGATTCTGAGACATTTCGTGGGCTCTATGAAAAGGCCCAAACTGTTTCGGTGACGCTCGGGGCAATTTCAGATAGTGGAACCATCGCTGTGGCGGTGAGGCGGTCGCTGTGGTTTCAGCGAGTGTTCGCAGGTTGTCTGTTGGCCGGCCGAGTTGTTGTTCCTTTGCCTCCTATTATGGAGGCTTCAGGGTACTCGGTTTCGGAGCGTTTTGTCGCGATTCTGTTGCACTGTCTGCCGAAAATTTTGGTAGTGTCAGAGTGCGATAAGGGGCTAGCGCTGAGACTTTTGCAGGAGCATGGTTTGAGCGCTGACTGCAGGGTAGTTGCTGCCGAGGAGCTAGTTACCGGAACAGCTTCAAATGAGAGGTATGTTCCGAATGATTTGGATAGTGTTGCGTATTTACAGTACTCATCCGGCACTACTGGTAGCCCGAAGGCGATCGAGATCTCCCATCGTAATCTCGTGGCGAACATGCGGGCAGTTCGGCAGTACGCTGAACTGTTTTCCGATGCGGTTGGCGTGAGTTGGCTTCCAATGGAACACGATATGGGACTCGTTGCAGGTATGATGATCGCAATATATAGCGGTTGTCTCGTCTATGGTATGAGGCCCGATGACTTTGCGAAGCATCCGGACAGGTGGATGAAATGGATGTCGGAGAGACGGGCAACGCACTCGATCGCGCCGAATTTTGCTTACGGTATTGCGGCGGCTCGGTGTGGTGAGCAGTTGGCGGCAAGTCTTGATCTATCTCACCTTCGAGTGGTGCTGTGTGGTGCCGAACCGATTGACTCGATGACATTGGAGACCTTTGGGGCACGTTTCGCTCGCTCCGGGTTACGGCAGACGGCTCTGTTCCCTTGTTATGGTTTGGCTGAGGCCACATTGTTTGTCACCGGCGGCCCGGTGGGTGCTGGCGTTCGCAAAATTGCAGTTGATTGTGATAAATTAGCTGAGGGCGAGTTGGTGGAGTCAGCCAGTGAAGGGGCCACTGAGGTCGTTTCCTCGGGGGCTGTTGAAGCTGGCTCAATAGTGCGAATCGCCCGATTTGAGGAGGACGGGCAGGGCGTGGCGTTAGACGAGGGAAGTATTGGCGAGATCTGCGTAGCGGGGGAGAGTGTGTCTCGGGGCTATTGGGGTGATCGTGTTAGTACGTTGAATACATTCGGTTGGGAGATCGAAGGTGATCATGAGAGGTACCTGAGGACCGGGGATATTGGCGGCGTTAAAGATGGGCAGCTGTATGTGACTGGGCGCATCAAAGATATGATGATTGTGAGGGGGAAGAACTATTTCCCGGACGATATTGAGAAGTCTTTGCGGAGGGATTTGCCAATCTTGCGTGGGCGGCGGTTTGTCGTTTTTCAGAATGCGGAGGACCTTATCTGTTGCTTCGTGGAGGAGGTGAATGAGACTGACGTAAGCGTAGATGTTTCAGGTCTTGCTCGGGATGGTGATGATGAGGTTGGCAGCATGTTGCGGTCCGGAATCGAGCGTAGCGTGGCGCAAAGATATGGTTTGCATGTTGCTGACGTGCGGGTGATTCCAGCGGGCAGCTTGCCGACGACTGTCTCTGGAAAGGTTGTCCGGACAGGTTTGGAGGACCTAATCAGTCGGTTAGACATTGGAGAGAACGACGAGTGAGCTGATGGGATATGGGAGCTGCAGCAGAGTCCGGTAGTCGCGAAATAGCAGAATTAAGGGATAGTCGCGTTCTGGCGCTTGTGCTCGTCTGCACGGTGAGTTTCATGAACGTCCTGGATATCACGGTGGTGTCGGTGGCACTGGGTGATATCGGGCAGAGTCTTGGTGCGTCGCAGAGTGAGTTGCAGTGGGTAGTGGACGCCTACACGCTGCCGTTGGGGGCGTTGCTGATGTCAGCGGCGACTTTGAGCGGAAGTCTGGGGCGACTGCGATTGTTCCGATGGGGGCTGGTCCTGTTCACGGTGGGGTCAGCCGTGTGCGCATTGGCCCCTTCGATGCTCGTACTCAACGCTTTCCGGGCTCTTCAGGCGGTCGGTGGGGCGATCTTCCTGGGCGTCGGCGTTCCGATGATCTCTGACCGCTACGCCGCCGGACGCGAGCGGGCACGAGCTACCGGGATCTACGGGCTCATCTCAGGGGTGGCTATCGCAGTGGGGCCACTGGCAGGCGGGGGCCTGGTCCTAGTCGCCGGGTGGCGCTCCATCTTTTGGATCAACGTCCCTGTGGGGGTGGTGTCCTGGCTGGCGTCGTGGTACGTGAAGGATCACGGCGCGGATCGCAGAGGTTCAGACGTGGACTGGCCCGGAACGCTGCTGGCAGTCCTTGCCACCGGGGGCGTGACGGTCGTCCTGCTGGAGGGGTCGGCCTGGGGGTGGACTAGCGCGCGCACGCTTAGTGGCGTTGCCGTCGGACTGGCCGCGATGGGGCTGTTCATGGCCGTCGAGCGGCGCTCGGACTCACCTATGGTTCCGGGACGCCTGCTGACTGACCGGCTCTATGTGGTGAGTATCCTGACCGGCTTTGCCGTCCAGGCTGGTCTGGTGGGGCAGATGCCCTGGCTGTCGCTGTATGCGCAGAATATCTACCTGTTTTCACCCCTGCAGGCCGGACTCTGCTTCCTCCCGTTCAGTCTCTGTGCCATCGCGGGGGCGTGGCTGTTTCGTGGCGGTAATGGGCGCTGGGCGCCGTCGGCCAGGCTGCTGGGAATCCTTGTCGTCGGGTGCGCGGCGCTGATGTCATGGGTACTGTTGTACGGCTCATCGACCTGGGTGGTGCTCCTGCCGGGCCTGATCCTGGCGGGCATTGCGGTTGGCGCTGCCGGGACCGTGGTCAACGAGCTGGCGGTCGCCTCCTTCGAGGGTGATGAGGCAGGTGCGGCCTCTGGGCTGTCCGCTGCGATGAGGCAGATCGGCGTGGTGCTCGGCGTGGCTGTCTCCGGCGTGGGGTTCGGTAGTGCGAGCGAGCACGTGGTGCGTCATCAGTGGCCGGTGGGTGCGCAGGAACTTGTCAGCAGCGTGCGCTCAGGACAGGGACTGCGTACGACGGCTAGTGCCCCCGGTGCCGGGCGCAGCCTTCTTGCCGACGTCGTGCACCGTGCCACCGACTGGGGAATGGTGACCAGTTTCGCGATCGGGCTGTTCATCATGCTAATGGTGCTGGTGACCGGTGTCCTGTGGCTACGACGAGGAGGCGTCAACATGTCGACTCTGGGGAAGAAAAAATCCCCGGCCCGAGAAACACCACGCACCCCACACCGCTGAGCGCGACATCCTCAGAATCTGCACCAGATCCGCCTGCATGACCCCGACTCTTGCCACCCGAGTCGTCCACGTCGCTGTCCGGCTCTGTGCTGTCTCCTCACTTGTGAGACATGTGAGTGTCATGGCTTCTGAGACGCTCGTTCGGACGGGAACCCGGGGCAGGCCGGTGGTCCTGGAGGCGAGAGTGAGGTCGAAGGGACGAGGTCTGGCAGGTCGCTGGTGTCCATGGTGCTGACATCACAGGCGCATCGGCGTTGCACACCGAAGAAGAACCGCAGGATTCCAACGATCCCCGCTGGGAACATTGGCGGCAGGCTCGTTCATGTCAGCGCTGTGGACACCGGGCCGCGCGGGAGTGAGTCCGGGGTTCTTGGTGGCAGAGCCCGGCGCTGTCGCGGTGTGGAACCACCGCCACAGCTGCCTCCGACCCTGCGTCGTCTGCCGCACCCAGCCCCGGCCACCCGGGGCCCATCACACGTCACCAACGTCATGACCTCAAACATCGAGCTCTATCTGGCGCCCGCGCGAAGGCCCGCAGGCCATGGTTCGACGCCGGTTCTGCCCGCACCGAGCCGGCTCTGCCCCGCTCCTGCCCCGAGTCGGTCTACTCCACGAGGGTCGGGATCTACTGACCACGGGTTGTGCGTACTGCACGAAGGCCCCACCTACCCGCAGTACCCCCAACCCTCCTCCAGTAGCACCCCACCCTCGTGCAGTGCATCCAGACGACGCCGGCAGCCACCACAGTTACCGGATCAGCCCCCTCCGACAGGCCCAAGCAGCAGCTCTTCCCTCCGGCAGGCCCACCCAGGCGGTGTCCTGAGAAGTCATGACATCCGAAACTCCCAGAAGACATGAGACAACACAGTCCCCGATCCCCACCGCCCCGCCAGCCCGCCGGTACGCCCTCCGATCCCAGCGGCACACCCACCGCCCCGAGCCCGACGCCGTCGCCACGAGCACATCGACCCCACCCCTTCGGCCAGGACTCCGAAGAACCAGGACTCCGAAGATCAGCGGCCACCCCGGGATCCACAGCGAAGTCCTCCGGCAGTCAGATACCACCGATTCCACACCCTCGCAGCTCTGCGTCACGACCCGTTCCTCTTGAGAAGACTCGCTGCATGAGCCCCCTCGCAACCACCGACAGGCGTCCCGCTCCGATCTGCCCGGTCCCGGCGCACCTTCGACCGACCATCATCTACTCCGGCCGCCGCAAGCACTTCCAGCCATCACGCGATCCTGATCTGCTACGACTCATGCCAGGCGCCTACCTGCGCCCAGTCCCGGGCAGACGACGCTGGGAGCAGCGGTTCATGGTGTCTTTAGCGCGAGCGATCGCCGCCCAACAGCTCCTGCCCTCCGCCACCTGCCTGTCTCACACATCTGCCGCCCTGATTCAGGGGCTGGCGATGTGGACACGAGAGCCGGACGTCTACCTCGCCGTCTCCGGTCACCCGCGCCTGACCACGACGACACTGCCCGCGTTCCGGTACCCATCATCGGGGCTACCGGCCCCCATCGAGGCGACGCCCTCCGAGGCCGCTCCGGTCCGAATGCACCGTCGCCGGCTTCAGCTGCGGGACGGGGAGATCG
>ERZ773055.557-NODE-557-length-21334-cov-5.313455_pt1 | contig 21334 bp, 18 predicted proteins | sample MGYA00580515_ERZ773055 | MGnify/ENA primary metagenome ERZ773055 (study PRJEB29015, sample SAMEA2737993) | human oral metagenome | biome: human oral; feature: human-associated habitat; material: dental | place: China | collected 2064 ...
AGATAATTAGTAATTTCTAAATTTATATATTCTTATTTTTATAAAATCAAGATATAATATTTTCGATAAGTAATGGTATCATAAAAAACAAATTTTAAACTGAATTTAAACTGAATAAATTCTTTATTAAATAAAATAAAAAAGGAACTTACAAAAAGCTCCTGTTTTATTATTAAAATTACTTTATTAATGAAAAAATTATTAGTTTATTTAATTTAATGTCTTTTTATTTTTGTAAAATTAAGATATAATATTTTCAATAAGTAATGGTATCATAAAAAGTAAATTTAAAACTGAATTTAAACTGAATAGAAAATAAAAGTTAGAATAGTTATATATAAATTTTACCATTACAGGTATCCACTTCATAGGAAGTATTATTAATATTTTTTTAATCTAACTAAATTGTATATTTTATCGTGTATACTCTTTTAAACAATAAAAAAAGATTGCATAATTTTTGAAACAATCTTTTTTACAATTTCTATTATCTTGAAAATCTTATACTAAACCCCATTTAAACAATAAATATATTATAAATCTTTTTATCTGATATTTATTTTCAAATAATCAAAATAAATTTTTGCTCTTTAAACCAGTGATAGCATTATATAAAAGAAAGAACTTTCTCAAGTCCTGTATTTTAAAAATTTAAAATTTTTGACTTTTGAAAATTCTTTCTTAATTTTTTTATAAAATTTAAATTCAATTATTTATCAAATTTTATTTTTATCCTTTTTTCATCATTTCTTCGATTCTTTCTCTTACTTGAGGTACTGACAATCCAATGATTACTTGAATAGCTGTTCCTTTTCTAACTACACCATGAGCTCCTGCTGCTTTAAATGCTGCATCTGGTAATAATTTACTTGCATCTTTTACACTTACTCTAAGTCTAGTTGCACAGTTGTTAAGTTCTTCAATATTTTCTCTTCCACCTAATGCTTCAAGAATGATTGCACCTTTCTGAGCATATTCATCTCCACCAGCTGCGGCAGCTGCACCTTGTGCTCCACCTTCACCGTGTTTAGCTCTATAGTCAGCTTTTGTATAAAGTTTCATTTCTTCATCTTCATCTTCTCTACCTGGAGTTTTTAAATCCATTTTTAAAATTAAGAATCTGAATAATACGAAGTAAATACATGTGAAGATTAATCCAATTACAATTTGAGTAATTACTGTTCCACTGTGGTTTTTAAACATTGGAATCCAGTTTAAGAACATAAAGTCTAAGAATCCTCCACCGAAGTTTCCTACAACTCCGAACATATACATCAATGTTGACATTGTTGCAGCTAATACTGCGTGTAATCCAAATAATACTGGTGCTATAAATAAGAATGTAAATTCAAGTGGTTCTGTAATTCCTGAAACTATTGCAGTTAATAAAACTGGTAATAACAATCCTGCTACTTTTCTCTTGTTTTCAGGTTTAGCTGTTGAATACATTGCAAGTGCGATACCTACTGAACCAAAGATTTTTGAGTTACCGTGTAATGCAAATCCACCTTGTGGGAACATTTCTTTTAAAGGTCTTGTAGATTGAGCAAATTGACTTATATGTTGAACCCAGTAAGTTTGAATTCCACCTGGAACTGCTGCTGGTCCAAATATAAATGGTGTATATACAAAGTGATGCAATCCTGTTGGAATCAATGCTCTTTCAAGGAATGTGTAAATCCATACTCCAATTGGTCCTGAAACTTTTAATAATTGTTGCAAGTTGTTAATTCCAATTTGAACTTTTGGCCAGCAAAGTGCAGTTATGAAAGCACATGGAATCATTACTAAGAAACCAATAATATAAACAAATACTGTTCCTTGAAATACTCCTAAAAAGTCTGGTAACTTTTTATCAAAATATTTATTATGTAAATAAACTACTATTGCAGAAATTATAATTGCACCAAATAAGTTTGTATCAAGTGTTTTTACTCCAGCAATTACTGCAAGTCCACTTGTTCCACCAGCTTCTTGACTCATGTCAACACCAAAGAAGCTCCATTGTGCAAGCATTGCAGCTACAAAATAATTATAAGTTGTATATAAAGCAAACGCTTCCAAACATGCTCTTGCATTTGTTTTATTCGCAAGGCTGATTGGCAATCCGATTGCGAACAATAACGGCATTTGTCTAAATACTGTCCAACCACCTTCACTTATCACAAACCAAAATTTATACCAATTTGTCCCTTCATTCGCAATTGAACCCATTACTTGTGGATTCGTAAATAATGATGCTATTCCTACGACTATCCCTGTGAATGCAAATAATAGAACTGGCGCCATCATTGCTCCACCAAACCGTTGAATTTTTTTCATCATAACTGAATACCTCCTAAAAATTTTTATATATTTGATTTATATTTTCCTTATTTTAAATATACCACACTTTTTTGATTTGTCAATACATTTACGTATATCTTTTTTCATTTTTTTTCAAAAAAAAATAATCGCTACATAAAAAATAGCGATTATTACTGGCTTTTTGTAAGTTTTTATTTTATTGAATTTTTTTATATTTTTATCAAACTTATTATTATCTCATTTTAAATTTTTATAATAATCTAAATTTTTTGTTTTATTAGATTTTGAATATGTATATTTTTTATAAATAAATTAAAGTTCTATTTCTACTTCTACTCCAAAATGATCTGAAACTATCTTTTTATTTTCATTATTAAATATAACTTTACTTTCTTTCACTTTTATTTCTTTATTGCTAAATATATAGTCAATTCTTTTTTGAGATTTATCATTAGTCCATCCATCAATACCTTTATCAACTGTTATTCCATTATCTTTTTTTTCAGCCAAAGTATATGTATCAAATAATCCTTGAGATACGATGTTTTTATAGTGTTCAGGATTTCCAATAGCATCTGTATTAAAATCTCCCATTAATATTTTCAAATTATCATTTTTAGTTCTTGTTAAGATATTTTGAATACTTTTTCCCATATCTTCAGTTTCACAGTTTGGAAGATTCATGTGGCAGCTGTAAAATTCAATTTCCTGTCCGTTATAGTCAATTGTTATACTTACAATTCTTCTTGAAGAAATTGTTCTTACCGATTGAGCAAAAGTGCAGTAAAACTCATCTTCTTCTTTTATTTTATGTCTTGTAATTATTGCAACTCCTTCATTGTATTTTCCATATCCAATATGTGAATTACTCCAATGATAATAATAATCTGTATCTGTGTATTCCTGCAATTTTTCCAGAAGTACCCATCCATAATTTTCCTGTCTTATATCATCAAAAATTACAGGATTATTCATAAGCTGATTCACTTCCTGCATTGCTATCACATCATACTGCTTTTCAGCAATAGCCTTTGCTAAAATGTCGATTTTTTCCATTTGGTTTTTTTCCAACCATGCATGTACATTTATTGTCAATATTTTCATAATTACAACCTTTCCTTACAATTTTATTTATTTAATTTATTTTTTAAAACTAATTTATAAATATATTATACCACATTCATCCTTAAATTTCATTAATTTTTTATTTCATTCAAATGTTTAAATGACTAAAAATCCTTTATTTTCAATATTTTTAACAATTTTAAAAATTTACATTTACGTATATGTTGACAATTCAAATAAAATATAGTATATTTAAAGTGAGAAATAAAAATTTAATTTTATTAATAATTTTAAGGAGGACATAAAAATGTTCGAAAGAAGTTCAGGTATTTTATTACATCCTACTTCACTTCCAGGGAAATATGGAATTGGAACTTTAGGAAAAGAAGCTTTTGCATTCGTAGATTTTTTGAAAAAATCTAATCAAAAATTATGGCAAATATTCCCGTTAGGGCCGACAGGATATGGTGACTCTCCATACCAATCATTCTCTACTTTTGCTGGTAATCCATATCTTATTGATTTTGATTTGCTAGTTGAAGAAAATTTATTGTCACAATCTGACTTAGAAGGAATTTCATTTGGAGAAAATCCTGAAAATGTTGATTATGGTGCTATTTACAATCAAAAATATCCTTTATTGAGAAAAGCATACGAAAATTACAAAAACACTAAAGAAAATAAAGAAAGAGAAGAACTAAAACATTTATTTGAAGAATTTAAAGCTCATAACCAAAGCTGGTTAAATGATTTTGCAATGTACATCTCTTTAAAAAATCATTTTAATGGATTGCCTTGGAATGAATGGCCAGAAGATATTAAATCTAGACAGCCTGAAGCAATGGAAAAATATTACGAAATCATTAAAGAAGAAGTTGAATATCAAAAATTTATTCAATTTTTATTCTTTAAACAATGGAATGCTGTAAAAAAATATGCTAATGAAAATGGTGTAAAAATAATTGGAGACATCCCTATTTTCGTAGCTGCTGACAGCTCTGACGCATGGGCAAATCCAGAAATTTTCCTATTTGATGAAGAAAGAAAACCAGTTAAAGTTGCAGGTGTTCCGCCTGATTATTTCAGTGCTACTGGACAACTTTGGGGAAATCCATTATACAACTGGGATAAATTAAAAGAATTAAACTACAAATGGTGGATTGACAGAGTTAGAGCCAACCTTTCTACTTGTGACATCATAAGAATTGACCACTTCAGAGGATTCGATGAATATTGGGCTGTTCCTTATGGAGATAAAACAGCTGAAAATGGTACTTGGTGCCCAGGTCCTAGAATAGATTTATTTAATGCCATCAAAAATGAACTTGGAACTTTACCTATAATTGCTGAAGATTTGGGAACAATGACACAAGGCGTTATTGATTTGAGAGAAGCAACTGGATTCCCTGGAATGAAAATTTTAGGATTTGCATTTGATTCTAAAGAAGAAAACGACTACTTGCCTCATACTTACACAAAGAACTGCGTAGTTTATACAGGAACTCACGATAATGACACATTAATCGGATGGTTCACAAAAGCCAATGAAGACGATAAGCAATTTGCAAGAGACTATTTAAATTCAAGATCTGATGATGAAATTCATTGGGATGCAATAAGAGGTGCATGGAGTTCTGTTGCAAGTATGGCAATCGCCCCAATCCAAGATTTCTTAGGATTAGGAAGTGAAGCTAGAATCAATACTCCTGGACTTGCTAGCGGAAACTGGCAATGGAGATTAAAAGAAGGCGTATTAACTGATGAACTAGCAGAAAGAATTGCTAAGTTGACAAAAGTTTACTCAAGATAATTTGAAAAAAATTTTTGAAAATAAAAAATTATTATAAATAAAAATAGAGAGAAATTTGAAAATATTATTCAAAAAACTCTCTATTTTTTTTAATCTCCTATCCTATTTAACATCTGTATCTCATGCAAATATTTTGCAATATTTAACGCACTCGTTTCTTGAATGGTGATTACTGTTTTTCCAGTATTACTGCTATAATTATCATTATCTGGAACAAATTTTATATACATCAAAGTTTCAGAAGTGTACAAAAATGTTGCTGAAGCGTATGCATTTTGAAGTTTCGTGTAACCTTTTCTTTTAGAATAAAGTTTTCTAATCTCGGCATCCATTTTTTTATGTTCTTTTACAGTTGTATCATATTCAAAAATTGAAGACATAAGCATATTTTTCCCAAAATAAAAACTAGCTCTTGCATAATTTCCAAATGGATCTTTTACTTTTTTATAGTAAAATACCGTATCATCTACTCCATCATTATCACGATAATATTCTTTTTGTGGAACTACTTTTTTAAATTCTTCGTAACTCATCAAAAGACTAATATCATCTGTAACTTTATGCATTGTCTTAAAATCGCTCCATTTATCTGGACTTGTGAATTTTGGTTCAGTGATGTAGCCAAATCCTGTGTATGCTGAATATGATAACGAGATAATGATTAATGATAATATAATTATTATTTGTTTCATTTTTTGCCTTTCATATTTTTTAAAATTGATCTCTTGTTATAACAATCTTCGATTGTTCTTCAAGGAATTTTGCAATTCTTTTTTGATACTCCAAAGACATTTTCTGTGCTTCATTATTTTTTCCTTGTAATTTATAAATTTCTTCCATACACATGAAAGAAAACGGATCCTCTTTTTGAATACCTGTTTTACACATTTTTTCGGCACCTTTTCCATTATTTTCTAATATAAAAAGTCCATAAAGTCCATAAGCATATTTATTTTGTTTATTATACTGATTTCTTAGTACTTCTTCAATTTTATCATCTTCATCTAATTCACCATATAACTTAACCACATTTGATAACATTTCTTCATCTCCGTTATCCAAAGCTTTTTTGAAATATTCTACTGCTTTTCTTTTATTATTTTGTTTCCAATATAAAATTCCAAATGCTCTTATAGAATTTTTTGAATTTTTATCCATAATTCACTTCGCCTCCATATTTTTTTATTTAACTACCTACCAAAAGTGTATCTTTTACAATTTAGCTTAACATTATCACTTAACTCTTTTTTATCTTTTATCTTATTTAAAGCACTTACATATGCTTTTTCTGCCAAATCATATTTTTTTTGATAAAAATATGTCGTTCCAAGTTCTATTTCAGCACTTACATCATTTGTACTTTTTGAAGACATTTTCAAATATTTCTCTGCTTTATCATTCTGATTTGTTATCTGATACAACCTAGATAAATTAAATAATGTAGATTTTTCTAACTCTGGATCCCCGTTATTTTTCTTTAAGGCATCTAAAAAATATTTTTCCGCCTTACTATATTCTTTTTTATTTAGATATATCGTCGCCAAATTATAATTCGCTCTAACATTCCCCTTTTTTATCGACTCCAAAAACATTTTTTCCGCATTAACAACATCATTTTTTTCATAATATTCGTTTGCTTTTAAAAATTCTTCATTTCCATTCACAGCATATCCTACTGAAAAAGCAAATAAAAACATTGCAAATATTAAAAATTTTCTTTTCACAAAAGTCTCCTTTACTTACTGACAATTTCAAATTTTTCTATTTTTAGAAACATAATATAAATAAGAATTCCAATAACTGTACCTAACTGCTTAGCATCTATTTCATCTAAATTAAAAATTAAAATTATTATTACAAAAAGTACTGGAACTAAAAATATCATAGATAAAATGAAAAAATTATATTTAATTTCTACTACAACTTCTTCCTTATTTTCCAAATCCAATCCTAATTTTCTTTTTTTAGATTTTTTTTCTGAAAGTATCACATAATCTTCATTAGTTTCAAAAATTATTTCTGAATTTGGCTTTAATTTCTTCTTTTCATTGTCTATCCAAATAGTTTTTGGAAATAACCTAAACTTAAATTTATCACGTACGATTATTTTTGACATTTACTCTCTCTTTCTTTTTTAATCCTATTTTTCAAGCAACTTTTTAATCCCTTCAATCAGCAAAACATGTTCCTTCTCAAGTACTCTCTTCTGCAAAACTTCAGGCGTGTCATCAGTAAGTACAGGCACCTTTATCTGTAAAATAATTTCCCCTGTGTCAACTCCTGTATCAACAAAATGAATTGTGCAACCACTTTCAGTTTCCTTTGCTTCGATAACTGCTCTATGGACATTCATTCCATACATTCCCTTTCCACCAAATTTTGGAAGCAATGACGGATGAATATTTATAATTTTTCTTGACCATTTTTTTATAAATTCTGGCGATAAAATCGACAAATATCCTGCTAATACGATATAATCTGTTTTTTCGTCATCATTTTCAAGAACATTGCTAATTTCATCAGACAATTTTTCTTTTAATACTTTTCTGTCAAGCAAAACATTTTTTATGCCATGTTTTTCTGCTCTTTCCAATCCATAGCACTCTCTATCTGCAATTACATAAGAAATTTCACAATTTAAGTTTCCTTGCTCAATGTTGTCAATAATTGACTGTAAGTTCGACCCTCCACCAGAAACTAAAACTGCTATTCTTTTTTTATTTTTATTAGACATTTTTTCACTCTCTTTAAATTTATTTTTATTATCTTTATTTTTCAGACAAATCACTAAATTTCAAAAATTATAGATTTTAAGTAAAATTTATAAAAATTTACTAGAATTAAAAGCAGGAACGGTAACTAAAATTAAGTCCCTGCCTTATTCATCAATAATTTTTGTCAATATTTCTTAATACAAATTAATTTTTTCGTCACCTTTAACAATAGTTCCTAATTCATAGGCTTCTTCTCCATTTTCAGCCAAAATATCAATAACTGTCTTCACATCATTTTTATTTACGATAACAACAAATCCAACTCCCATGTTGAATGTTCCCCACATTTCTTCTTCTGGAACTCTTGAGAATACTTCGTGTTTGAATAATGGATGAACTTTTACTTTTGCTTTTTCGATGTTTGCACAAAGTCCATCTGGTATAGTTCTTGGAACGTTTTCAATCAGTCCTCCACCAGTTATGTGAGCCATTCCGTTCACTTGCACTTTTTCCATAACTTTTTGAATTGGTTTTACATAAATTTTTGTTGGTGTCAATAAATGTTCTCCAATTGTTTTTCCGTTATATTCTTCATTAAAATCAGTAAATAATTTTCTTAACAATGAGAATCCATTACTGTGAGCTCCACTCGATGGAATAGCAACAATTACATCCCCTTCTTGAACTTTACTTCCATTGACCATTTTTTCTTCTTCAACTACACCAACTGCAAATCCTGCAATATCATATTCTCCATCTGCATAAAATCCAGGCATTTCAGCAGTTTCTCCACCTACTAAAGCCGAATCTCCTTGAAGACAACCTTCTACAACACCTTTAATTATTTCAGAAGAAACATTTGAGTCCAATTTTCCACAAGCTAGGTAATCTAAGAAAAATAATGGTTGTGCTCCGTGACACAAAATATCATTTACACACATCGCAACACAGTCAATTCCAACTGTGTCATATTTATTTGTTTCAAATGCAACTTTTAATTTTGTTCCAACTCCATCAGTTCCAGACACTAAAATTGGTTTTTTATATTCTCCTAATTTGTATAAAGCTCCAAAACTTCCTAGTTCATTCATAACATTTTTGTTGTAAGTTGCTTTTACTCTTTCTTTTATTTTTGCAACACTTCTGTATCCTTCTTCTTTATCTACTCCTGAATCTTTATAAGAAATTGACATTCTTTATCCTCCTGTTTTAAATTAAATCTCTATTTTTATTTTACAAAATTTGCAAAATCTTCTGCATATTTTGTAGGGAAAAATTCTGTAATTTCATATTCTGCAATTCCATTTATATTAAACGGATCTTCTGAAATTATTCTCTTAACTTCTTCCAAGTTTTCTGCATTTAGCAAAATTACACCACCTGTTCTAGGATTTTTTCTTCCTGAACAAATAAACTTTCCCATTTCATAATATTTTTCCAAAAATTTTATATGTTCTTCTAAATATTTTTCAACTTCACCTACTGCTTTTACATAATTTAAACTCACTATATACATTTTTTCACCTTATTTTTTCAATTCTTTATTTCTTCAATTCTTTCAAAGCCTCTTTTTGAATTGGTGTCAACGAAGCGTAAAATTCTTTTTCATAATCTCCCAATCCAGCTGGATAATCTCCATTAAAACATTCCATGCAAAGTCCCGTATATGGTGCGTCAAAATTAAGTCCAATCGAATCAATTAATCCGTCAATACTCAAGAAAGCCAATGAATCTGCACCAATATATTCTCTCACTTCTTCAACAGTTTTATTTGCCGAAATCAATTCTGATGAATTTGACACATCAATTCCGTAAAAAATAGGAAACTTAAATTCTGGTGATGCAATTCTTACATGAACTTCTTTTGCTCCAGCTTCCTTCAATAACTGAACAATACGGCTTGAAGTAGTTCCACGAACTATTGAATCATCAATCATAACGACAACTTTGTCTTTTACAACGCCTTTTACAGCAGAAAGTTTCATTCTGACACCTTGTTCTCTAAGTTCCTGAGTTGGCTGAATAAATGTTCTTGCTACATACTGGTTTTTGATTAATCCCATTTCATAAGGTTTTCCGCTTTCTTCTGCATAACCACTTGCTGCCGACAATGACGAATTTGGAACTCCGATTATAATATCCGCATTTTCTACAGGTGCTTCCTGTGCCAATCTTCTTCCACATCTTTTACGAGCTGAATGTACATTTATTCCTGAAATATCCGAATCAGGTCTTGCAAAATACACATATTCCATCGCCGCAATCGCAGTTGAAGTATCGTCAGTATATTTTTCAATTCTGTATCCATCTTTATCAATGATTACAACTTCTCCAGATCTAATATTTCTAACAAATTCCGCTCCGACAATTTCCAACGCACAAGTTTCACTCGCCAAAATATACGCTCCATTTTTTGTTTTCCCCAAAATTAAAGGACGAAATTCAAAAGGGTCAACTGCACCGTACAATTCTGTCTGAGTTTGAACTAAGAAAGAAAATCCACCTTTTACTTGTCTTAACGCATCTTTCAATTGGCTCAAAAAATCTTTTTCTTTACTTCTTCTAATCAAATGAACCAACACTTCTGTATCTGATGTAGAATGAAAAATCGCACCATGCTCTTCCAATTCTCTTTTTAACGTTTTCGCATTAATCAAATTTCCATTGTGTGCCAAAGCGATGCTTCCATCAAAAAATTGAAATAGGAATGGCTGAATATTACGACCGCTGCTGCTTCCAGAAGTCGCATATCTAACATGTCCAATAGCGCTGTTTCCTTCCAATCTATTAAATATCCTGTCATCATTAAACACTTCTGACACAAGTCCAGGCCCACGATGACCATTCACACGCTTACCGTCACTTACTACAATTCCTGCTGCTTCTTGCCCTCTATGTTGCAAACTATGCAATCCATAATAAGTAAGTCTTGCCGCTTCGTGGTGTCCAAAAACTCCAAAAACTCCACATTCTTCATTCAAGCTCTTAATCATTTGTAGTTTTCCTCCATTTTTGTTATAAACATTTTAGTTTATACTTTATCAATATTTTTTTAATTTTATTTAAATGACAAGGGGTCAAGACCCCTTGCTAATATGCGATTTCAGAAATTTATTTTTTTAATTTATTTTAAAACTTCTTCCATACGACGAAGAACTTCACGATATGCACCCATTACATCTCCCAAATCTTGTCTAAATCTATCTTTATCCAATTTTTTAAGTGTATCTTTATCCCAAAGTCTCATTGAATCTGGACTAATTTCATCTGCAAGTAAAATATTTCCATCTTTATCTCTTCCAAACTCAACTTTATAATCCACCAAAATCAAGTTCATTTTATCAAATAATCTAGACAACAAATCATTAATCAAGAAAGTTTGTTCTTTAATCTTAGCCAGTTCTTCTTCAGTAACCAATTCCAATGCCAAAGCATGATCATCATTTAGCAACGGATCTCCCAAATCATCATTTTTGTAAGATAATTCAAAAGTAGGTCTTTTAAAGATTTTTCCTTCTTCAGCCGCATATCTTTTTACAAAACTTCCAGTTGCTCTATTTCTAATAATTACTTCCAAAGGCACAATTTCCACTTTTTTACAAAGTTGTTCCCTTTCATTCAAAGTTTTAATCCAGTGAGTTTTTACACCATGTTTAATCAAATATCCATAAAGTAATGTAGAAATTTTATTATTCAAAATTCCTTTATCTTCCAATTGATCTTTTTTAACTCCATTAAATGCAGTCGCATCATCTTTAAAATACATAATTATTTCATCCGCTTTGTCTGTTGCAAAAACTGATTTTGCTTTTCCTTCGTAAATTTTTTCTCTTTTTTCCATTTTTATTTCCTCCATCTTTTATTTTTAAATCATATCAAATAAATATTATATTGTTCAATAACTTGAATTTTTTTTATTTTCACAAGGGGTCAATATCAATACCCCTTGCTTCAAAATATTTGTTTTATTAAATTATAAATACATATAATTTATGAATAAGTCTATTACAAATTATAACTCAACTTTTTTCTCATTATCAGCAATAAATTTAGCTTTCATCTCTTTTCTAAAATTAATCAATTTTTCTCTAATTTCAGGATATTTTACCGCAAGAATTTGCACAGCTAGCATTCCTGAATTGTATGAATTATTAATTCCAACAGTTGCCACTGGGATAGATTTTGGCATTTGAACAATCGAATAAAGTGCATCCAATCCTTCAAGTGCACCATTTAAAGGCACTCCAACTACAGGCAGTATTGTTTTTGAAGCAATAACTCCAGGTAAATGTGCCGCAAGTCCAGCTCCAGCAATAATCACTTCTGCACCTCTTTTTTCTACATCAGCTAAAACTTCTTCCAATTTTTCAGGAACTCTATGAGCCGACAATACATAAGCCTCAAACTCAATTCCAAATTCTCTCAAGCAATTTGCTGCACCTCTCATTTTGTCAGTATCTGACTGACTTCCAAAAAATATTGCTACTTTCATTTTATAAATCTCCCTTCATTTCTTCTTTATTAATTCTCTATTTAAAATATCATAACCACATTTTTCATTAATTTTCAAATCTGATGTTTCCATAACAATATTTACAATATTTCTATCTGCGTTTTTAATGTATTTCCCATGAAATATAATTTTTTCTTTATTATTTCTAATATAGTTAAAATTTTTAGAAAAATATCTATAAAAATTTTTATTGTCTGAATATTCAGCTTGTAAAACTAAATCAAATTCATTTTTAAATCCCAACACAGAAGTATTTTCAGATTTCAAGATTTTTATATTTTCAAATTTATCAAGTTTAAAAGATTGTATTTGAAAATAGAAATTAAAATTTTTTAAATTATTTACAACTTTGTTATTTTCAGCATTATAAAACTTTCCGTTTTTATATAAGATTGGTATTTCTTTAATTTTATTTTCTATTTCTTCAGAATAATTTCCGTTCCAATTTCCATTTTCCTTTTTTAAAAATAAAATTTTATTTTTTTCTTTACCATTTCTTTTATCTTTTATTGTCAATTCATACTTTGTATCACAAAATTCATCTAATGTTTTTTTGGAATAACTATTTATAATGCCATTTTTTACAATCTTTGCCTCCTTTTCAAAATCTCTAGGTTTTTCTAATTTCCAGTTTACAAAAAGAAATATTATTGGACAAGATGCAAGCATTAATATTACTATAGTTATGAACATTATTTTTCTCATATTCTATCCTTTAATAAAAAATTTAATCTCCTGCACCATTTTTTGTGTAAATTTTTACTTATCTATATAAAAATCAGCTTTCTTTTTATTTGAATCACTATCTGCTTCTTGCAAGTTGTTTTCTTATAACTTGTTCTATTTCGTTATTTCTTTTCATAAGAAGTATTCCAATTGCATTTATATCTGTATATGTCTTATTTTCCATATCAGACATTATTTGATTAATTAATTCTAAATTTGCTTGATTTTCTTTTTTAGCCAAAAGATATATTTCTTTGTTTATTATTGTTTTGGAGTTTATAAATTCATACTCCTTATTTTCCATCGTATCTGATATTTTTTTTATTTCTGATTGAATTTTTTTCAAATCTTGTAAATATTTTTCCCTATCTTTTTCTTCAACTGGAACTTCAAATATCTCTTCTGCATTATAAATTTCATTCCAATCGTATAATTTATAATAAAATATATCAATCAATAAACTTTCTTTAAACAAATCACTTATTGGTGTATTATTTCCATATTGCTGATCTGCATAAAAAACAGCCGTTTTTTTTAGTAAATATTTTAATTTAAAAATAAATATTTTGTTTAATTCCCTATATTTTTCCTTACGTTGTTTAATACTTTCTAAATATTCAGAATTTAAAGTTTTTCCCTTTGCAAAATTGTCCTTTTTATAATCTCCTGATTGATAATAATTTTTCAAGTTATCTGCTTTTAACTTCCAAATTTTTAATGATTCAATCCAATTTCCTGTTAATTTACTAAACAGCTTATCTTTTTTATTTTCTTTTTCCATTGCCTGAATTATACTGTCAAAATCTGAAAAATTTTTTTCTGATGCCATTTTCAAAAAGTCATTTATTTGCTTTTCATCAGGTTTTACAAAATTATTATTATCATCTAAAAATATCTTTTTGTAATCATAAAAAAAATCTTTTTCATAAAAATACATGCTTATTTTAACAACATTGTTACCATAACGAGGCATATTTTCAGCAATTTCTCTGAATTCTTCCTTCCAATTCTTAGGTATATGTTCAAAATCCAGCATTTCATCAAGTGAGATTTCACGTAGAACATCTTGATTACTCACATTTTCAACCTTTTTATTTTGAGTATTTGTCGACTTTTCTTCTTTCTTTTGGCAATTTGACAAAACTAACGACAGCAAAATGGCTAAAAACAGAAATTTATTTATTTTTTTCACACCAAACTTCCTTTACAAAAAACTAAAATTATTTAAGTTATACTTGAACCCATTTAAAATTAAACTATTAAAAATTAGACATTAGGGTTTGAGTAAATAGTCATAGCCTTTGAGTTCTGTTTTAAAACAGTTTTACTATGCAAAGATAGAATCAATATTAATTCAAGATTCTATCTCCATAACATAATTTTTTCTATTTAAAAAATTTAATTCCATTTCTAAAAATGTTCTGCTCTTTATTTCCATAAATATTTTTGTAAACATTCTTTCCTTTTCTTTCAGAATGTCCCATTTTACCAAAGATTCTACCATTATAAGCTAACATTCCTTCAATTGCGTAATAAGAACCATTCGGATTAAATTGCGAATCCATTGTCGAATTTCCATCCAAATCAACATATTTAGTTGCAATTTGATTATTTTTAAATAATTTTTTGTATTCTTCTTCTGTAATAACAATTCTTCCTTCTCCGTGAGAAATCGCTACCGAGTGAACATCTCCTTCTTTCATATCAGCTAACCAAGGTGAATTATTTGTAATAATTTTTGTTTGCACAATTTTCGACATATGTTTATCAATTGTATTAAATGTCAATGTTGGCGAAGTTTCGTTTAATTCACGAATTTCTCCATAAGGCAACAATCCTGATTTTATCAACGCTTGGAATCCATTACAAATTCCTAAAATTAATCCGTCTCTCTTTAACAGATTTTCTACAGCTTCTTTAACTTTTTTGTTTTTCAATACAGCTACCATAAACTTAGCCGATCCATCCGGTTCATCTCCCGCACTAAATCCACCAGGCAACATTAATATTTGTGAATTATTAATTTCTTTAACAAAATTATCAATTGAACTTAAAATATTGCTATGCGACAAATTATTAAACACACCAATTTTTGCAAGTCCGCCTTCTCTGTTAAATGCTCTTTCCAAGTCATATTCTGAGTTCGTTCCAGGGAATACTGGAATAAATACTCTTGGTTTTGCATAAGTATTTGAAATATTGCTAATTACATTCTGAGTTTCTATTTTTTCAAGTTTTTCATATTTTACACCTTTGCAATGTGCAATTTTATGTTCTTCCTCAACTTCTTTTTTAGTTGGGAATATTCTTTTAAGTTTGATTTCCCAAGCTCCAATTAATTCATCCAAGTCAAAAGTTATATTATTTATAGTAATTTTTGCATTATCTGTAACTTTTCCAAGTAAAACAGCATTTTTATTTTCAATATTTCCAGCAGTTTCTACAACAAATGATCCATAATTTACTTTAAACCATTCATTTTCAGGAAGATCTGCTGTGATATCTACACCAAGTTTATTCCCAAATGCCATTTTTGCAATGCTTTCAGCAATTCCGCCATTTTTAACAGCCATAGCAGAAACAATCTTTTTATTTCTAATATTTTCAGTCACAAAGTCAAAGTTTATCTTCAATTCATCAAGTTTTGGCAAATCATTTTCATCATTTGGAGTTGTAATTAAGTAAACGTTATTTCCAGCTTTTTTAAATTCACTAGAAATTACATTTTCCGCATCTGTAACACTTACTGCAAACGATACCAATGTTGGCGGTACAGAAATATCATTAAATGTTCCGCTCATCGAATCTTTTCCACCAATTGAAGGCAATCCAAAGGCTTTTTGTATATGCAATGCTCCTAATAATGCTGATAATGGTCTTCCCCACTTTTTAGAATCTTGTCCCAATCTTTCAAAATATTCCTGGAACGTAAATCTGATATTTTTGTAATTTCCTCCACCAGCGACAACTTTTGCCATTGATTCAATTACAGCATAAGCACCGCCGTGGAATGTACTTTGTTTTGCCACATAAGGATTGTATCCATATCCAACCATTGAAGCGACATCAGTTTCTGCATTAATTACCGATACTTTCTGCACCGAAACTTCCGAAGGAGTCAACTGATATTTCCCACCAAATGGCATTAATACGGTAGTTGCCCCAATTGTCGAATCAAAAGTTTCAACTAATCCTCTTTGTGAAGCAACATTCAAATCTTTCAAGTTATTTATAAATTTACTTCTGAAGTCATTTCCTTCAATTTCTCTGTTCAAATTCAATTTTGGTGTATTTTCAATTGTAATATTGATGTTTGAAGTAGCTCCGTTTGTATTTAGGAAATCTCTTGAAATATCAACAATCGCTTTTCCGTTGTACTTCATAACAAGTCTGTTTGAATCATTAATTTCAGCCACTTGATACGCTTCCAAATTTTCCTCGTTTGCAAATTCTATAAATTTATCTAAATTTTGTTTTTCAATAACAACTGCCATTCTCTCCTGCGACTCTGAAATAGCAAGTTCTGTACCATTTAATCCGATATATTTCACTCTTACCTTATTCAAGTCAATTTCAAGCCCGTCAGCAAGCTCTCCAATCGCAACTGAAACTCCTCCAGCTCCAAAGTCATTACATTTCTTAATTAATTTTGTAACATTTCTATTTCTGAAAAGTCTTTGAATTTTTCTTTCTACAATCGCATTTCCTTTTTGCACTTCGGCACTTGATTTTTCCGAAGATTCTGTTGTATGTTCCTTAGACGATCCAGTCGCTCCTCCAATTCCATCTCTTCCAGTTCTTCCACCAAGTAAAATTACAATATCTCCATTTTCAGGCTTTTCACGAATAATATTTTCAGCAGGTGCCGCTCCCACAACAAGCCCCAATTCCATTCTTTTAGCCTTATAACCTTCATCATAAATTTCATTCACGTGAGTCGTAGCAAGTCCAATTTGGTTTCCATAAGAAGAAAATCCGTGTGCAGCCACTTGTGTAATAACCTTCTGTGGCAATTTCCCAGCCATTGTATCTGCAATTTTTTCAGTTGGATCAGCAGAACCGCTAATTCTTACAGCCTGATAAACATAAGTTCTTCCAGATAACGGATCACGAATTGCTCCACCAATACAAGTAGAAGCTCCTCCAAACGGCTCAATTTCTGTTGGGTGATTATGAGTTTCATTCTTAAACTGCAAAATCCATTTTTCTGTAGTTGTGCTCTTTTCTCCATCTTCATCAATTCTTTCAATTGGCACATCAATATAAATCGAGCAGGCATTTATTTCATCTGAAACTTCCAAATCTGGCAAGTTTCCATTTTTTCTCTGCTCTTTTCCAAAAATTGTAGCAAGATCCATAAGAGTCATAGGCTTTTTAGAAATTCTGTCGGCATGAACATATTTTCTGCTTTCTAAATACTCGCTAATAGCCTTTTCGATGATATTTTTATAAGTTTCATTTTCAATTTTAATATCATCAATGATTGTTTCAAAAGTTGTATGTCGGCAGTGGTCACTCCAGTAAGTATCAAGAACACGAATTTCAGTTTCTGTAGGATTTCTTTTTTCCTCGTTTTTGAAATATTCCTGAATAAATAACAAGTCATTTACTGTCATTGCCAGTTCTAATTTATCTTTTAAACTTGCAATTTCTTCTTTTGCTTTTTCAGTAAATCCATCGTAAACAATAACATCATCTTTATTTTCAGTTTCAACATTTTCACTTAAAACATTTAAATCCTTTTCTCTTGCTTCAACTTCATTTATATAGTATTTTTTTATTTTGGCAAGTTCTTCAGGAGAAATTTTTCCGTATAAAATTATCAATTTCCCACTTTTTACGTTAATATTATTGTCTTTATCAATTAATAAATTTACACATTGAATTGCAGAATCTGCTCTTTGGTCATATTGCCCTGGCAAAAATTCTACTGAAAAATATACATTTTCTGAATTTTTTTCTTCAAATACTTCATCCAACGATCTAAAAACATTGTCAGCATTTATTTCTGAAAATACCGTTCTTTCCAATTTTTCCAAATCATTTTCACCCAAGTTAAACACATCATAAATATTCAGAACTCTCACATCGCTAAGTCCACTTATTCCAACATTTTCCTTCAAGTCACTGAACAAGTTCTGTGCTTCCACTCTAAAATCTTTCTTTTTTTCCACAAAGATTCTATAATTCATCTTTATCTCTCCTTCTTTAATTTTATTTTATAAAAAATAAAAATCCAAGCAAAAAAGATTACCCAGATTTTTCATATATTTGTATATTTAATTTTTTATATTTTTTATATAACAAAGTAGACAATTTTACAATTTGTCTAGTAAAAAATATCCTGAACGCTCTTCTGACAAAAAATCTTTTTTTCATCTTTCCTCCAATAAAATATTTCCCTTAAAAAATCTTGTATTGCCGTAAAATTCCTACCCATTAAAAGTATAACAAAATTTTATCAGTTTTTCAATACCAAAAAAATTATTTCTGTGCCAAAATAAGTTTCTTTCTTCATAGTATACTTTCCCAATATTTCTTAAATCTCCATTTCCTATTTTACTATTTTCTCTTTAATTTAATAGAATTTTATAATATTATTTATAATATTTTACTAAAAAATTTTAATTATTTTATTTTTGCTATTGACATTTTAAATTTTCAAGGTACAATATTATTGACATAGATGAAAGGATGTGATGATTTATGAAAATCATTATTAGTGGAAAACAACTTAAAGTTACAGATGCAATTAAAGCTTATACTGAAGAAAAAATAAGCAGAATTTCCAAGTATTCAGATGCTATCACAGAAATCGATGTTGTTCTGACTGTCGAAGATACAAAATCTGAAGGTCCAGTTCATAAAGCTGATGGATTAGTTTTTGCAAGTGGTACAAAAATAAAAATAGAAGCTGAAAATAAAGACTTATATGCAGCAATTGACGATTTATCCGACAGATTAGAAAGACAAGTTAGAAAATATAAAGAAAAACAAAAAGACCACAACAAAAAAGGTACTCGTTAATCAAAAATAATAAATATTTATTTATCATTAAAATATATAAAAAAAGACTATTTTAGAACTATTTAGGTTTTAGAATTAGTCTTTTTATATTTTTTAACAAAGAGTCCTTACATTCTTATTCTCTTAATTATTATTATTAATTACTTTTACAATTATCCAAATCTCTAATCAAAAATAACCTTCCAATTGTCTTTATTCTTATTCGCCTCAAAGCACATCTTTATCTGATCAACTGTAATTTTTTTCTCTTCCAGTTCAGGCAATTCATCAATCCCAAAATATCTACTGTCAATCGTTTCAATATTTTTCTCAAATTTTCCACTTACATACTCACATAAAACAAATACTTTCGTTATACCATACGGTATCTTTTTACCTTGATTCTTTGTAACATCAAGCAAAGCTATAATCATCTCGGCATTAGCCTCAATCCCAGCCTCTTCCTTAACTTCCTTCAACACATTTTCCTTCACAGAAAGATAAACATCCGCCCATCCACCTGGCAATGCCCATTTTCCATTACTTTCCTGAATCAAAAGAATTTTATCATCCTCAAAAATCACGCCTCTCACATCAATCTTAGGTGTCTGATATCCAACTTCATTACAAAACAGATTTTTTACTTTTTCTACCGAAATATCAGTCTTATAAGCTACCATCTCTGCTGAAATCTCTCTAATTCTCTCAAATCGCTCAATATCAAACTTATCCTTTCCATACGCAAGTCCCGCCTGAGCCAAACTTTGTAATTCAATTGCCCAATTTAACCATTTTTCTTCTGATTTCTCATATTTTTCTTCACACTTCATCTGTTATCATTCCTTATTTATAACCTTTGTTTTTTCTGTTTGACATAGATATATTTACTACTCTAATAAAAATAATTTCTTATAATTTAATTTCATATTTTTTCAAAAACAAATTAGGGTATTCATTATATTTGGAATAATCATATATTTTTGCATATTCTTGTCTTATTTTTTCTTCTGGAACTTCATTGTAAATTTTTAAATCTGGTGTTATATTTGCTAGTGTTTTTAATCTTTGCAATACTTCTTTTGAAATTCCTTTAGAAATAAAATATTCTTCACTATACGCAAATAAAATATAATTTAATATGGCTAACTGCTCATTTTTCTCAAATTTTTTTAATTTATCAAAAAATGTTTTGTATCTTTTATTATTAATATCCTCAAAAACTATAATTTTACTTCCACTTTGTTTCATGTTATCTTTTTCTTTAAATGGAAAACAACAAAAATAAAAAAATTCTGATTTTTCATAATCTTCCAGGGGATTATTTATATAATTGCCCTCAAAATCCGTTATTAAACCTATTGTAGTTTGAAAGGCAATAGGAATAATATAAGGTAATTCTTCTTCGTATAATACTCTATATCTAACCTCTCCTTTTTTTAAATAATCGTATCGTTTTTCAAATTTATCAATTTGCTTCCTATATTCTTCCTTTTTAACATACGTATCTTTTATATCTTCAATTAAGTCTACAAAGAATGGAGTATTACCAAAATTCATACAACTGTTTAAGTATTCCATTCTTTTTTTATATCCAATATATTCAAGTTTATTTTCGTAAATCATTTTTAGAACGTTTTTCATTTCTATTTGCCTTAAAGCTTTATTTGATAATTTTATACCATAAATTGATATTTCATTTTCATATTGTGTAAAAATATCATTATCACATTTTCTACATATCAAATGAAACGTTCCTGCTTCATTAAGACCTTTATCTTTTTTTTCATATGGCATTTCAAGTATATTATTACTATAATAATATACCTTTTCATTTATCACAATATTTTTTAATATGGATTGAGGAACTGTATGAGAATTACATATCATAGACTTTTCTTCTTTTTTATTTTCCTCTTTTAGGCAATTGTAACAACATCCTTTTCTTTCTTTTTTAAATTCTTTTATCATTTCTTTTTTCATTTTATTTAAAAATTTATCTATTTCTACTTGTTTTTTATTTAAACTTTTTTTTAAATCTTCAAAAGTTATTTGTTCAATTTTAAACTCCATATTTTATAATCTCCTTAGCAAAACTTCCTTCTTTTTCAGTTCCCAATAAAATTTCCTCAACAGTTGCCGCAATATCCGCAAAAGTTTTTCTAGTTCCAATATTTACATTCTTTTTAACATTTT
>ERZ773055.558-NODE-558-length-21293-cov-41.950042_pt1 | contig 21293 bp, 25 predicted proteins | sample MGYA00580515_ERZ773055 | MGnify/ENA primary metagenome ERZ773055 (study PRJEB29015, sample SAMEA2737993) | human oral metagenome | biome: human oral; feature: human-associated habitat; material: dental | place: China | collected 2064 ...
CAACAATCGGCTTTATTCGACATAAGCAGTGAGGATGTGCAGGGAGCTTCGGGAATTTGTCTTTCGGGAATATGCCCTTGCCAAGGCCGTACAGGTCAGCATGTGCGTATACGTCACAAATATCGTACTTCGGATGTCTATCGGAAAGTTTCCACTGAAACGCCACAATGTCCGGGTCATCCATATATTTAGCCATGACTCCATCAGCATAAGCCCTCGCTCGTTCCGTGCGTGCAATCCGTTCGGCTGTATATCGAGTCTTTTCTTGTACTGCTGTATCAATAGCCTTGCTTACATTTTGATTCGCCCCGTTTTCAATGGCATCCATAACTTCACTATACGCCGCTCTTAGCCCTGGCGTTGTGCCTTGCTCGATAAGCTTGCGTGCGTGATGTATGGCTGCCTTCCACTCAGCGACCGCTTTTTCGTCGAGCCAGTCGGGAACAGGTAAATCCTTCACCTCTTGAATGAATTCGGGTATATCTTGCTCCGGTATAATACCGCCTTTACCGTATCCATCGAATAGCTTCTTGGCCGTCTTGGCTGCCGACTCACCTTCCTTAATAGCCTTGCCGATGACCTCGGCCGATTCGGTCTGAATCTTCTTGCTGTTCTTATACATGCGTTCAGAAAGATTTACGCCGTCGTCTGTCCATGATTTCTTCATAGCCGCTGATATGGCTTCACGCTCAAACTTAGCCGCAGCTTGCTTCTTCCCGTATCCCTCAACAAAATCACCAACAAGGTCGTCAAGCAAGTCCTTATACAGGTGACGCATAACCGGATAACGGTGATATGCCACTTTCACGGCTTCTTTAGGGTCCATACCGGCTAAGATTAAGGCCCGAAGGACTCGCTCAAAGCCGTCCAGATTATTCTCTAGGTTGTTCTGCGTTCTGTCCTTCGGCATTTACATCACCCTTGTCACCCGTCGTCGGTTCAAATCGCTGTTTCATTAAATTCCTATCCCGTTCAGCCTCATCGAAGCCTTCTTCTATCTCGCTTACGATGTCATCATACGTGTCAGGCTCAATATTCGGCATATACGCTTCCAGGACTTTCTTACTTACTTCAGCGGAGAACGTATCGGATCTAAACCCAAGGTCCAGTGCCTGTTGTGCCTGAGACAGCGATTCGGTAACGTCGTTAATCTGGAAATCTCGAGGATATTCAACTTCATAACCGACGTTTTCCTTCGCCCACAATTCGTACAGTCCAATGATATCCTTTTCGGCTTCCTCACACTGAACGGAGAAGTCCGCCAGGCGTTGGTTGGTTCGTTCGAAATCCCACTGCTTAGCCACACCACTTCTTGACTGCTCTACGCCGACTACTGAATCAATGCCGCTCATGCGATACATTTCCTTAATGAGTCGGTCAATTTGTGCCATCAGCACTTCGGCCGGACCCTTATCCGGTGCAATAAATGCCGGTGCGTGAGATGACTCTTGCGGATACAGCAGCATGTTATTTGTCCCGAGCGTTACGTCGGGAGTGCTGCCGTCTGCCGGCATAGTCAATACAGAGAACGTCTGATTATTGAGTATTTGCGTCAAAAGGCTACACAGGTGATACACATGGTAGTTTGTCTGCGCAATACTCAGAAACTCGGCAGGCGGTAAAATATCCGTCTTTTTGGAGCTTCTACCGAACCACTGAACAACGGGAATACGGCCAATGTTATGCGTGCCGCCCTTGATTTGGTTTCCGTTTTCGTCTAAGACCTGCCAATTCGTCGGAGTCCATATGTAATATCGTGTTTGCTTTTTCCTGTCTGCGTCGTAAATAACGTCCTTATAAGCAAATTTGATTAATATTCCCTTCTCATCAAACTGCCAGTCCGTAATGTGATGCGGCTCAACAGCAGTTAAATACGGTAAAGCTCGATTCTTGACGTTATCAGCCACCGATTCGCCGAACTCTACAACGTTGTTCACGATGATATACATAACGCCGTATAGCTTAGCTAGCGTCGCTTGCTGACGTATATACTCCTGTAAGCTCGTGCCTTTGCGGTCGACATCTTCCAGGAACACCTTGAACTTCTCCGTATCTTTATATTCACGTTTGATTGTATCTCGGAAGATCGGATCTACCGATGCATTAACGATAGGTCCTGTGTAGTTCAGGTAGTACGCAAGCTTTTTACGAAAGGCGTAATTCTGTGTGCTTTCTCTCGGATGACGAACCAAGCCTCGGCCAACAGAGAATAGGCCGACACCGTAATATGCGTCTTTTAACAGTTTGTAGCCATATAACTTTTCAGAGTCCATTTTGTCTACTCCTTAATAAATATTGACGTGTGCCGCCTTGATCTGCGGTGCATTTATTTTTTCGGCAATGCCAGTTGTGGCGTCAGGCGCATCATCATGTGTATTTTTGCCCTCTCGCTGATACCGGGTCATTGCTCTATAATATTCAGGCCAACGGTCCTTCCAATTCGTCGGAAAGTAAATATGCTCCATGACCCACGTGGAATTAGAAAGTATCCTTGCCGCTTTATTCTTCGTCTGCGCGAACGTATTCACAACCGTCTTGTTCGACCGGTACGTATCTTGCAGTATCCGCCGCACTTGCCGGGCAAATCCTCGACCGCCGTTATTCGACTCAAAGTCAGCCACGTTTACGTCGTTTCGGTATAACATGGCCGCTGTTGCCGGCTCGGTCTCTTCCATGGCGTCCTTCGTATACAGAAGGTCAAGCACATAGGCTTCGCCGTTATATACGCCGTATACGATAGAGCAGAGGTAATCGGCACCCGTATCGGCCGTATCCGTGTAGTTGCGAATAGCCGTAAATAACGGATTGCCATTTGCGTCCGTCGGGATGCGGTCATATGTCTTGAAGCTTGAGTACAGTTGCCCTTTGATGTCTATCGGCTCCTGCTGATAATTGGCACTGGCGATGTCGGCACCCATGGCACGTACTTTCTCTTCGTAACTGCGCCGTGACAGTATTTCATCGCAGAGCATGGTACCGTCCGGCTGCAGCGCCTTCATCGTGATAACCTTGGCCGCATCGCCGAAATGCTCTATAGCCCGGCCAGCTAAATCATCCGACGCCCAACGGGTCATAATGATGAGTATCTTACCGCCCTCTTCCAGACGGCTCAACATAGTATTTGCGAACCACGTCCATGCCTTTTCCTTTGCCGTCTCGTTGTAGGCTTCTTCGGCGTTCTTTATGATGTCGTCGATGATAAGCAGAGAACAGCCGAACCCTGTCGCAGTCCCTGACGGAGACGTGGCCAGATAGCTGTTATAACCGCCGTCCAAGCTCCACATGTCCATGGCCGCATCCCCCCTCTTGATGCGTACGTTCGGGAATATATCCGAGTAAACCGTGATGTTCTCATCAGCCTTGACCTCCTGAATGTCGTTGCGGATGTTCTTGGCGAACGTTGCCGAAAGAATATTATTGTATGACCCTGTCATTATCTTTTCAGCCGGATTACGGCCAAGGACCCACTCAACGAATAAACTCGCCGTGCGGCTCTTCCCATGCCGTGGCGGCTCGTTAATGATAAGCACCTTAGCTTTCTCGTCCTCATAGAACGACTGCAAGGCTTCGCACAACTCAACGAGATACCGTCGTTCCGGTTTATAGAAGTCTGAAGCCATAAGATTGCAAAAATAAAAGAACTCACGTCTGGCGAGTTCCCGTTTTGCTTGCCGCTTGATACGTTCATCAATCATCGGCAATCAGCTTCTTTATATCTTCCGTCTTGACGCCATCGAAGGGATTGTTCTCAATCTTTGCTTGCATGTCGACGTTCTTCACGTCTCTCCACAAGTCAGGCCGTCTATTCTTTAACCAGAAGATTTGCGCCGTTACGTCAGGCCGCTCACGCTTGGTTACAACTTTCGTTACCGCAAGCCCTGTAGGCTCACCGTCGGGTGCATAGGTCATTTCTCGTGTAACTTCCTCGTATTCATACCCAAGGGCCCGCTTAAGCAGTGCATTTTCGACCTCAATATCAATGACTTCCTTGCCCCTTTTTAGGGTGTCAGAAATGTCAGGATACTTCTTCTTCCACGCATATAGCGTTTCTCGGCTAATACCGATACGCTCGGCTATTTCCGTATCGGTTACCCCGTCTCGAGCCCAAGCCTGCAATCGCAAAAGATTGTCCGGCTGAAGCCATTGCACATATTTACCTTTCGCCATTACAAGCTCACCTCCATCCTAACAAGTAATCTATACACACCTTTATTTCAGCACCCTACTGCGGCGTGATTGCCGCACCGGCTTGTGGTTTAAATCGGTCTCATCCGTCTTTCGTTGGCGGTGATACTTCGGCTCGAAGCAAACACATCGCTCCGATTCGAGTGATAACCGACGTTTAAGCAGAGTTCACGAGAATTAAATTTACATCGACGGTTATCACATCGAATCATCGTATCACCTCCATATAAAAGCGCCATACTTTATGAGATATGCCATTCAGGAAACGGCGACGGCCTTGTATAGGCAAGCATGCCTCACTCCGTACGGCGCACGTAAAAAGGACGCCCCGATAGGACGTCCTTAAAAATATTTACATTTATCTTTTTCTTATAGTCATGAGATTTTATAAGTTACGCCAATAACACCATGCTATAAAATCTCCAATTAAAATCACTAAGAAAGCACCGTTAACCCACTTAAAAAGATTTATATGCTTTTCTTTTGCAGAAACCATATCTCGCACAAAGTTCATTAGCACGGCTAAGACGTTAAATAGCACAGATGCCAACATCATAACAACAAATACAAGTCGATACGGACTAACTGTATGCATATTCGCCAATACTGAAGACGAAAAGCCCAATCCCGAGACGAACGAAACAACTATTGCAGAAAAAACTCCAAGTATTGCCACGTATTCACGTTGCATCCTTTGTGCCTTGTTACGAAGTTGCGCCGCCTCCTTTTTTACTGAATGGTGCATTTTTTCCAATTCACTCTTGACTTTGTCTGACTTTTCTTTCAAATAATTAATGCGAGCTATGTCTAAATTGGTATGATCATATAGTTTCTGCACACCCTTGCATACGTCTTTCTTGTCCGCATGACGGGCTTGTATTTCCTTGTGTAACCTTGCTATGTTTTGAGACAAGGTCTCCAGATTGCAATCTTCATTACCATCTACCGCTGTGATAACTGAATAAATCCCAGAATACATGTGACGGAAATTGACATCTGAGTATATAGCTACCAACTCTTCGACATAGTAGTCCAGTTTATCTTTTAAGATATCCTGCCCTTTAGAAAGAGCCCATAAAATATTACAGACTTTTTCCTGATTGTCTTTATCATCCATATTTTTGAATATCCTCTACGGAAATTACAGTTCTATTTCCTTTCCCATCCTGATAAACACGACTCCAGGCTTTTCCTTCTGCATGCGTTTCCGCTACCAGGTCCCACGGTTCTTTTTCTCGCTTATCCGTAACTATGGAGTTTATTATTTCCTTTTCACCGCTACTTATGTTTTCCACATCTTCATACACAAAACGCAACGGAAGTGATCCAGCACCACAATACTGTTGATACACGGCCTTTACAACAGGGCCAAATTGCCATGCTTCAATTTCATCCGAAAACGCACGAACACCTCTTTTCTGTAAAAACTCAACTTGAATATAGTACAGAATTTTCTGCAACTGAAGGTTGCTTATGGGTTTTCTGTCATTCATGCATTTTGTAATAATGTATTTTGATAAATCCAGCGCGCTTAACATGTGCCCACCTCCTTTGTGTTTAATTATTTTAACATTTTTCACTTTATTTTACTATATCTCAATATATTTTCTCATATATCTAATGTATAGTTCACACTGGAATAATCTGTTTATGTAAATGTTAACCCTATCACAACAAAACAAGACGCTCAGCATTTGGGCGTCTCGCCTTGCCGTGCTATATGTTTTCGGGAGGTGTTCACACTATTACTATACCAGCATTTTCCGCACCATATCGGCACAAAAACGCACCATTTGTGACTGTCACTGATTTTTAAGCTCATCGAAAAAGACAAAATGAGTCTGCACCGGAATAGCTGTCGGCCCGAACATCATAGCCGCTATCTGCTCAAGCACTCTGCCGGAACGCTTGCGTACAGCAGTCTCACTCATATGTAGCATGTCGGCTATGCGCAGCCACGACGCCCCGTTGATAAATCGCTCTTCAGCGATGACCTTATCTGCATAACCGAGCGCCTTTATCGACCGGTCAAGCCGCCGCATGAGCGGCTCAATCTTTGCCAAGTCAGCCTGCAGCTTCTGTATTCGTACTTCGATGCTTTCTTTCTCGTACATGGCCTTCTCTTCTTGACTCGTCATAATGCCGGTGCCACCTGGTGCGTGGGAGAGTGACGGAATCTTCGGTGCGGCAGGAAGGCTTTCACGTGCTCTCAAGTCGTCCATATCGGCCTTGATGTTCTTGATGTATGTATTGAATTCGTGATATCGCTTCAAGTACTCTCGAACTGCGTTAATGTAATCGTTGTGAAACACGTGTATCCCCCTTTTTCCATCATGCTAAAAAATCAAATAATGTCGGTGCATTTTGCTGTTCTTCTTCCGTTTGCAAATAACCTACACCGTCTCGGAAGTACTCTGGATTTAATTCAATGCCTATCCCTCGACGTGTCTTTTTAAGAGCTACTAACGGGACCGTCATCAACCCTCCAAAAGGATCCAAAATTGTATCGCCGGCATTACTATATCTATCCATTAGCCGTTCCACAATATCCAATTGCAAGGGGCATAAGTGCATTTGCTTGCGCTTTAATCGTTGCTGTGCGTTGAGCGTCCGCATACGATTTATATCATCCCATACACTGTCAGTCCAGCTGCCCGGCGCAACTACCATAAACGATGCCGGAAGCTTACCCTCTTGATCTAAGTCATTGGATAACTGCACATGTTCGTCATAATCATATACTGTTTCCCGACTATATTTTCTATATACCTTTTGCAGGTCCTTCACCGACACATTACGGAGCTCTTCTTTTGTAATCAAACGGTCTCCGCTTGACCGCCAAAACCCGTGAGCATCAATTTGCCACTGTCCTCTGGTGTAGGTATCCTTGCTTTTCGCAACTGGGTCATCGGCATAAGCTCTCGATGTATCACTGGGTAATTTACGAAACAGCAACACATATTCCGGGCAGCCTACGCCCATCTTAGTACCGTCCTTACAGTTTTCTGTCCATCCGAGCCGGTATGTCTGATTATTTTCCCGTACTACATCTGTTACTACGGTAATCATGCCAAAGAACTGAAAGCCATGTTTCATATAATGCATGATAGTCAACGCATGAAATGGTTCTACCGTCGGCATACCGGTTCCCGTCGCATTTCCGAATAAGATACGGTCTTTAACATGGCAACAAAACACGCGGCCCGGCTTCAGTACCCTAAGAAGGTTAGGCGTCATATAGTCTAACTGTTCAAAAAAACGGGTAGTATTTTCATTATGGCCATAGTCATTATACGACTCGCAGTATTCATAGTGATTTCCGAAAGGGATGGACGTAATAATTTCATCAATGCTATTTTCATCCATATGAGCCAATTCTTCAGTACAGTCATTGTGAATAGCCCTATATCGGTCGCCTTTTACTTCCATTCGGGTAACACCGATGGACCGTTTCATTTCTTCTACAGCATCCGCCTGTGCAAGTCCATATTTTTTTATAATTCCGGACATATTGACTGTAAGCGTATCATAATTGGACCACTTTTCTTTTAATGCTTTCAGTACTTCTTGTTCCTGTTCCAGGTAGATAATATCAATAACAACCGGCTCTTGTTGTAAAAACCGATAGCACCGATGAATGGCTTGGATAAAGTCGTTAAATTCGTAATCAATACCAACGAATATTTCCCTGTGACAATGCCGCTGAAAATTACAGCCACTGCCGCTTAGTTCTTTTTTTGTCGCCAACAGTCTATATCGGCCGGCAGCGAAATCAAGCGTATTGGCTTCTCGTACTTCAAGATCTTGAGATCCGTAAATTTCCCGGCACGCCGGCAAGATATGCTTAATGGCATGCCGTTCCGCTTCAAGGTCATGCCAGATAATAAAATGATCATCCGGACTTGCATCTACCAGTTCTTTAGCTTTGGTGACCCGTAATTCAATAGATTCCCGTTTTTCTTTTGCTGTTTGCGCTAAGCCTACGGCAAAATCCGGTAACATTTTCCCTTGCCCGTCTTTTTCATATGTTATTTCTGTTTTCGACGGCTGCAACATATGATAGTTGACCTGTAGCGGCGGTAAATCATAACCTTCATCGCTATACCCCAAATCGGAAGGCTTTTGCAGGAATAATGCCCACGTACTAAGCCACAACCAAAACTCCTTCTCTTTATGCGGGTATATGGTTAAGTTATTTGCCTTTGTACTGTCTCGCTGGAAAAATCGTGTCAATGCTTGCCCCGTATCCATGATTTCAAGATATCCTGCATAATGGATAAGTTCCTTGTATCGATTGGGACTAGGTGTCGCCGTCGCGACTAATTTAAAAGGAATGCCCTTGAATTTTGTTAAAAATGTCTGATAGGTTTTACTGCCGAAACTGCGCAGCATGCTGGCTTCATCCAACGTTACCGCGTGAAAGTATTTCGGTAAGATATCACCATCCCGTACCCGCTCATAGTTGGTAATCATAATAGAGGAACGGCAGGCACGTACATCAGCCATTGTCTTTACGTAAATAGGAGCTTTCATAGAAAGAAGCTGCCGAGCATCTTCGGTAAATTCCTGTTTTACTCCTAACGGGCAAATAATAAGAGCTTTCCCGCCACTATGTGCTGTAATAATTCGGCACCATTCAAGCTGTTGCGCCGTCTTTCCCAGCCCGAACGCTTCAAAAAGTGCCCGACGGCCTCCTGCCACAGCCCATAATACTGCGTCTTGCTGATGAGGCTTTAAAGCCGAATTGATCTCTGCTGGATCTATCGTAAATCCTGTTTTAGGTGCTGTTACAACCTTACTTTCTAAAAATTCTTGGTATGTCATCGTCATTTCACATCCCTCATTGCAATCTCTCCTCCAGCACAATCTCAATCCGCGGCCTGTCGCTGTACAGCTTGACTGCTTCTATCTCGCATACAACGCTATCGTCTTTCAGCACGGTACCGTTGAGTGCGTCCAGCACGCCTTTGACGTAATTGTCTGTATCCGGCTTGGTTGTCGGTCGTATGCGTCCGTCTACGGCTTCTTGTCGCTTCTTCTTGCTGAAGCTGTTCGGGATTGCCCGATACACTTTCAATCTCAATCGGCAGTCACGGTCAACAGGTACGAAGTCCGGCCGAGATAGCAGCGGCTGCAGCTCAAGCCGTATGAGTTGCTTATAGGCTTTCGACTTCGCCGGATCATACGCTTTGACAAATCCCCCTTGCCGTGAAAACCTCGGCCGCCCTTGTGCCACCGGATTACCGTAGACGGTCAAGGCAATGTATCGAGTGTGCTCTTCCTCCACGTAGTTTATCAACATTTTTTCTCCTCACTTTTGATATACAACTCGCGCGACGATATCTCCATGTCGAGTCATATATAGCTTCACGAAAGACCCCGCCTCATCAATCCGGACACCCGACTCACTGTAATACGCAAGCAGGCAGTAATTACGACGGATGATCTCGTCCGTGATATCCGGGAAAAGACGTTTTGCAAATGTACGTACCGTGTCCGATATGGGGCATACCCATTCCCCTTTTCTGACTTTTCCCATCGCTTCGCGAATAGGTCCCATATCTATCTTTCCCCGCGGGGCGGGTTTCATGATACTCGCAGACTGAGCTTCTCTGCGTTTGGCATTCAACAGGTTGTCTAATGCCTCTTTTATCGTAGCAATCGACGGAAACCATTTCTCTGTTTGAATAACACTCTCAACAGCATCGGCCACGTCCTGCTCATCATACTTGGAAAAGGTTTTCTCAAACATCGTCCAGAATGTGTCCAAGTTCCTTTCTTCCATCCGCTGGTTCGGATATGACAGCTTCAGCACGTCCTTGAGGAAGCTCATGCTCCCGTCTGTTAACATGTGCAGTTACTCCTTTCTGCTTTTGTTTTGCTTTGTACGCCTTTCGTCGGTCAAGAAAGGCAAGATACTCTTCCGACTTTTCAGTCGCTTCCGGCTTCTTATTACCGTCTCTGTTACTGCCCTCGTCGTAGCCATTGGACTCCCACAGACTGAGGATACCCGTGATATACGCTAAGCTTCGCTTATTACGCATGACGGCTCTCTCTATAGCCTTCTGCACGAAAGCTTCGCCGTGTGCTTCAACCAAGGAAATGAGCTTATCTCGCTCTATTGCCGAACTGACAGGGTGAATATTATCCCCGTACAGTTTTATGACCTTCGACGCCGACGACGGAAAGGAATTATTTTTTCTTTCTTCTTCTTTACTTTCCTTTCCTTTACTTTCCTTTACTTTACTTTGTTGATTATGGTATACATTTACGGGGTTATTGTTTACATTAATCGAGTTATTGTTTACATTAACTAAGTTTGTGTACTCATTAACGTCGATTAGAAGAAGAGTATCGTCGTAAAAAACTGATTTGCGACGTTCCGTAATTTCAAAGAATCGTCTTTGAATTCCGGCTGATGTGAGGATACTTTTTTCCTCGTAAAGTTTCTTGTCGAAAAACCCGACTTGAACTGCCTTGTTAATGAATTCCTGTGCTGCGCCCTCACTGATACCAACTTCGTCAGAAATCAGAAAAGTCATATCGCTATCCCACCTAAGATAATACCCATCGCCTCGATAAATATTAACCAGCAGGCCGATTAGCATAGGAATCGCGCTCGAGCCACATGCTCGGATAAGTCTGCGGACCTTTATGTCCTGTAAAAAGTCCGTGTCGAGAGGGAAGTAATCAAGTCCTTGTTTTAATGGTCTAGCCATGTCGTTACCTCCGTAGGTCAAGAGGACCGGTGTACTCACAGTCCCCTTGCCGCTCTCTATCGTTTACATTGACGCTGCCAGTATAGCGTCGTCTTCTTTCTCTTGCTCTGTGCGTGTATCTATGACTTCACCTGTAGCCGGATCTACGTTATCAGGTACGCTATCGGGCGTTACATCAATGTAGTCCGTCTCATCGGGAACATCGGCCATATTGGCCGTAATGTCTTTCTTGATTGTGCCGTCCGTGTTCATTTCTCGGACGAATTCTGTCTTGAGCGGTGCATACTTCAGGCATTTCTTCAAAACCGTCTTTTTTGCCATTTCGTCGAAGTTCTTCGCCCACGGGATATAGCTACTGCTATACGCCTGGCTGTACTTCTTGGCGTGCTCCTTAATGTCTTCCGTGCTCATGACTTCGAATCCGTAGCCGCCGTCTTTGGTATGGAACACGGCGTAATAGGCGATTACGCTACCCCTGTTGCTCGGTGCCGGTACGTGCCGGAGCTTCGGCTCAAGGCCAAGCTCATACTCGAACTCATCATTCTCGTATACCTCGTGGGCTTGTATATCCCGTACTTCACCGCTTCGGTATGCAAGGTCGATTAAACCTTTGTACCCAAGCTGGAACTGACATTCGAGCGTACCCTTATTCTTGTACGGGATGAGGTACGCCTGCCCCAGCGGCGTATTAGGCTCTACGCCTAATTGTGCCGCCTGCATCATCGCACCGAGGAATGACTTCGGCGTGCATTGCTGCAGCTGCGGATTACTGCTCATGGCCGTCAGCACCATACGGGTGAACCTCTCACCCGTGATGACCGTCGGTAGTGCTTTTTGGATTTGGTCGCCCATGCTGACGACTAAATCCTTCATGCTCTTCACGCCGTCGGGCTTGTTACTTTTAGCAGCCATGATGCCGCCTTTCGTTGTTGCCATTGTGATGATACCTCCTTATATTTTGAATACTCGAATCGGATTACCTTTTTTGCTGTACTTCTCGTAGATGTCTGGTAATTCGGCTTTAAGCTTCTTACTGTCAACAGTCGTTCTGCCGGCTTGCATTTTCCATGTGATTTTGCGTTCTCCGATATAGCCTATTTCGCAATTCCCGAGCATTTCGCAAAGCTCATTCTGTGCCTTCTTGATACCTTCTTTTACATTCTTTTCGGTCTCTTTTAATTCATCCAGTCGGGTTACGATACCCGCTGCTGCTTCAGGTAAAGTAATCGCTTCCATGTCACCACCGGGAAATCGTTCCCGAAGTGCGGCGGTGCAGCTGTCGGATCCATCAACGTCAGGCATTTCACCACCCTTTACGTTCTTTTCCCAAAATGCTTTTTCTGTCGCATACAGGGCCGCTATATCTTCCTCATTTCTAGGTATTTCCTTGTATACGAAATGATTCCCGCCGATGAGTACGGCGATATACCAGATATCGCAACCGGTAACCATCATATAGTGCTGGCACTGGAGATAGTAGCTGTCCGGGACCGCATCACCGTCCCACTGTTTTGCCGAGAATCCGTTTGCCGTCTTGCATTCAAGTCCTGCATTTTCGCCGACAACCATTCTGTCGACGTTAGCCAACAGCCATTCATCGGATGTTGACTGTACCATGCCTTGCCGTCGTACCTTTTTCCCTGTGAGCTCGCAGAAGCGATCGGCTACCGCTTGTTCTAAAACCGTGCCCCAATAGACATACTCGTTATCACTGAGGTCCTCGGGTTCAGCCTGACCTGTCTTTTCAAGCCAAAGCTGGAAAGGACTCTTCCAGCGGTTCAGCCCGGCAATAACAGCAGCGTCACTGCCGCCGATACCGAGATTACGAAGTTGTTCCCACTTCTTACGGTCCTGCATTTCCTCAACCGTCATAATCAGTTTTGCATTCATTGTGTTTTTGCTCCGTTTCTGCTACAATGTAGCCGTAAATTAAATATTTATTTTTCACTTTTAGACCGCACCTGTTGCCGCAGATGCGGTCTTTTCTTTGCTGTATTTCGTCATCGTCTCACCCACTATAATCATGTCAAAGCGATAATTATGGCGCCTAATGCAAGATAGACTGCTATCGCTCCAACTATCACCTCAGGCCAGTCGATATCGGCCGGCTCGCCGTAGTCTGTCGCATATGTATATGCGATTCTGCGGTCAAGCTCCCGTTCCCGCTGGATTGCCTCGTGGCGACTGTTGACCCATGGCGGCGGGACCGGTAAGTGGATCACACTGCGTTTCATCGTCTATCGCTCCCCCCTTATTTCAATCCAAATCCATGCCAGTAAAATGACTGACACTATAATGCTGACTACTACTGTCATTGTTTCCATTTATCTATGCTCCTCTCCGAGCCGTAACTCGGCTCTCTTTTTCAACCAGTTATTAAAGGCTTCCACATGGATCAGCCGCTTCCCACCTCTCTGCCCAACTTTAAAGCAAGGGAAGTCGATATCCTTCGCCCATTTCTGTATCTGCTCGTACGATACAGAGGCGGCTTCGGCGGCTTCTTCTACTGTCATACATAGCTTCATGGCAAGTCCTCCTTTCTTCTCCTCACTCCTCGTGATATGCTGTAGTAAATACTTTATAAGGAGTTGATTGTTATGGATTTGGCAGTCACTTGTATTTCCACTTGTGTTGGCATTTTTTTAGGGTTCAGCCTTCAGATCGGACTAGAATATTTCCATGAAAGACAGCGAAAACGACGTTCAAAAGCCGCATTTATTTTTTGCTTAAAAGACTTTATTCGGTGTGTAGAAGTGTTTTCGCAGTATTCTTCATATGAGCACTACTGGGACAGCCCACTTTGGCGCGATAATCAAACTAATTTTGCTACCTACTATCCCGTCGAGTATGGACGGTTTTGTCCTGCCGTTTCGGCTGTAAATCATAACTCTGTCATCCGTCCGTTTCAGAATACGGGTGTTAATTTTTGTTGGCCTACAGCCGATTATCCAGCCATTCAAAAAGATGCCAAAGAAGTTCTCGAAATATTGGAAGGAAAAAACCAAAAACAATCCCAACCAATAGACAAATGAGTATCCATACATTCTCTTCCATTCTTTTCCTCCTTGTGTGTTGATTACATTCGTTATTCTTGCTCAATGCCGTTTAGTAAATCTCCGCAAAACTCGTATTACAATGTTCTCGAAGGGAGATGTGTACTTGTGAGTAAAGAAATCTATATTGACAACCGTCCGGAAACAATTCCGGTCCCAGCCATTTGTCCCCGTTGCCATCAAGGTATGACTCCTGACATTCGTTCCTATGCTCCAACTTGGACTGACGATGATGATTTTGGAGTAGTTTTTTCTTGTCCAGTATGCAAGCGCATATTCTTCGTTTCTTATGTCTGGGCACACAATGAAAACAATTCATCAGTTCCATGGATGGAAATATCTTCGGTTTATCCGTCTTTTCCCACAATAGAAATTCCTTCAGAAATGGAAACGCTCTATCCAGACTTTTATCAACTATATTCTCAGTCAGCGATAGCCGAGGCTTCAGGCCTAACTTTAATATCCGGTATGGGGTACAGAAAGGCCTTGGAATTTCTTATAAAAACTTACCTGACGAAAAACAATGCCGAAGAAAATGATGAAATTCTAAAAGAACCGCTTTCAGCATCAATTAAACGCATTCCATATCCTCGTATCCAAGCGTTGGCCAAAGCTTCATCTTGGCTTGGTAACGACGAAACTCATGTAGTAAAGAAAAATCCCGAATATAATGTTTCTGATATGAAACGATTCATGCTTGCGCTATGCTATCTCATATTGGCTGAGGATGTATCAGATAAAACTCTTCCGCTATTAAGATCCACATAACGTGAATCTATTTCCCCGACCTTGACCCCGTTCGGCAAATAATATTGATAAACATGCCGAGCCGGGTCTTTTTCCGTTCCACTACCCCCTACACACGTAACACAAACCACTTTTATTACTTCAGCCTTCCTTACTAGCATCCCTTCCGGTAAACCCATGATTACTTCACTCCCTCCTTTCGTGTTGTAAAACGCATGGGGTTCTCATCCCCTATGCAAATTCATACTGCCGTTAAAAATATGGGGTAAAATTAATACAGGCAAACAAGATGATGATATATGCTGACCTGTAAGGTGACTTACAGATGTGCCGGATAAAAAGCCGGCACGATAACACACGTGAGTGATGCGATAGGTAGAACTGGTTTCTTGGAAGCTTGGAAAGTTGCATCTGAAGCAAGCAAAAAGGCTGTAGGCATGGACGTTATAGCCGAACAAGCTGCTCAGATGTCAAGACTTCAAAATGAAATCGTCCGTAGTTGCACAGGTTTTACGGCAAGTCCTCAAATTAAGAAACTGACGGAATTACAACGTCAAGTTATGAAAGGTGTACATCATGCCCCGTCAGCAGGTGACTGCTGAATGTGAATCGGGCTAATTCAGGAAATAACTCTCGTAGTCAATCCTGAGCCAAGCTACGGCCACCGCTCTGCCGGTTGTAGAAGGTGCAACGCATAGTCTGTGAGTTGCGGTAACAATAACCAGACCACGAACACCCGACATCTTGTTTGCCTTCACTTCGGTGACGCACATCAACCGTCATTAATAGCTGCTGTTTCTATCGACACTTATCAAAAGCCGTTCTAACTTCTCTAAATCCAAAGTGCCTTGTGTATCAATTGATATATGGGGCACTTTTTTATTTGATAACCGCTCTACTATTACAGCAATACCGATAAAACTCATTATTTTTATTCCTTTCACACAATAATCAATTACTCTGTTTTTTTTCATGTGTATACTTCCCTTCTTACGTGTTGTTTACCATGGTAAACTCATTCCGTAAAAAAAATAGATGTGACTTTCTTGTTGAGTGCTTCGGCAATCTTTGTTAAGGTACTTGTCCTGACAACCTTTACGGACCCGTTTTCAAGCCCTGTAATAAGACTTCTGGCTACGTTTGCTTTTGCCGCCAACTCGCTTTGAGTCAATCCATCCCGCTCTCTAATATTCTTCAACCTATTAGGGATTCCCATAAAATCACCACCTCTCTGAATGATTAGAGTTTACCATGTTAAACAAACCTCTTGCAATTTTGTTTATCATATTATACAATTCATCCAAGGAAAGGAGAAAAGGCATGGCAACTATTGGAGAAGTTATAAAAAAATATCGCCAGGAGCATGGGATAAGCATGGATGAATTTGGAAAACGCAGTGGTCTTAGTAAAGCTTATATTTCCCTGTTGGAGCGTGGAAAAAGCACTCGTTCTAACAAACCCATAGTCCCATCTATTGATACTTTAGGTGCAATTGCGAAGGCAATCGGGGTCGACCTGGATACCTTGGTTTATATGTTAGACCCTGACCAAGAAGTCCGTCTGGGCGCGCCTGAAGAAGAATCTTTGATGAAGCTATTTAGCAGTAGGCTTTCTAACTTAATGGCAGAGCGAAATATTAATCAACGGGAAATCGCTCAAATCGTTGGCGTAAGCGAGTCTACCGTTGGCAAATGGTTGCTACTTAAAGCAATTCCCAGAATGGGTGTAATACAGAAATTGGCAGATTATTTCAATGTAGGAAAAAGCTACTTTTTAGAAGACATCCCTGACCAAACACAGGGCTACTACACCGACCCTGAAGTAGCAGAATTGGCCGAAGAGCTCCGGACGAATCCTGAATTAAAGGTGCTGTTCAGTACCAGTCGTAATTTAACCAAAGAGCAAATGCAGGAGGCTTATGACTATATAAAATACTTAAAATCCAAGGAAACCAATAATGACGATTAATATAGTATTGTGCAGTATTCCAAATGCCAAAGCCTCTTGTACGACAAATGCCGACGGAACATATACTGTACTCGTAAGCAATCAACTATCACGGGAGCAGGCTAAAACTGAAATTCTCCATGAAATCGACCATATCCGAAACGATGATTTTGGAAAAGCTGCTGAAGCCTCTCTTATCGAAGAAATGATACGACGCAGCGACATCATCCCTGCAACAATGGCAGAGGATATGGAGTTTTTCTATCATGTTGTATGAAGATACTATATAACTTTCTACTAAAAAACAACTTAAAACGAACGTTTTATAAGGAGAGGTCTGATTATGAAAAAACTATTGGGATTAGTGTTTTTATTTCTATCTTTGTCCGGAGTAATTTATGCGGATTATCCTGATTATCTATATGACAATCTTAGTTATAGAAGAATTTATGCTCATATGGGTGGTGCTAGTTATTTAGATACAACGTCAGTCGTGTTAAAAAAAATTGATCATGGCGGTATAATATTTGCTCAGAATCAAATAGGAGTTGAATTTAACCGAGATATTACAGAAATCAAAGAAGTTAGAGCTCCTCATACGGTATGGTTTTATAAACCATGGAATCCCCAAAAAATGGGGATGACCGCAATTAATATTGACGGTCATGAAATGATATTACCCCCTTACGTGGGTTCTGATGTCGCATATGTGTCTTATGATAATGGAAATAACTGGCGACCATTTTATATCTCTAATACATATGGCTATAATATGTCCACCCGAATGGCCTTTCTTTTGGGATACCAAACTGCTACCGGGCAAAGCTATTTTAGATAGCATTAAAAACATATTGACAACGAGGCCAAGGTAAATTATCATATATTTACACCAAGTTGGTGTGAATAGTTTACTATCTAATCCTTGGCAGTAAGCCTCTCTAATTGTCCAGAGACGGCCGACCCCAAGGATTTTTTCTATTCTATGAAGGATTGGTGAAGTATGGAAAACGTGGCTATCTTAGTTGATGGGGCATTCTTTATAAAGCGTGCATTGCACATATTCGGGCGCTTAGATCCGAAAGACTTGGCAAACAAATTATGCCAATACACTCAATATCATTTAACCGATGATAAAAAAGGCGAGCGCTATAGATTGTATCGTATTTTCTTTTATGATTGTCCGCCACTACAAAATAAAATATTTCACCCGTATCTGCAAAAGCAAATCGATATGGCTAAATCGAAACGAAGTATTTGGCGACTCCAATTACACGAAGAGCTAAAGAAAAAACGAAAAATGGCTCTGAGATTAGGGCAAATTGATGATACTAATGTGAGTTGGCAAGTTAATTACAATAAAATTAAAAAGCTTTGTTCTTCAAAAATTCAGTGGGAAGCCTTAGAAGAAAATGATTTCTCTATGGATGTAAAACAAAAAGGCGTTGATATGCGTATCGGTATCGACATTACTTCACTCGCATTAAAGAAACAAGTATCCCAAATTGTATTAATCTCTGGCGATAGTGACTTTGTGCCTGCAGCTAAATTTACACGAAGAGAAGGCATTGACTTTATTCTAGACCCAATGTGGGCTCCTATAAAAAGTGATTTATATGAGCATATTGATGGGCTGCATTCAGTATTCCCGAAGCCTAATAAGACAAAAAACTAATCATTGACGGACAATGGCAAAACAACATCTTTAATGAATAAAGGTATGCCACTGATAGCTTTATTTTTGAGCGAAATTTAAAGGTATCGTATTGACCGTCATACTCTATCTAACCAATCAATACAGCAGACCGACATTGATGTCGGTCTGCTGACAGAAAGTGACATATTTAAGCCATTTAAAGAGTCTAAATATCAACACAAGAAGTTACTTATTAAAGATTATAATAGCAGGAGGCTAATTATGTTCTTTACAGATATGAACATCCCCAAACCTTTTGAGCCTAAAAAACTTCCGTTTAATACTGATGCCATTATTTGTTCTCCTAAAATAGTGCAGCTCATGTCTGATGCGTCGTTCTTGTTTGGTGAATACAAAGGTTTGTTGTCAAATACTCCCAATCCGATGTTGTTAATGTCGCCATTACTTAGCCAAGAAGCAGTCCTCTCTTCTAAATTGGAAGGGACTCATGCGACACTAGAAGACCTGCTAAATTATGATGCTGGAATAGGCGTTAACATTTCCAATGATGAAATGACTGAAATCAAGAACTATCGCAAAGCACTATTTTATGCGTTAAAGCACTTGTCTATCATGGGAGATGAATCCTCTACTGAGGAAAAGAAACTCCCATTATCTTCCAGAATCATACGGATTATGCACAAAATACTTTTAAACAATGCTAGAGGTAGTACAAAGCGACCTGGCGAATTTAAGGTCAATCAGAACTATATTGGAAGTCGGGGCTCAGTGTCATATACACCCGTATCCCCTATGCTTACTGGCGAATATATGTCGAACTTAGAAGAATATATTCACTATCAGGATGTTAACGGGCTAATTCAAGCTGGAATACTTCACGCCCAGTTTGAGATGATTCATCCCTTTGAAGACGGAAATGGCAGAATTGGGCGATTACTTATCCCTTTGTTTTTTTATTATAACGGAATGTTACCACTTCCTACATTCTATATGAGTTCATATTTTAATAATGATCGGGCTCTATATATTCAAAATCTCAGTAAAATTTCTACAGATAATGCATGGGAAGGGTGGATTGAATACTTCTTAGAAGGTATTATAGAACAATCAAAAGTAAATACGTGTAAAGCTATTGAAATTTTAAATTTATATAATACGTCTAAAGAAAAGGTATTAACTCTTCCCTCAAAACATGCTATTGAGGTTTTAGACTTTTTATTTAACGTGCCTATTGTACGAACAAAAACGGTTGAAGATGGTATTAAGTCTATTACCAAAGCAACCGCTTACAATATCTTAAACCAAATGGTGGAAAAGGACATCCTTATTAAGTCAGGGCCGACCAGAAATAAAACATATCTTTTTAAAGAATTGGTCGATATAATAATGTATTAATTCTCTGTTAAACAACTTTTGATAGTTGTTTAACAAATCGGCATTCCGTTAAACAACTTTTGATAGTTGTTTAACGATAAAAAAATACCCGTACTCTGCTACCAACAGAATACGGGCGTGCCGGGTACTACCAATACCACGGCAATATAATCCACCTACCAGGGCTGATTACGCTATAAGTATATCATAATCAGCCCCTTTTCAGAAAGGAGCTGTATTTTTTTATGATTTCTAAGAAAAAAGAAATATATTACGTCGTCATCACTCAAAAAGACCCTTTGACGAATACCTGGAAGAAAAAATGGATACGATCCGGCACGAGTAAGCGTGAAGCCGAAAAGCTTGAACGGAAACTTATGAGCGAGAAGGACGAAGGGGCAATTATTTTAACGGGAAGAGGAATTCCTACACTACTTGATTTTCTTACCAGGTGGCTCGACACGTGCATTAAACCGCCTGCTCGTAAGGTTGCCACTTATACTAATTACAGGGCTATCTGCAAGCGAATTATAGCTGATTTAGGTGGACATAAGCTTGATAAGGTTACGCCGCTTATGATTGCCTCATATTATAAAGATTTAAGCGGCCGAGGTCTTTCTAATACTACAGTCCGACTGACGCACCGCATCCTAAAGGCTGCGTTAGACCAGGCTGTGAAATGGCAGCTCTTAAATCGCAATCCGCTGGTAGATGTAGATCCTCCGGCACCGATTAAGCCGAAAAACGAAGCCCTTACTACTACTGACGCATTAGCCTTAATTGAATACGCCACTAAACTGTCAAAACAATCAGGATACACTCGAAATAAAGTAAGCTGTATTCTTTTGCTCGGTATTTTCTGCGGATTGCGTCGTGGAGAGATTGCCGGCCTTCGTTGGCAAGATATTGACTTCGACGAATCGACACTACATATTCGCCATAGCCTTTTACGAGTTCCTATTGAGGATTTAGCCAGGCTTGACTATCCGTATATCAAAAGAAGTACGAATTCTGCCCTTGTATTAGACACTGTGAAAACGGAAGCATCTGAAAATAGCATTATTGTTCCGCAGCATGTTACCTCTTTCCTTCGTCATGTAAAACGCCAATACGACACTAATCGCATGCGATTCGGGCCGCATTTTCATAACACCCAGTTCATTATGGCCAATGAAATCGGGGACCCGTACGATCCGAACTGGTATCGCAAGACACTTCATAAATTAATTCAATCTTACAATAACATCCATCCCGAAAGTTCTCCAATTCCTCTCATACGAGTTCACGACCTTAGGCATACAGCAGCCACTATCCTATTGGAAAATGATGTGGATATTAAGCTCGTAAGTCGTCAGCTTCGCCACTCGGATACGGGTATAACACAGAACCTCTATCAGCATGTGACGGAACGCCTGGAATCAAAAATTGCAAACACGCTGGATAGCTTAATAAATGCCGCCAATGCAGAAAAATAAGTTTATGGTAGAAAGTATGGTAGAAAACCTTCTTTCTACCATTTGTTTTTACTAAAAACAGACAAACAAAAAAGGACTGCAAATGCAGTCCCTGTCTTACAGTATGGCGGAGAGTCAGGGATTTGAACCCTGGGTACGG
>ERZ773055.571-NODE-571-length-20779-cov-13.110355_pt1 | contig 20779 bp, 19 predicted proteins | sample MGYA00580515_ERZ773055 | MGnify/ENA primary metagenome ERZ773055 (study PRJEB29015, sample SAMEA2737993) | human oral metagenome | biome: human oral; feature: human-associated habitat; material: dental | place: China | collected 2064 ...
AGGATACTCTGAAAGATGTTATTTTCTTTTTAGCACAACCGATTGGTGGACATGAAAAACCACAGCCATCAGAAGTATCCGATGTACGTTGGTTAACATGCATTGAGGCACATGCAATCATTACATATCCTTCTGATCGTGCATCATTAAAGAAGGCAATCGATCATATTAAACTCAGAGGGGATTGGAAAGAGTATTAAAAATGATTTCATTACAAGTCTGTATCGCTAATACAGATAGCGATGCATATTTTACAAAATATCAGGAGCGATTAGTTGCCCTTGATGAACAGTCTTCAGTTCGTCATCTAATCCGTTATGATGAAAACATTGTTGGTATTGAAGAACATTTTTATCATGATGGTGTTGTGGATTCTTCTTTTGCATTAACAGAAAAGATAACTTCACAAGATGCTGTTGATTTGATTGCAGTATTGCTTGAGAATTATATTCGCCGTTATCATTGTGTACGAATTATTTTTCATACAAATGATGAACAACTCGTTCATGCGTATCGAGCAAATGCAGTTAGATGCGAGAATCATCAGTTTGTCTATGATATAGAACCCTATCGTCTGCAATTAGAAAATGATGTATTTGATGAACGTGGGTATATCATTAACCAAGGCAAGATGGAGAGTATACCATTTGGCTGGTTTAACACAAGAGATAAGGGGTGTGGTTGGATAGCTGCATATAACCTTTTAAAGCTCAATGGTAAAGCATTGTTGATGAAGGATGTGTTGGCTGGCTTAAAACGTTTTGCATTTATTGGTAATTTGCTTGGACAAGAGAAGATTTCTCTTTATTTCTGGCTGAAAAAACAGGGTTTAAATGTACATATAAGCGCTGGAACCAACGCAAAGATTATCAAGAAGATGTGCGATAGTAAGTCAGGGATCTTGTTGTATATCCATCGTACAAACGCACATTATGTAGCGTATGAAGTATGCAATGATGGTAGAATCCATTTCTATAACGCTGTCTATGGAAAGAAGAATCACATCATTACAGCTAGTGAGTTCTTATCAGAGAATTCCTTTATTCCATTATCTTCATTGATTTATATTAACTAGTCCCTAACGATGTTAGGGCTTTTTTGTTCGTATGGCTATTGTGTATTTTCATCTTGCAGTATGGTAGAATAAAGGACGATTAGAGGGATTTATGATAAACAAGAAAGTTCATATTTCAAAGATTCATTTCAAGCATGTTGAATCTGAAACTTTGATTGATTCCATCGCAAAACGTGGTGTTGCGATTGCGGTACAGGTTAACGCTTACGATGACTATTATGAGTGTGTGGATGGAAATAAAAGATTAACAGCCTGTGAGATTTTATCTTTACAGGACAAGAAATTTGAAATGGTACCTGTGATGATAATGAATGATTATTCTAAGGCAGGTAGTGCTTTCTGGGGTAATACACAGAATAAACACTAATAAAGGAGAGAAAATGGAACGATTACAGAAAACAATTGCGAAGGCGGGCATTGCCAGTCGTCGTAAAGCAGAAGAGCTCATTGTTAATGGCAAAGTTAAAGTAAATGGTGTTGTTGTTACTGAGCTTGGAACACAAGTATCTCCTGAGGATGATATTAGTGTAAATGGCGTTGCTTTAAAGAAAGAAGAAAAAGTATATTACCTATTAAATAAACCACGTAGAGTTATTTCTAGTGTTAGTGATGAAAAGGGTAGAGAAACAGTTCTTGCATATTTAAGTGATGTGAGAGAACGTATCTATCCAGTAGGTAGATTGGATTATGATACTTCTGGTATTTTATTACTAACGAATGATGGTGATTTTGCCAATGCGATGATGCATCCATCTTCACATTTACCTAAGACTTATGAAGTTGCTGTAACAGGTGTACTTACGGATGATATGTTAAATCGCTTAGCAAAGGGTATTATGTTGTCGGATGGTAAGACATTACCGGCTGAGGTTGTCTTACTAGAACGTTCTATGAAGAAGAATAAAACCGTACTCCATATTACAATCCAAGAAGGACGTAATCGTGAAGTACGGCGTATGATGGAATATTTCCATTGTGAAGTTACAAGACTGAATCGTATTGGCTATGGTTTCTTGGATTTAGGAAATCTAAGACAAGGCCAATATCGTAAATTACGTAGCTTCGAAGTACGTAAGTTGCTTGCGATGGTAAAGCGTAGCAGTGAAGACTAAAGGTTGATATATTGACTGATTTGTTCTTCATCAGGATCAATATAAATCATCTTATATTTACCTAGTTCAACCATTCCAGGTTTCGCACCTGGAATTTTTTTGAGGTTTTTAATAGGGCAATACGCAACTGGAACACTAGAGGACATACGACCGGCAGAGAAGTAAGCAGCGATATTAGCCGCAAGACGCATTGTATACTCATCTGGGTTATCATCATGTACGACAACATGTGATCCATGATAATCTTTGGTATGGAACCAAATGTTACTCTTTTTTGTATGCCAAGTAAGTGCATCATTTTGTAAGTTGTTTTTACCGAAGGAAATAGAGATACCTTGTTCTGTCGTAATCGTAGTATATGAAGGTGATACATCTTTTTTCTTTTTCTTCTTTTTGCCTTTTTCCTTCTCGAAAAGATAACCTTGTTTGACGAGTTCTTCGCGAATTTCCATAGCAGTTTCAAAATCAGCATACTTAAGTTGTTCGGAGAGACCGCTAAAATAATCGATTTCCATCTGGCAGAGCTGAATTTGTTCCTGTAAGTACACTTGACCTTTCTTTAGCTTATTGTATTTCTGGAAAGCTTTGCGAGCATTGCCTTTGCCGTCTAGTTTAGGATCCAGTGGAATATGAATAGGAGAGTCATACACAAAACGATTTAAGGTAATTTCTTTGAGACCCTTTGTGTCTGATATTTGATATGCGTAGAGTAAATCTCCATATTCACGCCATTTATCACAATCCTTTGCGGCTTCATATTCTTCAATCAAACGTGGTAGTTTTGTGGATTGGTGTTTGATCTGACGAGTAATAAAGTGTTGAATATCACCGGAAAGTTGTTTGATTCTTTCTTTTTCTTCACGATGGAAGTAGAGAATATCGATTCCTTCAAAAAGAGGATATTCCTTACATGGCCCAACACTTGTTAAATCAATACAGTGGAACACTGGTTCATTATCACTATTAGCGATAAAGATTGATTTACTGTTGGAAATCTCTTTCATAATACTGTGGAAGGATTGTCCTTTTGACATACGGTATTCAACTTCTTTCGCAAGAAATGGGGAAAAACCAGAAAACTGTTTTGTTAGGGATATGTTCATATCAACATTTTGTTCTATAAATGGATTTTTCTTATCTTGTGAAGGTGTTTGGCTAAACTCAGCACCTGCTTGGATGGTACGTCTGCTATTTTCAAATGGTGGAATACGTTTCATCGCATCAATGATACAATTTTGTGCGTTGACCAAAATAACATTGGCATATTTACCCATAAGCTCTACATAAAGTTTGAGATATTCAAGATCACCAATTTCATTATGATGACGAATATCAAAAACCATCCAACGGTCTAGTTCTGCTTGTTGGATTTTTTCTACAATGGAACCTTCTAAATATTTACGTAATACCATTACAAAGTTTGATGGTTCATTTGGAGTTGGGTAACTACGGTTCGTAAATAGGATACGGTTATATACGGAATGTGTAGAAATCAATAATTGTTTCTTACCTGCAGTACCGTGTGTTTGTAGTAAAAGTTCTGTTTGGGAAGTCATATATATTTTTTGAATTCTGAAAGGAAGTGTTGCTTGAATTTCAGGAATCAGTTTGGATAATAAAATACCATCTAGTGCCATTTGGAAACCTCTTTATTTTTCTTATTATATCATGATTGACTATGTTAAAAATAATGAGTAATCTAATAGGTAAGGATGGAGGATACAATTATGGCTAAGGGATTGTTAATTGTATTAAGCGGACCTTCTGGTGTTGGTAAAGGAACGGTTCTTAAAGAGTTTATTCATGATAAGGATTTGAAACTTGCATACTCGGTTTCTATGACTACACGTAAACAGAGACCAGGTGAAGTTGATGGTATAAATTATCACTTTGTCACGAAGGAAGAATTTGAACAGGCAAAGAAGAATGGTGAATTGTTAGAGTCTGCAGAATTTGTTGGAAACTACTATGGAACACCAATCTCTGAAGTAGAAAGATTGCGTAATGAAGGCAAGAATGTCATCTTAGAAATTGAAGTGCAAGGATGTACGCAGGTTCGTGAAAAGGTGAAGGATGCCTTAACAATCTTTATTGTTCCACCAAGCATGGCGGAATTAGAAAAGAGAATTCGTGGACGTAATACAGAACCAGAAGAAATCGTTCAGGAGCGTTTGGCGAAGGCTGCACGTGAAATGGAACTCATTGGTATGTACAAATATGTTGTATGTAACGATGATGCGAAATTAGCAGCTGATATTATTCGCGTAATTATCAAACGTCATATGAAATCAAATATTTAATTTGTCTGCCAGTATGAACTGGCAGTTTTTTTCTATACTTGCGTAAGCGTTTTCAATCCTTTATAATGGAAACCGATAAATGGATGATGGTTTCCGATGGAAAATATAAAACAAGATATTTTAGAGGCAACTTTGATATTATTTAACGATAGAGGCCTAGACTTTACGATGAATGATATTGCAAAGTCGATGCATATCGCAAAGAAGACAATTTATCGTTTCTTTTCGTCAAAAGAAGAGTTATTGATTGCATTATTGGATTATGGCTTTGAGAATATTCAAAAAGAGAAACAAAAGATCTTATCTAGTAATGATAGTATCGCAAAACGTTTGGAACAAGCTATGATTGCGATGCCAAAGCAATATGCAAAGATTGACTTTCGCATGTTAGTGAGCTTACGGGATATTTATCCTGAAGCATATGTTCGTTTGAATGAACATCTTGAAAATGATTGGGAACCTATTATCAAATTAATTAATGAAGGTATTCGTAAAAAAGAAATTCGTAAAATTAATACGTTTATACTTCGTCAGATTGTGACTGCTACGTTTGAGCAACTCTTATCTACAGATCAGTTGCAAGAAAGAAACTTAACTTATGCCAAAGCGTTAAAAGAAATGATGAATATCATCATGAAAGGAATTGTGGTAGATAATGATTAGAATCAATAATGATTGGGAATATATTGATCAATGGAATGATTCGTTTATCCTTGAAAGCGCAGCGGATAAGGTTGTTAGATTGCCTCACACTGTACAAGAGATACCACTACATTATGCTAATTCAGATAGTTATCAAAAGATTGTCGGATATCGTAAAAAATTGACATTTGATTCATCTTTAAAAGGTAGAAGACACTTTATACGCTTTGATGGTTCTGCTCATGAATCTACAGTGTATTTCAATGGAAAACAGATGTACGCTCATGCATGCGGATATACTGCATTTACAGTTGAAATAACAGATCAAATTCGCTTTGATGAAGAGAATTATTTAACAGTTAAAGTAGATAGTCATGAGAGTTTAAATACACCTCCATTTGGTTTTGTGATTGATTATCTTACCTATGGTGGTATCTATCGTGATGTATGGCTTTATGATAAGCCTAGATACTTTATCAAAGATATATTTGTGATGACAAAGTCTTTAGATACAGTAACCGTATCTATACAAACAGAAGGGTCAATTCCAGTTGATACATATCATGTAAAGATATTTAATTCTGAAGATAGAATTATTGCGCAAGAAATCGTAGCTATAAATAAAAAGCAAGTACAAATACCTGTAAAGAATATTCATGCATGGTCTGCGGAATCACCAACTTTATATCGTTGTGTTGTGGAACTAGGTGAAGATAGTTATGAAACAACCTTTGGATTCCGTACGATACGGTTTGATGAAAATGATTTATACATCAATGGTCAAAAAGTATTCTTGAGGGGTCTGAATCGTCACCAGTGCTATCCGTATATCGGGTATGCGGCTGTTGATTCTTTGCAAGAGGAAGATGTACGTATCTTAAAGGAAGAGTTACATGTAAATGCGGTACGTACCTCGCATTATCCACAAAGTCAATCATTTATCGATGCATGTGACCGCTATGGTTTATATGCATTTACGGAGATTCCTGGTTGGCAACATATTGGGGATGAAACTTGGAAACAACAAGCAATACAGAATACAAAAGATATGGTATTACAATATCGAAATCATCCTTCCATAATTCTATGGGGTGTAAGAATCAATGAATCATTAGATGATGATGAACTTTATACAAAGACAAATGAGATTGCTAGAAAATTAGATCCTTCTAGACCAACAGCAGGTGTACGATATCTTACTAAGAGTCATCTATTAGAGGATGTTTATACATTTAATGATTTTTCACACCATGGTGATAATAAAGGTGCGCTAAGTAAAGGTGAAGTTATGGTTGATACACATCATCTACTCATCATCTCTGAAGCCAATGGACATATGTTTCCAACGAAGAGTTTTGATACACAAGCAAGACGGCAAGAACATGCATTACGTCATGCGCGTGTATTTAATGATGCGATGGCTGATCATCAACATACTGGAGTTTTCCAATGGTGTATGTTTGATTATGCGACACATAAAGATTTTGGCTCTGGTGATCGGATTTGTTATCATGGCGTGATGGATAGTTTCCGTAATCCAAAACTTGCGGCTAGTGTATATGCTTCACAACAGGATGAAGAACCAATCTTAGAGATTAGTACTTCAATGGATATTGGCGATTACAATGCTGGTAATTTACCAGATTTTTACGCATTTACCAATGCGGATGAAGTGCGTTTATACAAAAATAATCAGTTTGTTTCTGCGTTTTCTACATCTGAGTATTCTGGTTTAAAGCATGGTCCTATTCGTATCGATGATACGATTGGAGAACTTCTTGTAGAAAATGAAGACTATACTTTAAAACAGGCGGATGATATACGGAAATGCTTATTAGCAAGTAAAAAGTATGGTAGTAACTTACCGCTACGTTATCGTTTGTTATATGCGAAGATGATGTTTCAATACAAGATGAAGTACAGCGATGGTGTCGCTCTTTATGGAAAATATGTATCAGGTTGGGGCTCGGATTCAATTACTTGGAGATTTGATGCAATCAAAAATGGAGAAGTTGTAAAGTCTATTATCAAACGGCCATCTGCTAAATTACATCTATCGTATCAAGTTTCACGTACAGCACTCATTGAAGGTGATTGTTACGATATGTCTGCGATTCGTATTCAAGTAAAGGATGAATATCATAATCTAGCTTCCTATGCACAACTACCACTAAATCTTATTACAACTGGTCCAATCGAAATTGTGGGTCCTAAAATGGTTGTTACTGAAGGTGGTATGACAGGTACATATATTAAAACAACTGGTGAAGAGGGAGAGGCGATTCTAACAATCTCTACATCAGATTGCAGTGCAATTACAATTCATTTTACAATTACGAAGGAAAATCATACATTATGAAAGAATTTGGTAAAAAACAATTTGTTGCCTATGGTTTAGGTGCGGTGGAAAAGGATATGGTTTATGCTTTATCTGCTTCCTATATCATGTATTACTATCAAGATATCTTAGGTTTATCAGCGACTTTTGTTGGATTTATCTTGATGATTGCTCGTGTATTTGATGCGGCTAATGATCCATTTATGGGTGTTGTTGTGGCTAAGACAAATTCTAGATGGGGTAAGTTTCGGCCATGGTTATTTACGGGTACAATTTTAAATGCATTTGTTTTATATGCATTGTTTGCGGCACCTGCAGTATCAGGGAAAGCATTGATGATTTATTTTGCAGTGATGTATATTCTTTGGGGTGTGACATATACTATGATGGATATTCCATTTTGGTCAATGATACCTGCAGTTACTTCTACGACAAAAGACCGTGAGAATTTATCTGTTGTTGGACGTACCTGTGCAGGTGTTGGATATGCATTAATTAATGTGTTTACTGTTATGGCTGTATCCAAACTAGGAAGTGGGATTGAGCGTACTGGATTTCGCTTATTTGCGCTTATTATTGCAATTTTGTTTGTCGTATTTATTTTATTTACATGCTTTACAATACATGAACAAAAAGTTGAAAACATGCAGACAACGTCGGTTAAAGAGATGTTTAAAGCATTATTTAACAACGACCAAGCAATCGTGACGGTTGTTACAATTGTACTGATTAATTCTGCGTTATATATTACATCGAATCTTTTGATATACTTCTTTAAATACGATATTGGTGGAACAACTTGGAAGGATGCGTATACTTTATTTACTTCAGTTGGTGGTATTTCTCAGATCTTAGGTATGATGTTTGTATATCCAATTCTTAGAAGTAAATTATCGAATACAACAATCTTTAAGCTAAGTTTGTGTCTAGCAATCTTTGGATATGCATTCTTACTAGCATTATGTTTACTAGGATATTCATCTGTTCTAACAATGTTGATGGTACCTGGTGTAATGATTTTTGTATCTAATGGTATATTGACCGTATTAACAACAGTCTTTCTTGCGAATACTGTAGATTATGGTGAAGTGAAGACTGGTCATCGTGAAGAGTCGGTAATCTTTAGTATGCAGACGTTTGTCGTAAAGGCTGCCAGTGGCTTAGCAGTATTCATCACGGGTGTTAGTTTGGATCTAATTGGTTTAACAAGCAAAGATGGACTAGGAGAAGGAATACCAACGTTTGGTTCGCCATTACTAGGATTGCGTTTACTGATGACGATTTTACCAATCATTGGATTAGTCCTTTCTTTAGTTTTATTTACAAGAAAGTTTATCCTAACAGATATAAAAGCGGAACAAATTCGGAAGCAACTAGAAGACAAGAAGGTGTGAGTATGCAGGTTAAGTGGTTGATAGAAAGTGTCGATCAGAAAATTCAATTACAAGGCAATGAAAATTGGCAAGATGATGCACTACATATTCATGTCACAACTGCTCAAATGATACTGGGTAAAGTAGAGGCGAAACTTTCTGTATCTATTGCAAAGGATGAGAAGATATTCATGAATGGGTATCAAACATGGACATATTCTCCAGAACTTACAAGATATGATCATACACATGGTCTAAAGAGAGTGCCAAAGAGTTTATTACGGAAATATGGATTTGATCGTTACGGGGATTATCATTTTGTAGACTACCCACAAAAAAAGGGTATTACTCATGGTGAATCATGGTGCTATTTCCGCGATGGAAAGAAATTTCGCTTGTTTGCGTCATTAGATGAAGATCCAGGATATACGTTATTTTGGTATAACGCAAATAAAGCTGAATTAACAATTCAAAGAGATTGTAAGGATGTACAGACAAATGGTATCTTTCATGCATTTGATTTATTCTATGCGGAAGGTAGTGAAGAGGAGGTCTTTCAAGCATGGTTTGATGCAATGAAGCTAAATCCCCTTACAACCAAGAAATTATTTGGATATTCTAGCTGGTATAATCACTATCAAGATATTAATGAAGATAAGATACGTTATGATTTATCTGGTTGCGATAAAGTATTTCAAGTAGGTGACTTATTTCAGATTGATGATGGTTGGGAGCCATTTGTGGGAGATTGGTTGGAAACAGATGCGGTGAAATTTCCAAATGGATTAAAAACACTTGTAGATGAAATACATGCAGAGGGATATAAAGCTGGTTTGTGGCTTGCGCCATTTGTGGCAGAAAAGAATTCGTCACTCTATCAAAATCATCCAGATTGGTTCTTGCACCATCATGGAAAGCCATGGTGTTTAGGTGCTAACTGGTCAGGATTTTATTCGTTAGATATTGATCATCCAGATGTAATTGACTATATCAAGAAAGTGTTTCATCAAGTATACGACGTATGGGGTTTTGATTTAGTTAAACTAGACTTCTTATATGGTGCAGCTCCATTTGGAAATGCATCTGAAAGTCGTGCTAAGAGAATGAAACGGGCATTGCAATTGTTACGAGATATTTCCATTGGCAAAGAAATTCTTGCCTGTGGTGTTCCGTTAATGCCATCCTTTGGATTGGTGGAATACAGCCGTATTGGATGTGATGTTGGTTTGGATTGGGATGATGTTTTCTATATGCGTTTATTGCATCGTGAAAGAATCTCTACCAAAAATGCGATAGTGAATACCGTCAATCGTAGACAATTAAATAAACATGCGTTTATGAATGATCCAGATGTTTTCTTTATCCGTACTGACAATATTCATCTATCAGATAAACAAAAGGATGATTTAGCACGGATACAAGCTTTGCTTGGAGGGGTATTTTTAACAAGTGATAGTCCTGCAAATTATACTGATGATATGGTTAGAAAGTATCAGGAATACCGTAGACTAGCATCTGCATTAGTTACGGATGTAAATACCGATGAAGGAATTACAATTGAATATGTTATAGATGGTCAAACAAAAGTAGTTCATTTTAACTGTACAAATCGTTAATGAAAACCCACTAAAGTAGTGAATACTCTGGTGGGTATTTTTTATTTTGAGATTTGTTGTTTTGTGATTGCAGTTTTGCGATATTGAAAAGGGGATAGTCCAACAGTTGTGTGGAAGCAATTGCTAAAGGCCGCATCATCTGTAAAACCGAGGGTACATGCAATCTCATGAATCGTCATATCTGAGATTTCAAGATATTCTTTTGCTTTTGTTATACGAAGTGAAAGTAGATAATTATGGGGTGTTGTACCTATATACTGACGAAATAATCTTAAATAGTATGATTTAGATATATTTGCAATCTCTAATAGATTTGAAAGTGGAATATTATCTTGGTAATGTTGGGCAATATAGTCTGCTGTTTTCATGATAATTATTTGGTTCTGTGAGTAATTCATGGTGTTTTGAATCACTAATTCGGTTAATACAGAATGGATAGTTTGACTAATTCGTAAGATTGTTGAAGTTGAATGACTTTCCAAATTTTTAAGAATTGTATCAAAATAAAGACTTAGTTGAGATGCGTTCATCGCAATCAGTTTGTTGTTATCAGATAGAAGGGCTTTAAATCCATCAATACCATTACCATCAATATGTATCCAATAATGTACCCATTTTCCTACAGTTGGATCAGTCTGATAGGATTGAGGAGTACGGCAATCCATAAATAAAGCTTGTCCAGGAAGAAGATGAATCGTAGTATCGTTTTGACGTATGATTCCAGACCCTTCAATCGTATAAAATAAAATATAACTATTTTTAAAGTCGCGACTTGTATGGAAGTTTTCCTTCGCGTAGAAGATACCTGCTTCAGTGCAATAGAAAGACTGTTTTAATGCGAGTTCTGTTGGTGTATTTCTTAACCATAAACTTCCTTTTTCAATATCTAGTTCATATGTTAACATCATTACCTCAGTATACTTTTTTACAAATAATAAGTACTTATCTAAATGGTATTGTATATCATTTCGAATTATACTGCACTTGTAAAAAGAAAATGAAAGGGAATTTTATAAAATGAAACAAGATAATAGATATCATCTTGCGGTTGATATCGGTGCTTCTTCAGGAAGGCATATACTTGGTTATATCGAAGATGGAAAAATAAATCTCAAAGAAATCTATCGGTTTGAAAATCATTTGGTACAAAGACATAACCATTTGTGCTGGGATGTGGATGAACTGTTTGAACAGATAAAAAAAGGCATGCACGAATGTGCCAAGCAAGGTTATTCACCAAAGACAATGGGAATTGATACTTGGGGTGTTGATTTTGTGTTATTAGATGAACATGGTAAGCGTATATCGGATGCAGTTAGCTATAGGGATTTACGTACAACTGGGATAATTGATCAAGTAGAAAAAATTGTTCCATTTGCAGAACATTATTTGCATACAGGGATACAATATCAGCCATTCAATACAGTGTATCAATTGCTTGCAATACAGAAGGAGCAACCTTCATTATTAGAGCAAGCACAAACATTATTAATGATGCCAGACTATTTTCAATATCGTCTTACTGGCAATATTGCGCAAGAGTATACAAATGCGACGACGACTGCACTTGTTGATGCAAGTACCAAGAATTGGAATTTTGATTTGATTGAAAGATTACATCTACCAAAACGGATATTTCAGAAGATTACTTCATCAGGCACTGTTCTTGGGAAATTAACTGATGAAATAAAGGGAGAGACTGGATTAGATGTAGAAGTAATTTTGCCTGCTTCTCACGATACAGGAAGTGCATTTATTGCAGTACCTACAAAAGATGAACACTCTGTATTCATTTCTTCAGGGACTTGGTCACTATTAGGTGTTGAAAATTCAGTTCCTATTACAACAGACGAAAGTATGCGTTTGAACTTTACAAATGAAGGTGGATATCAATATCGTTTCCGTTTTTTGAAGAATATCATGGGATTGTGGATGTTACAGCAAATTCGTCGTGAATTAAAGGATGCAGGAAATACGTACCAGTTTATAGAACTAATTGAACTTGCAAAGCAAGCTAAAGACTTTAGAGCAATTGTTGATGTAAATGACACAAGGTTTTTAGCACCAAAATCAATGTTAGATGAAGTTGTAACTGCATGTAATGATGCAGGACAAGCAATTCCATCTACGGTAGGTGAAGTTTTACAAGTTGTATATCAATCACTTGCGTATTGTTACAAACAAGCTATCCATCAACTTGAAAAAATTACTGAGAGAAAATTTACATGCATCAATATTGTTGGTGGTGGTTGTCAAGATATGTATTTAAATCAATTAACTGCTGATGTTACAGGCTTAACTGTGTATGCAGGACCGATTGAAGGTACGGCTTTAGGAAATATCTTAGTACAAATGATTACATCAAAAGAAATCAAAGATATTGCTGAAGCAAGAAAATTCATTAGAAATAGTTTTGAAATAAAGGAGATTAAACCAAGATGAGCTATACAGAAGCAAAAGAAATTTATAAAAGTTATGGTATTGATACTGAAGAAGTGTTGGATATACTTGCCAATAAGGCCATTTCAATTAATTGTTGGCAAGGGGATGATGTTGTGGGGTTTGATAATCCCGATGGTGGTGCAGGAAATGGGATTGCGACTACTGGAAATTACCCTGGAAGGGCTAGAAATTTTGAGGAGTTAAAGAGTGACTTCTTAAAAGCAATCTCATTAATCCCAGGTAAGAAACGTATTAATCTGCATGCATGTTATGCGGTCTTTACAGATGAAAATCCATGGGTAGACCGTGATCAACTTGAATATAAACACTTTGCACCATGGGTACAGTTTGCAAAAGAAAATAACTTGGGTATTGATTTTAACCCAACAATCTTTTCACATAAAAAAGTGGTAAATGGAATGACATTATCCTCACCACATGCAGATATTAGACAATTCTGGATTGATCACTGTATCGCAAGTCGTAGAATTGCGGAAGAAATTGGTAAACAACTGAATGATAAAGTGTTAAATAATATTTGGATTCCTGATGGATTTAAAGATACGCCAGCCGATCGTTTAGCACCACGACTTCGTTTAAAAGATGCTTTAGATGAAATCTTCAAAGAACCATGTCCACATGTGATTGATTCTGTGGAATCAAAGTTCTTTGCGATTGGTGTGGAAAGTTATACGACGGGCTCTAATGAATTCTATACTGCATACGCAGCATCGCATAAAGGTGTTTACAATCTGATTGATGCAGGCCACTATCATCCATCAGAGTTTATCTCAGATAAGATTAGTGCTATGTTGTGTTACTTTGATTATCTACCACTCCATGTGACAAGACCTGTAAACTGGGATTCTGACCATGTTGTCTCATTTGATGATGAAACAAAAGAAATCTGTAAAGAAATCGTAAGAAATCATGCACTAGATAAAGTGCTAATCGGTTTAGATTTCTTTGATGCATCAATTAATCGTGTAGCGGCATGGGTTATTGGTACACGTAATATTGAGAAGTGTTTATTATTTGCTTTACTACAACCAAATCAAGAATTACAACAAGCTGAATATGATGAAGATTTTACAAAACGTTTGATGTTGATGGAAGAAGCAAAGACACTACCGTTTACAGATGTTTGGATGGAATATTGTAAACGTCAAAATGTACCTGCAGGTCGCGAATGGTATGAAGTTGTAAAGCAATATGAAGAAGATGTAACTTTTAGGAGAAACTAGGAGATGATTACTGATAGCAAATGTATACAAGGATTTATTCGTTTATGCACAGATGGATATGCACAAGGTTGGCATGAACGTAATGGTGGTAATCTTACATATCGCATGAGCGAAGATGAAGTTTTAGAATGCAAAGCCTATTTTAAATATGATAGACCTTGGATAGACATGGGCGTAGAAGCAGACAATTTGAAAGGTGAATATTTTATTTCTACAGGTTCTGGTAAATTTATGCGGAATGTCTCTTTAGAGCCTTCGGCAAATATCGGTATCGTAGAAATTAATGAAAAAGGAAATGCATACCGCATTGTGTGGGGATTAGAGAATGGAGCGAAGCCAACGAGTGAGTTTCCTTCCCATTTCTTAAATCATAGTGTACGTAAAAAAGTAACAGGTGGTTTAAATCGAGTTATCTATCATTGTCATTCGACAAATTTGATTGCCTTAACATTCATTCTTCCTTTAACAGATCGAGACTTTTCAAGAGTATTATGGAAATCTATGACAGAATGTCCGGTTATTTTCCCTGAAGGAGTAGGAGTTGTGAAATGGATGGTTCCAGGTGGTAGTGAGATTGCCTTAGCCACTAGTAAACTAATGGAGAAATACCAAGCAGCTATATGGGCCCATCATGGTTTATTTGTATCAGGTCCGGATTTTGATACAACGTTTGGACTGGCACACACGATTGAAAAGAGTGCAGAAATCTATCTTAAGATTTTATCTACTGGCAAAGATATCCTCCAAACTATTACCGATGATGATTTGTTGGCGATTGAACCGGATTTTCATATCACTTTAAACCGTGAGTTTTTTAAATAGAAATCTCAATGAAATCTATATTAATAAAAAGCGCATCATAGATGCGTTTTTTAATGCATATAAAAAAGCCAACTTGCGTTGACTTTTTACACTTGTTATCTGTTGTAGAATTCGACAACGAGTGATTCGTTGATTTCTTGGTTTAATTCGCTTCTTTCTGGAAGACGTACGAATGTACCTTTCTTGTTTTCCTTATCAACTTCAACGAAAGCTGGGATAGTGATAGCTGATTCTAATGACTCAGCGATTGCCTTGATGTTACGTGCATTTTCACGAACAGCAACTGTTGATCCTGGCTTGATTAAAGCTGAAGGGATGTCTAACTTCTTACCATTTACTTCGATATGGCCGTGGTTTACTAACTGACGAGCAGCCTTACGTGTTCTAGCTAAGCCCATACGGTAAACGATGTTATCTAATCTACTTTCAAGTAAGATTAAGAAGTTAACACCTGCCATACCTTCCATCTTGGAAGCCTTGTTGAATAAGTTAGAGAACTGACGTTCATTTAAACCGTACATGTGACGGATTCTTTGCTTTTCGCGTAACTGTGTACCGTACCCACCTAACTTAATACGCTTTGTAGGTCCATGTTGACCTGGAGCATAAGTTCTTTTCTTAAGCTCTTCGCCTGTTTCTAAGATGGAGAAGCTTAAGCGTCTAGCTTTCTTCCAAACAGGTCCTGTGTAACGTGCCATGTTTTGTTTCCTCCTATATATGGCTGAGAAACAATAACAGGTGCAGATCATCAATGCGGGGTGTTATCATGAGCCTTTTCACCTTTTGCAGCAGGATACTTAGGAACAAGTTTAACTGTTGATAACGCCTTGTGCATGACTCTACATGCTGCCATTATTTAACGCACTCGATATAATACCATTAGTGTGTATAAACGTCAATTGTTTTCACAAGTTCTATCAGAAACAATCATTTGTGAAACACAAAAAAGAATTATGGAAAGATATGTGAAAGTGATAAGGCATATGCCCAAATATATAGATGCTGTGGTAAAATAAAAAAAGATATGACAAGAAAGGTGGAAACATATGAATCAGATATTAACATTGTTATCAGATATCAGATTTATCATTGCCGTAGGTGCAATCTTTGTTTTACTGTTAATCATTTTAATTGTTACTACAGTACGTGCACGTCGTTATAAATCTGAGTATATAGAATTAGAGAATCGCTATCAGTCACTTAAGCAAATTCCTTTATCATTAAAGATGAATAAAGCAATTGCGGTAAGTAGAGTGAATCAGGATACAGTTGATCGTGTTAATTCAGCACAGAATAAGTTTGATGAGGTGCAGTCATGTATTTCTGCTTTAACAAGTAAGCTAGCAGACTTAGAACGTTATATTTCTGCGGGTACTTTATCAAAAGCTGGTAATGCAATCAAGGATATTGAAACATCTATGACGACTACTGAAGCGGATGCAAAGACACTTGAAAATATGTTGGATGCGATTCTTGCAAAAGAAACAGCGCAACGTGAAGAAGTAACTGCTTTGAAGAATCGTTTCCGTGCCCTAAAGGCACAAGCTGCGGAGAATGCGCCAAAGTTATACTTTGCTTGGCCTTTAGTAGAGCAGAAGGTTGTAGATACTGAGAAGATGTTTGCAACTTTTGAAGAATGGATGTTCTCCAGTGATTTTGATAAGGCAAACCGTGAACTTGTAAGTATTAAGGCGGTTATGGCTGAACTTGAAGAAATGATAGAGAATATGCCTTCATTATTAGAAGATGCTAAGGGCGTTATACCTAACATGGCTGAAGTTCTTCATAAGGATTATATTCACAATCGTAATCGTGGTGTTTATTTGAAACACTTAAATGTTGAAGAGAATCTTAATCAGATGACAGAGTCTTTACGTGAATCCTTAAAGCAATTAAAGACAGGTTCTACATTAGGTATTCGTGAAACGCTAGATACAATGAAGGCAAAACTTCGTGAAATGGATCAGGCTGTAAAACAAGAAGGCGAGAGCTTTGATGCAATTCAAGAATTATCAAAGGAATCTACAGCGCTTGCGGATGAAGCAGATAAGAATGCGGCTTATGTAAAAGAAGCATTTGCGAAATCATCATCACGTTTTGGCTTTGCGGATTTAGAAGAAAAGCTTGCAGAGCAGACAGCTCGCTTACAAGAACTTGAAACGAAGATGCCTGTAGTAATGGATAGTGTACGTAACTATCAAGTTCCTGCTAGTACAGTTGTTGGTTCCTTGAAGGAATTGAATGAAGAAATTGTTGCATGCAATACAGAATTTAAGAATATTCGTACACGTATTGAAGCTGCTTCTGGTGATGAAGAACGTTGTAAGAAACAACTTGTGAAGTTACAGATTGTTATGAATCAGATGCAAGTCAAGATTCGTAAGTATAAACTTCCAAATATTTCAGAAGCTTACGAAGATGATATGCGCCGTGCAAATGACTATATCCATCGTTTAGATAACTTGATGGTAGAAGTTCCGTTAAATATGCAGTTATTAAATGGAACATTACAAGAAGCATTAGACTTTATCTATAAGCTTTATAACAATGTGAATAACGTTGTTGGTACAGTTATGATGGTTGAAAATACGATTGTATTTGGTAACCGTTATCGTTCTACTTACGCAGATATTGACTCTGAGTTAACGCGTAGTGAATTAAGTTTCCGTAATGGTGAATATACACAAGCATTAACAACAGCAATCGCTACGATTGAGAAGATTCACCCAGGTAACTACGAATCCATGATCAAGGAGAATGCGAAGAGTGCAGCGTAGAGTGTATTTTGATGGCGCTTCTACAACAGCGGTTCACCCAGATGTATTACAAACATATAAATCTTTATTAGATAAGTACTACGTCAATAGTGAGTCTCTGTATGATGAAGGTAGCGAAATCAGTCGAATGATGGAAAAGGCCCGGAGTGCAATAGCCGGGCTTTTGGGTGTAAACAATGAAGATATTATTTTTACATCGGGATCTTCGGAAGCAAACTCTTCCGCAATCAAAGGTGTATGTTTTGCTCAACCTGGCAAGAAGCATATCGTCACAACGAATGTAGAACATTCATCTATCTTGAATGCATGTTTACAAATGGAACAGGTATTTGGTTATCGTGTTACATATTTACCGGTTGATGCTAGTGGAAAGGTTTCCTTACAACAAGTGAAAGATGCAGTATCTGATGATACAGCAATCGTTAGTATCATGGCAGTAAACAATGAAGTGGGTTCCATCAATCCGATTGATGAGATTGCAAATTATGTAAAGAAACATACACATGCTTATATGCATGTTGATATGACACAGGCAATTGGTAAAGTTGATGTAGATTTTAAAAACATTGATCTAGCATCTATCTCTGCACATAAACTAGAAGGTTTAAAGGGTAGTGGTATTCTTGTTAAGAAGGTTCATGTACCATTTGTGCCACTGATTAATGGTGGTGAACAAGAATATGGCATTCGTGGTGGTACTTCGAATGCTTGTGTAAATATGGTGTTTGCTAAGACACTCCGCTTCGCACTAGAAAATGGTAAGAAGTATCATGATTACATCACTACTTTACAGCATTCATTATTGAAGGGCTTATCTACAATACCTGGTGTTTTAATTAATCAACCAAGTGATGCAGTTAATAGTGTTATTAACTTCTCATACGAGAAGATTCCAAGTGAAGTGATGCAGAATGCATTAAATAAAAAAGGGTTTATGGTGAGCGCAAGAAGTACTTGTGCATCTAAATCCGATGATCCAAGTTATGTATTAAGCGCTATGGGTTATTCTTCCAGACGTGCAAGCTCTTGTATTCGTATTAGTTTAACGTATCATAATACAGAGGAAGAGATTGCTTCATTTATAGATTCATTAAAGGAGATTATTTCGCAATATGGTTAAGTATGATACAGTCTTGATTCGCTATGGTGAATTAAGCACAAAGGGTAAAAATCGAAGAGACTTTATTACTAGACTCTTCACAAATATTAAATATATGTTGCGGGATTATCCTGCGCTAACGTATCGTAAAACATACGATCGTATTTACATTAAATTAACGGATGAAGACCCAGCAGAAATTGAAACTAAATTAAAGAAGGTATTTGGAATTAGTTCATTCTCCTTTACAGAAAAGGTGAATAGTAATTTAGAAGATATCAAGCAAGCATGTGTTCGAATCGCTAAGGAAAGTGATAAGAAGACATTTAAGATGATTACGAAACGTCATGACAAGAGTTTCCCACTTAAGAGTGATGGTGTAAATCGTGAAGTTGCTGGAGAGATTCTACGTAATACGGAATTAAAGGTTGATGTACATGAACCTGAATTAGCAATACATGTTGAAATTCATAGTAATGAAACCTACATCACATCCAGTAAGATTCCTGGTGCTGGTGGATACCCAGCTGGTATCAATGGTAAGGTATTGTTAATGTTATCTGGTGGTATCGATTCACCAGTAGCAGCGTATCAGTTGATGAAGCGTGGATTACATGTGGAAGCTGTACACTTTGCGTCTCCTCCATATACAAGTGAAAATGCAAAGAATAAGGTGTTAGAGCTTGCTTCACAAGTGAGTGAATACCAAGGCCACATGAAAGTACATATTGTTAACTTTACACAACTTCAGCTTGAAATCTATAAACATGCAGGAGATCCATATGCAGTTACATTAATGCGTCGTATGATGTTCCGCTTAGCAGATATGATTTCTAAGAAGTATGGATGTCTAGCCATCGGCACAGGTGAAAGTATCGGACAGGTAGCTAGCCAGACGCTAGAGAGTATCAACTGCATTAATACAGTTACGAATATGCCAATCCTAAGACCGCTTGTATGTTATGATAAGATTGAAATTATTGAATTGGCACGTAAGATAGGAACTTATGAAACATCTATCTTGCCATTTGAGGATTGCTGTACAATCTTTGATCCAAAGAACCCAGTCACAAAACCATCTGTAGATAAGAGTGTTTACTATGAATCAAAATTTGATTATGAAATACTACTACAACAGGCGGTAGATACACTAGAAACTGTAAATGTACAAGCTGTGAAAAAAGAAGAAGATTTCTTATAAAGAGGTGAAACTATGTCAAAGCATAATCAAGATATTCGTAATGAATTCAATGAAAAGATGCAACATTGTGCGACAATGGATGAACAAGAACTATTGGATATCGCAAACGTAACAATCGTCAAAGTTGAAAAAGATGATACATATAACACAAAAGCGAAGTTAAAGATTTTTGCATTATTCACATCACTCTTTAACTGTGCAGAAAATGAGCGTATGAAATACGTGAAGCGTATTTACGCAGCTTTAAAATAAATGATGATCGATAGGTATTTCTGTAATGAAGTACCTATTTTCTTTTGGTATAATTAACTTACAAATGATTTTATCTATATTTTATCTACAATGAGGGAAAGATATGAGAGATATTGATATTACTAATTTTAGCAATACGATTCTAATTATCTTATGGGTAATTTTGCCTAAACTGTATCGTATTTGGAAAAAGAAGTATATATTTTACGTTTATGATATCCCATTTGATTTATTGCCTATTTTCATCCTTTCAAATGGTTGGATGCGCTTTGTGATGTGGCTAGTAATTTACGCAGTATTTATGTTTATTTTAATGTTAAATTTCTCAAAGAGAGAAGACTTATTGTTCAGCAAGGGGCAAACATCACAAATAAACGACACAAATAATAAAAGTTGAAGTTGTTAATTTAGTAGAAATCATTGACGTAAAGGGACTTTACATGTAGTATATCTATGTTATCAGCCCTCTTGTCGAGGTCTGTAACC